>ENA-OUQF01000584-OUQF01000584.1-human-gut-metagenome-genome-assembly--contig:-NODE-584-length-26601-cov-11.101823_pt1 | contig 26601 bp, 20 predicted proteins | sample MGYA00237947_ERZ548826 | MGnify/ENA primary metagenome ERZ548826 (study PRJEB26490, sample SAMN05194701) | human gut metagenome | biome: terrestrial biome; feature: human-associated habitat; material... | reverse complement strand
TCTAGGGGAAGGTGCCCCGCAGGGGCGGATAGGGTGACTATGGTATGAAAGACAGAAGGTCGCATAGGGGAAAGAGAGGCACATTTGCGCTGCTAACGAAAGCACCCGAGCGCCGCCTTTTTTTATTGGGCGATGTCCGAAAGTGGTATTCAAGTCACGGGTTACCAGTCATAACAACGATATGAGTAGCCCCTTAGAGAAGGGGCGCGCCAAAGGCGCAGGATGGATATGCCCCGCAGGGGCATTCTTCTACGTAGCGGATAACGTACTATTGGTTGGGATCGTCTCACATGCGTGGCATGAGATCCTTCGGCTCAGTCCTCACTTGTTCTGGCTGCAGCTCTTCACACATAGAGCGTTTTCGTCCGTTCAGGATGACGATATGGGGGAGCGGAAGGGTTTTCATCTGGGAGATACGTTGCGTGTTTTGGAACTATCGGTGTTATATATGATACGAGTAGGCCTTTAGAGAAGGGGCGCGCTGAAGGCGCAGGATGGATCCACGCAGCGGTGTGAAAAACTATGTGAGACTATCCGTTTCTCTTAAACGTCATCCCGACCGGAGTGGAGGGATCTTTCTTGCAGACCGTTAAACCGTGAGCGAGGGAAAGGCGAAAAAGGAAGCACCAAGGTGTCGTTTGAGTGAGGGCGCATGTGTGCATATGGCGGCAGTGCAATAAAGATCCCTCGGCTGCGCTCGGGATGACGGTGCTTGGGGAGCGGATAGGTTCACAAGGGTGGTGTGCTGCCTTTTTAGAGGATGGTATTCTCGTGTCGCAGCCTTCCCCTCTAGGTGAAACGGTGTATGCGTGTGAATGAAAATGGGAAATCTGTCTTTCCGAGGATTGGGCGTATGGATGGGGAATTCATATTTCCCATTGCTGCATTTCTATGAACCTGCTAGAGTATAGTTATACAATGATTTCGTCATTCAGGAAGGAGACTCTTTATGGAGCTGATGAACCGGATCCGAGAGCGTGTCGTGGCGTGGCGGAAGAAGCGGGTGCGGACGGTCGTATTTCCTTTGGCGGGGAAGCTCTGCGCTGTGGAGACTGTAGAGGGAAAGCGACTGGGACAGTGGCAGGCGGACTACGATGGCGATACGCCAAATTTGAAAGAGTGTTTCCTCTCACTGAAGGCTGCCGGACTTCGGGGTAAGAATATCTGGCTTTTGGTGAATGCGGAGTCGCTTCGATGGAGCAGGAAAAGATATCCGCAGATGACGGAGGAGGAATTTGCTGAATCGATGGAGTGGGAGGCAGATCGCGTCTTTCACACCGAGGAAGCGATCGCCATGGGGCATCGAGTGCTCTCTCATGATGAAGAGGGCTGGGAAGCGCTCTTGCATGCATTACCGCGCGTGGATCTCGGGGCGTGGGAGATGGGAGCGCATGAGGCGGGGCTTACCATCACCCGTGCATTTCCTGTGACGGATATTCCTTTGCAAGAGGGAGCGCACTTTATTCTATATATGCGCCGCCGTTCGGCGATGCTTCTTTTCCGTAGGGAGGATCTCTGGGAGAGCCGCATCCTGTATCTGGCAGATGAGGGCAAGGCTTCGCTGTTCATGGAGCGGCAGATGGATCTGTATGGGCTCTCTTCTCTTCCCTGTTTTCTGGTTCCGCTGGAGAGCTGTGAGACTAAGGAGCGGACAGCATGGCTTTCTTACCTGGAAAAGGAGCTGACTCTTCTTGCGGCAGAAGGGACAGAGGAAGAGGGGAGCAAGACAGTCACGCTCGAAACGGAGCATCTGGAGGAAGGCGGATACTGGGATGATGCTATGCGTGTGGTGCTTTCCGTAAGTCATGCGGGGACGGCATTGCCTCTTCTCATGGGAGAGCGCCCTTTTCTGACCGAGGAGAATCGAAAGCTTCGCATCGCGCAGGGAGCATGTGCGCTCGGCGCAGCCTTTTTCCTCTTTTCCTGTGCATCCTTTCTTTCGGCTTATCGGGAGGATAAGGCGCAGCTGGCGGAGAATGAGGCGCTGTCTCCATTGAAAGTGAAGAGGGCGGAAATGAAAAAGGCGAGTGAGGAGGAAGAAGCTCTGCTTGCGATGCTAAAGGAAGAGGAGGCCAAAGATCCGCACTGGGAGCAGCGTCTGGTACTGCTTGCTGATGGTATGCCGCAAGGTGTCGTGCTATCGGAGATCTCCGCAGAGGGAGAGGATGTCCTTTTGAAAGGGACATCGCAGAAGGCGTCCGATCTTTCGAATTTTACTAGTCATCTCACGAGGGCGTGGGGTGGCCTCACGGAGCTGAAGAGTCGGAAGAAGAATACACGTACGGGGCTTTTTGAGTTTACCGTCCGCTGGAAAAAGGAAACGACGAGGAAGTCGCCGTAGGTATTGTTTTTATCAATAATGGCAGAAGACGGAGGTGTGGGCAAAAGTGATTTGCTTATGCCTCCGTTTTTGGTGAATGGTGTGGGAGAAACGGGGCTTCATGTCATAAATGTATGGCTTACCTTCTGCTATAGGAACAATTTTTAGGAATTTGAATGTGAGAGTGCAAGTTTTTGATTTACACGTCGATTGGCGGAAGGTATGTGGTTCAATATTCAAGAAAACGCGATGACTGAAATCGCGCTTTTTTATTGCACAAACCCGCTCTAAGACGGTATAATAATAAATAACTGTAGGCTGAGAGAGTATGGCTTTGTGGTATCCGGGATGCTATGTCAGAGAAAATCTTGAGAGAGTGTCTGGTACTCGCAGTTCAACTTCTGTAGTGAAACTGATTTCCTATAAGGAGGGCATGATGATGAAAATGAAAAGACTGGTGGTCTGTGCACTGGCGGCGGCGATGATCGGTGCAGGCGCATTGACGCAGGTATCGGCTTTCAATCTGGGCAGTGTCCTTGGCGGTGTGGTCAAGGTCGGCGGTATTGCGATACTGGTCGATAAATATGGCGCTTCTATCAATAGCGCGATCAATTCGGTCATGATGAAGGAAGGCGCCGGCACGAATTATGCCACGAAGGTGGTGCCGATCGTCAGCATTGGAAATAAAGGATATATCGGAGCCGCGCAGGTCATCGGCGATGCCGATCAGGTAGAGAAGGTGAAGGCGGTCGGGCAGCTGGAGATCAGCTGGAATGACAAGCTGTTCCGTATCAAGGGGCTCATCCCGATGGATAGTGTGAATCCGACCTCGTTCTCCCGTGTGCAGGGCGTTGGCGTGTCGGCAGTGATCGATGTTCGGGTGTGATGGGCGTTGGAAAAGACCGGGAGACCGAGCGGCTTATGGATGGGAGGATCCGGTTTTCCATAGTCCTTCGATATAGCCCGGTCTTCGTGAGAAGAAGCGGTCACCTGAACCATGAACTTTTACTATTTGATTATTTTCGGAGGAATATATGAGAAAAGCATTACTGGCAGCGGGATTGGCTGCATTGATGGCGATGCCTGTCATGGCAGAGGATGTGGCAACGCTGGCGGAAAAGATCGACCGTGTAGATGAAGTCCTCTATGGTTCGGTGCAGAGCGGGTCTCTCATCGGCCGTGCGGATCAGGCCGACAATGTGATCTACGGCGTGGGAAATACATCGGCCAGTGGACTTGATCATCGTATCGACAATCTGTATGCGGATGTGGTGAGAAATGACAACGATCGCACTCCGGCGATTTCGAATCGCATGAATGCGATGGAATACTATCTGACGGATGAGATCAGCACGGATAATCTGACGGTCCGCATGGATAATCTGGAAAAAGCGGTGCTGGGCGAAGCGAAGAAGGGGGCTTTGGATGAACGTATGCAGAGCCTGGAGCAGGCAGTCTATGGAGAGCAGCACTATGAAATGAAGACGGTCCAGCTGCCGGCGGATACGGTTTTCAAAGTTTCACTGAATGATGATGTGGGCAGCAAGACGAGCCAGGTCGGAGATCCGGTCTCCTTCACAGTACAGGAAGATGTTCTGGTCGGTGATGTGCTGGTACTGCCTCGCGGCACACAGGGCAGTGGCGTGGTGACGGAAGTCAGCCGCCCAAAAAGCTTTGGTCGCAGCGGCAAGGTCGATGTCTCCTTCGATCAGGTATTCTCTGTGGATGACGAAGCGATCCCGACTGTGCTGGGACCGGAAGCTAAGGAAAAGCTGAAAATGGAAGCAGCGGCTGTCGGTGCCTCCGCCATCGGCGCGCTGGCTCTGGGACCGATCGGTCTTGTGGGCGGGCTTTTTGTCAAGGGTAAGGATGCTGTGCTCCCCGCTGGCAGCGAGCTCTATATCCAGACGGCACAGCCTGTCACGACGAAGGGGCTGGTGCTCCGTGAAGGCGCGCCGCACATCGTCCTTAGAAAGCATGTCGCGCGCACAGCTTCTGCGGTTGCGGTGGCTGCGGCTCAGGATAATCAGGTGACGGCGACGGCTGCGCCGGAGACCGCAGCCCCTGCGCCAAAGGCAGAAATCAGTGACAGTGCCAAAGCGGAACTGGAAGCAGCCCGTGAAAAGGATTCTACAGTAAAGGAAACGGCAGACTCCGCCAAGACCGATAATGAGGCAGCTTCTGTCGTGATCATGAGAAATGAATAATCATAACTGGAAAAAGGCGGTGCTTCTTTCGGCCCTTCTGCTGCCTTCGCTGGCTGCTGAAGCGGCGGAGGCACCTGTTTCCCCAAAGCTGCCGCCAAAGGATACCACCCATGTGGAGTATTCCGTCAGCGACGGTGTACTGCGGCCTTCCTATGACGGGGAGGAGACACGGGAAACGGCCAAAAAGGATAAAGACAGGAAAAAGAATAAGGAAACGGCGGATACCGGGATTTCCAAAGAGCATCCGGCTACGGTCGTGGCTGATAAAATGCGCTACAATGATACCACGGGAGAAGTGGCAGCTTTCGGGCGCGTAGAGATCAAGCACATGATGGATACCTATCAGACCGAGTATGTCTATGGAAATACGATCTCTCAAAAGTATGTCGTCCCGGGGGAGCTTGTCTGGAAGAATCCTACGACGGATCTCAAGGCGGCGCGCGCTGACTATGACGCGAAGGCCGCTGTCGGACATTTTGAAAAGGTATCCGGCTGGGACAGCGGAACGTACTATTTTCAGGGCGAAAGCGGTACATATGACAAGAATGCCAATCACATAGTGATCGAGCATGGCTACTTCACGACGAAGCATGCGGTGGCGAAGGTGCCGGATTATCGCATAGAAGCGGACTCCATCGATATTTATCCGGGGGATAAGTATATCGCGCATAATGTGAGACTCATGGCGAAGAATACGGTGCTTGTGACGCTTTCGACGTACAAGGGTTCCCTTCAAAAGAAGCGGGTTAGCCCGTTCACACTGATTCCGCGTCCGATGTTTGACAGCGACAATGGTTTTGGACTGCATAACCGGATCGAGATCCCGCTCGATGCGGATATGAATCTGACGGCGTACATGGAAAACCGCTGGTACACGAAGGCAGGATACAAACCGGATGTAGGTGTGCGCTATCAGACGCCGGTTGGCGGCTTGAATTTCCACTATGCCGAAGAGGAAAGCAGCACGAATGATGATGGCGGTATCTGGGTCAAGAAACGGCCGTCGCTGGAATTTAACTCGAAGCATTTTTACCTCGGTGGCTCTCGCTTCTACGTGGGCGCGAAGGGGGAAATCGGTTACTGGGAAGAAGACGGGGTCAAAGGACAGCATAAGAGCTACGACGCTTATATTTCCAGTGATCCATGGAAGCTCGGGAAATTCATGCGCTTTTCCTGGCGCGCCGGCTATATGAGAGACTACTACAGCTATAAAGGCGGGAACATCCGCAAAAACACCTATTACAGCATGGGGCTTTCCGGCGGTTACCGCAGCGTGCAGGGCTGGATCTATTATACGGATCGTGAAATCAATGGCTTTACGCCCTATGGCTACGACTCGTACACCAGTGATAAGCCGCTCGACTTTGGCGTGCGCGTGCAGCCGACGAAGAATGATGCTTTCAGTCTGGCATGGACGGTCGATACCAAGTATGGCCGCCTGAACCATCGCTATTGGACCTACTACCGCGACCTGCATTCCTTCTATGCCTGGATCCGCTACGATGATATCGAAAGGGAAACCCAGTTCATGCTGATGCCGAAAGATTTTAGATTCTAGGAAAATGCGGATTCGCTCGGGCAATGATCGGATCCGTATTTCCCTGCCGGCGGGTGAGCCTGTATCGGTCACTTTTTTTCGGAGGTGCTCCATGGATAAAAAATGGGCACTGCCGCTGGGGCTTGCCCTTGTGGCTCTTCTGATCCTCTGGGGATCGCTGGGCATGGGGACAGCGTCGAAGCTGTTTCCTGAAAAACCAAAGGCGATGCCTCCCGTGACTGCATCGGAAGGGGCTTCTTCCTCTTCGATGCTTCCGCAGGAAGAGAGCCGCCGCGTCTATGATGCATCATCCTATATCAGGGGAAAGCCGCTGGCTGACCCCTTCCATATGGAGGCGATGACGGAAACGACGATGCCTGTGGAAACGGCAGGCGTCTCTTTGCCTTCTTCTGCGCCTCGCACGGCGAATTCCTCTGCCGGATCGGCAAAAGAGAAAAGGTCGTACGCATCTGATGTGCCGCGTCTCATGGGTGTCATGTCATTTGGCAGTGAGAAGCGGGCGGTCATAGAGGTCCATGGGGTGACGTATACGGTCAAAGAAGGAGAGCAGGCAGGACTATGGAATGTTTCCAGCATACAGGGAAAGACGGTCACACTCGCCGGTGCTTCCGGTGTTTTCACACTCAGCACCCGCTGATAAGAACGGCGGGGGCTGTTTTTTGCTGTACATTTTTGCTTTGCAGCGGTATTTCTGCCCGGGCGCTGGATCTGGATACCAGCGCACATGAGACGATGACCGAAGAGCTTTCCTCCCGCGATCTCCGGATGCCGGAGAAAAAGACGGATGAGGTCATTGTACAGGTGGCGCCAGCCCCGGAGAAGAAGGTCAGCCTGCATGTGAGCGACGCTCCTGTGGCGGAGGTACTGCGGGGACTCGCGGAGATGACGGGAGAGAATGTCATTTTCTCTTCTCACGTGAAGGAGCGGGTCACGGCCAGTCTGGATGATGTGACGCCGGAAGAAGCGATGACATCCATCATGGCGGCCTGTGGACTTGCCGGACGGAAAGAGGGAAGTACGCTTATTATTTTTTCCGCCGTAACGGAGAAAGAGTCCGGCATCTTTGCGAAGTCATACCGCCTTTCCTATGCGAATGCCAAGGAAGCTGCCGAAAGCCTGACGGACATGGTATCCAAAGGCAAGGTGTCTTATAACCAGTCGGCCAATACCGTGCTTGTGAGTGGGACGCCGGCCGAACTGATGCAGGTGGATGCGCTCCTTCGCGGTATGGATATCCCCGAAAAGCAGGTGAAGGTGGAGGCGGAAGTCATCGCAGTCAATAAAAGCTCGGCCAAAGAGCTGGGGCTGGACTGGAATTTCAAAAGCCTCACCGGCAGTGCGGACTATGACCGTGACAGCTGGACGGAGCAGCACTATGTACTGGGGGAAGATGGAAATCCCAAGGTCCGAAACATTGAAAAAAGCGGCTGGGACGTCACGATCCCTGATGGCTACGCCGGGATCTCCTATGGGCGTGCGCCGGGCGGGCATCCCTATACCTTCTTCTTTCAGGCAAATCTCAATGCACTGGTCACCAAAGGCAAGGCAAAAGTACTGGCAAAGCCGCACGTCGTCACGATGAATGGCAGGAAAGCCGACATCCTGATCGGGAGCCGCATCCCGGTCATCGTAGAGCATATGGAAAATGGCGTGAAGACCACGACGACAGAGTACAAGGACGCCGGCATCAAGCTCACATATACCCCCATTATCAGTGCGGACAATGAGATCACCGCTGATGTGGAAGCAGAAGTCTCGACGCCCTACCTTGTCCCTGAGATGAAAGCGTACCGCATTATCACGCGCTCGGCGAATACGATGGTGCGTCTGGCATCCGGGCAGCTCCTGGCTATCGGCGGTCTCATTGATAAAGAGGAAGGGAAGACCTTCCGCAAAGTACCTATTTTAGGAGACATCCCGCTTCTGGGAAAACTCTTCCAAAGTCATGGGAAAAGTCTGGAAGAGTCGGAAATCATTATACTTATCAGGGCGGATGTCATCGAGTGAGAAAACGGGTCCTGCAGGCTCATGGGAGAAAGCCGAGTTCCCCGCCGAACCTGCAGCGCTTTTGAGGCAATGACAGCAAGGGCGCATGTCCCGATGCGCCCCTTGGACCATACACCTCGATCCTTATCCTTACTATCATATATTGGAGCAAAAACATGGCAATTCTACGTATCAACGGTCTGTCGAAATCCTTCGGCATCAAGACTGTCTTTGAAAATGTTTCCTTTGACATCCGAAGCGGGGAACGCATCGGTCTGGTCGGTGCGAATGGTGCGGGCAAGACGACGCTCCTGAAATGCATTCGCGGTGATGAGGAATACGATAAAGGCTCCGTCAAGGCGAGTGACGGTGCCATCATCGGCTATCTCCGTCAGGATTTCAATTACACCTCCCATACCATCCGCGAGGAAATGGAGGAGGCGTGGCGGGATGTCCTCTTTTATAAAGATCGCATCGAAGCGCTGACGAAAGAGCTCGAGCAGCACAAGGACGATGAGAAGCTCATTGAGCAGTATGGCAAGGCGGAAGAGCGATTTGAATTCTTAGGCGGTTATGATTATGAGTCGATGACGAAAAAGATCCTGACCGGGCTCGGCTTCACGCAGGAGGATTGGGACAGAGACATCCACGCCTTCTCCGGCGGGCAGAAGGTCCGTATCAACCTTGCCGCCGCCTTCGTGCGCCATCCAGATTTCCTTCTCCTAGATGAACCGACGAACCACCTCGACATGGGCATGCTCGAGTGGCTCGAAGACTACCTGCGCTCGTACAAAGGCGGGATCCTCATGATCTCCCATGACCGCTATTTCCTGGATGCAGCGGCGACGGGGATCATCGATCTGGAGAACCATCATATCCGAAGCTTCCGCGGAGGCTACTCGCGCTATTTGGAGACAAAGACGAACCAGGACAAAGCCTACCAGAAGGCTTACGACAAACAGCAGGAGCACATCAAGGAAACGGAAGAGTATATCCGACGCTACAAGGCAGGCATCAAGGCGAAGCAGGCGCGCGGCCGCCAGTCACAGCTGAACCGCCTCGAGCGTCTCGATAAGCCTGTCCATCAGGCGACGCTCCGTTTCCACTTTGATCCGCCGCAGGAATGCGCGGAGAAGGTACTCGACATCGTGCGTGCGAAAGCCTCCTACAAGGATCATCTGATCTTTGAGGATCTGAACCTTCACATCAAAAAAGGGGAGGTACTCGGCCTCATTGGCCCGAATGGCGCGGGCAAGACCACGCTCCTGAAGCTCATCACGGGAGAAAAGACGGCAGACAGCGGCATCATCCAGCTCGGCAATAATGTGAAGATGGGCTACTACTCGCAGGAGCAGGAGCGACTCCACCCCGAGCTTTCCGTCCTTGACGAAGTGCGTGACACCTTCAATTTCGGAGAGAAGGAAGCCAGAAATATCCTCGGGATGTTCCTGTTCCGCGGCGATGACGTATTCAAGCAGGTCGCCATGCTCTCCGGCGGAGAGAAGGCACGTCTCTCGCTTCTGTGCCTCTTTCTCGAGAAACCGAATTTCCTCATCCTCGACGAACCGACGAACCATCTCGATATCCCCACGAGGGAGATCATGGAGCAGGCCATCCAGGCCTTCGGCGGCACCTCACTCGTCGTCTCGCATGACCGCTATTTCTTAGATAAGATCACGACCCGCATCGTAGAAATGGAAAATGGAAAGCTCACCGAGTACCTCGGGAACTACAGCTACTATAAAGAGAAAAAGCTCGACCTCGAAGCCTTCGAAAAAGACCGCAGCGGGGAAGAGACTGTAGAAGAAGAGCCGAAGGAAGATAAGACTGCGCCTGAGAAGGAACACCAGAAGAAGCAGGAAGTCTCGGCCGTAGAAAGGGAAAAGCTCAGCCATGTGGAAATGGAGATCGGCCGCCTCGAAGCGACGATCAAGATGTACACCGCGCAGATGAGCATGGATCCGGACAACTATGCAGACCTCGCCGCCGAGTACGACGAAGCACAGAAAAAGCTCGAAGCTCTCTATGAGAAATGGGACGAGCTCGCCGCAAAGATGGAGTAGGAAACCTGGATGAGAGGCGCCTTTCGAAAAATACCGATGGCATCCGCCCCTTCGATCTCCGTTCTTTTCTCTGGTATGGAATGTCCGCTCGGGAGGACGGTGTAGTGAAGAAATGATATTCCCATATCGTCATCCTGACTAAAATAAAGTGTGCTTTTCGTCAGTCATGACACCGTTGATGGGATGAAAACGGGCCATAGAAAACAACGTATCGGAGAGCGTGTATACGGTGCCTTCAGGCGAATGGTTCAGCCTTCACGAAAAAATTATTTTCCTACTCTTGCGTATACGTGGTATAATAAATTGTATTTCCGAATATATGATAACTTGACGGCTTTACCATAGCGTGAAGTCATCATCAAAAAAGTGCGCCTAGGCGCAATAGGTTGCCCGAGGGGGAAAAGGAAAGAAATGAAAAGAGAAGATATCCGCAACATTGCCATCATCGCTCACGTCGACCATGGTAAGACGACTCTGGTCGATGCCATGCTGAAGCAGAGCCACATTTTCAGAGATAACCAGAAGGTCGCAGAACGCGTCATGGACTCGAATCCACTGGAACGTGAACGCGGCATCACGATCCTGGCGAAAAATACCTCTGTCATGCATGACGGTGTGAAGATCAATATCGTCGACACCCCAGGGCATGCGGACTTCGGCGGCGAAGTTGAACGTATCCTGAACATGGTCGATGGCGTACTGCTCCTCGTCGATGCTCATGAAGGCCCGATGCCGCAGACGAAGTACGTTCTGAGAAAAGCGCTGGAACACAAGCTGAAGCCGATCGTCGTCATCAATAAGATCGACCGTCCGGATCAGCGTATTTCCGATGTCGAAGGCGAGATCCTCGAGCTCTTCATGGAACTCGATGCGGACGATGACCAGCTCGATTTCCCGCTGCTCTATGCATCGGCTAGAAGCGGCATCGCCAAGCTCCATATGAATGATGAAGGCAAGAACCTTGACCCGCTCTTTGATGCGATCCTGAAGTATATCCCATGCCCGGAAGGCGATCCGGATGCCGGCCTGCAGGTCATGGTCACCACGCTCGAAGCGGATGACTACCTCGGCAAGGTCGCTATCGGCCGTGTGACCCGCGGTACCGCGAAGCAGGGGATGCCTGTCGCTATCACCGATGGCGAAAAGATCAGAAGCGACCATATCGCTCAGCTCTTCCACTGGCAGGGCATGAAACGTACACCTGTCGATGAAGCGAAGGTCGGCGACATCATCGCTATGGCCGGCTTCAAAGATATCAATATCGGTGAAACGGTCGCTGATGCGACGAACCCGGAAGCACTGCCGGCGATCCACATCGACGAACCGACCCTGTCCATGGTATTCCATGTCAATAAGAGCCCATTTGCCGGCCGTGAGGGTGACTTCGTCACTTCCCGCCATATCCGTGCCCGTCTCTACAAGGAAATCGAAACGAACGTGGCTCTTCGTGTAGAAGACACGGAAACATCTGATGCATTCAAGGTTTCCGGCCGCGGCGAGCTCCACCTCTCCGTCCTGATCGAGACCATGCGCCGTGAAGGCTTCGAACTCGAAGTCTCCAAGCCGCAGGTCATTTTCAAGGAGATCAATGGACAGAAGTGCGAACCACTCGAACGTCTGACCATCGAAGTACCGCAGGAATTCATGGGCGCTGTCATGGAAGGTCTTGGACCGAGAAAAGCAGAAATGATCTCCATGGAAGAACTCGCAGGCTATATGAAGATGGAATTCTCCATCCCGGCCCGCGGTCTCATCGGCTTCCGTAATGAACTCCTGACCACCACCCGCGGCACAGGTATCCTCTACCATGTCTTCCAGGGCTATGCGCCATACAAGGGTGATATCCCGGGCAGAACCAGAGGCTCCCTCGTGGCTTTCGAATCCGGCACCACCACCGCATACGGTCTGAACTCTGTCCTCGACCGTGGCGAGCTTTTCCTGGAACCGGGCGTCGAAGTCTATGAAGGCATGATCATCGGTGAAAATACCCGTGATCAGGATATGGATGTCAACCCATGCAAAAAGAAACATCTGACCAACACCCGTGCTTCCGGCTCTGATGATGCCATCAAGCTGCCGCCATGCCGCAAGTTCACGCTGGAAGGGGCGCTCGAATGGATCAATGATGATGAACTCGTCGAAGTCACTCCGGAAAACATCCGTATGAGAAAGATGGTTCTTTCCCGTCAGGCTAGATATAAGAGTGCCAATGTAAAGAAAAGCCAGCAGTAATCGCTGAATAAAAAAACGAACCCGCAAGGGTTCGTTTTTTTATTTGGAGAAGAAGGAGGAAAATGAAGAATGGTGGTGCGGCGCATCATACAATGAAAGCGCTGCGGATTATTGGAATCACGCAAAATGCGTCGCCCCATGGAGAAGGGGCAGGCCGAAGGCCAGGGATAGACTGCCTCGAAGCGGCAGATTTCTGCAGAACGGTTAGTAGGCCTCTTGAGGATCACTGAAAAACGATTTACGTAGATGGGACGCTGACAGCTACGTAGAGTTGCGCCTCTGCGGGGCACTCTATCCGGCGCCTTTGGCGCGACCCCTCTCCAGGGGCTGCTCAGCTTGCGAGGATTTCTTTCCTTCGAAATTTGAAAGCAGGGAGGAGTGGCTAGGGATTAGGGATTGAGGATTAGGAGTGACTGGTGATTGGGATTCTCCGGCATCGTCATCCCGAGCGTAGCCGAGGGATCTCTACTGCCCTGCGGGAATCAGCGTGTATGCGCCGAGGAAAAACGTTGTCTTGGCGCTGTCTCACATCAGGCAATGAGCGTTCTGCCATAGAGATTTTTCGGCTACGCTCGAAATGACGACGGCGCGAAGCGCTATCTAAAACTCTGCGGCGCTTCTATATTTTTATGCGCCGCACCTTCCCCGCTGAACCCGTAGAACCTGTAGAACATGTTGAACCGGTGAAACCTAACGCCAGTGGGTTGCTTGGGGATAGCCGAAAAACGATTCACGCAGATGGGAGGCTGACAGCTGCGTAGCGTTGTGCCCCTGCGGGGCACTCTATCCGGCGCCTTTGGCGCGACCCCTCTCCAGGGGTCTGCTCAGCTCGCGAGAATTTCCTAGTCCCTAGCTACCAGTCACCAGTCACTAGTTTTTCCCATTCATCACCATCACGTCTCCCGCTTCGAGTACGGTATCTCCTTTCGGGATGATGACTTCTCCCTGTCTCAGGATGAGGACGACAAGATGTCCGTGGGGGAGGTGGAGAGAGGAGAGGCTCTTCTGGTAATAGCGGCTCTTCTTCGTGACATGGATTTCCGAGAGGGCAAGGCCTGTGACAGGAGCGACGCTCAAAGCAGAAAGGACCAGCGTATCTCCGGCAGAGAGCCTCGTGTCGCCATTCGGGATGATCTTCTCGGTGCCGCGGGAAAGAAGGATGGCGAGCGTTTCAGGAGGGAATGCGATCTCCGAGAGTGCCTGCCCGCACCACGCATGCCCCGCGGGCAGGGTGAACTGGATGAATTGCACCGGCATCTCTTCCGTGTAGTCGGTGAAGGATTTCATGACATCACTCTCTTGATCGATCATAGAGAGCTTCTTTGCGGCGAGAGGCAGAAGTGCGCCTTGAAATAGAATGGAAAGAAGAACGATGAAGAAGGTGACATGGAAGACGATGTCATTCACCGGCGCCTGCGTATAAGCAACGATGGCAAAGACGATGGCGGAAGCCCCGCGAAGGCCTGCGAAGGAGATCAGAGTGCTTGCGGCAGCGGGTGTCTTGAAAGGGGCAAGGAGAGCGAAGACGCCGAGAGGCCTTGCTACGAAGGTCAGGAAGAGCGCGATGAGGAAGGCAGGCCATGCGATCTCAGGGAGCTTCGATGGCGTGGAGAGAAGCCCCAGCAGGAAGAAGATCATCATGGAGAGGAGATTCGTAGCGCCATTGAAGAAATGAACGATAGAGCGCTTTCCGGGAAAATCGCTGTTTCCTAAAATGATGCCGGCAATATAGGCGGAGAGGTAGCCATTTCCATCCAGCATCGCGGGAGCGGCATAGGCAAAGATAGCGATGGCGGTCAGAAGCACCATGTCGAAGCCGCCTGCAAGATAGTCGGTCTTTTTCAGCGCCCACTTCGAGATGGCTGCGATGCCGAAGCCGAAGGCAAGCCCGAAAACGATCTGCGCTGCGAGAAGCGTAAGCGTCCCCCAAAAGTCAGCGGAACCATGCATGAGAGAAATGCAGATGATCGTCATCATGTAAGCAGCGGGATCGTTACTGCCGCTCTCTACTTCCAGGAGCGAGGCGGTGTGATACTTGAGATTCAGCCTTTTTGCACGGAGGATGGAGAAGACGGATGCAGCGTCAGTCGAGGCGATGACCGACCCCATGAGGAAGCTCAGAAGCCATGGTTCGCCTAGGATGAAGTGGATGAATCCGCCTGTCAAAAGGGCTGTCACGACGACGCCCGCACTCGAAAGCACGATCGCAGGGGCGGCGACAGGCTTTGCCATGGACCAGTTCGTTCCGAAGCCCCCGTAGAACATGATGAAGATGAGTGCGGTCGAGCAGATCTCTTCGGCAAAGTTGTAGTTTTCAAAAGCAATATTGACGGGACCATCCGAGCCGAAAAACATGCCGAGCAGGATAAAGGCGAGAAGCACAGGGATGCCGAGCTTGTCCGAGACACGGTTCAAAAACACACAGGCAAAGATCACAATGGCCGTCAAGAGCAGGAAAGAAATCATAGGCGGTCTCCTTTTACAACAAGTGGAAAATCGATTTTCTTTATTGTATCGGAAAGGAAGAGAAAGAACAATGGTGGAAGCCGTTTCATGTGTATCGTCATTTCGAGCGAAGTCGAGAAATCCTCCTTGCAGACCGATAAAGGACGCGCGAAAGTAGAAAGAGGCAGCACACAGGTGTTGTTTTCTTGGGATGACGACACGGAGAAACCGTATTTTCAACAAGCGCGCGACCAACCCCGTCTCGCTGCGCTCGACTGCCCCTTCCAAAGGAAGGGGCGAGAATGGTGAATGACGTTCCATCCCCCCTAGTCCCTAGTCACCAGTTACCATTCACTCCCCAATCCCTAACTTCCTTTTTTGCGCTATAATAGAGACAGGTGTAAAAACAAAAGGAGGAACCATTATGAAAGCTGATTGTGCAAACTGCCCGCATCATGCCTGCTATACCCGTGGGGCGAATTGTACGGGTGTGAAAGAAGAGGAGATCCGTAAGGCCTATACCGAAGAAGAACGGAAAATCATGGAGGCGGCGGCCTATGTCGAAGGGACATACTACAGCGACATCTGCCGCCTGCAGGAGACCGCTGAATTTGCCAAACAGATGGGCTACAAGAAGATCGGCCTGGCCTTCTGCATCGGTCTTCATGAAGAAGCCAGGTACATCGTGAAATACTTCCGACAGCAGGGCTTCGAGGTCTACTCCCTCTGCTGCAAGAACTGTTCCTTTGCGAAGAAAAACTTCGGCTTAAAGCAGGTGAATCCGGAAGCGGAGCATGAAGCGATGTGCAATCCGAAGTTTCAGGCAAGGTTTCTGGCAGAAAAAGGCGTGGATCTCAATATCATCTGCGGCCTTTGCGTGGGACATGACACGATCTTCACCTCTAATGCAGTAGGTCCCGTCACATCTCTTGTTGTGAAAGACAGACTTCTTGCGCACAATCCGCTCGGCGCGATCTACTCGAGATACTGGAGAAAGAAACTGCATATTCAGGACGAGGATGAGATATAATTGGGAGATTCAGGGTTCAGGGTTAGTCCCGAGGGCGTGCTGCCCCTTGATGGGGGAATGAGATCTTTGCTCGAATTAGAAATGAAGGATCTAAGCGTCGCGGAGTTTTAGAGGAGCGGTAATCTCTTATCGTCATTCCGACCGAAGCGGAGGAATCTTTTTTGTTTGCGGTCAGGCGGTCGATGTTTGAAAAATCTAAAAGGGAAACCTGCCAGCCAAGAAACTTTCGGGCATCGCCCTATATATATTCGCGGCGAAGCCGCCACCACAAGTTTGAAAGCAGGGATGAGTGGCTAGGGATTAGGAGTGACTGGTGACTGGTGGCTAGGGATTAGAAGCAAGCGGTAGTTGAAACAGCGCAATTAGCAAGTTGACCGTTCTGCAGGAGAGATCTCGCGACTTCGCTCGAGATGACGACGGCGCGAAGCGCTATCAAAATTCTGCGGCGCTTCATTATTTTTCGCACCGCACCACCATTTCGCATTTCTCATTTCTAATTTCTCATTCAAGCGAGGCTTTCAAACGGAATCAAAGGGCGACCCGCCCCGCGGGCTAACCCTGAACCTTGAACCCATCAACCTGCACCCTAAATCATTTGACACCCGAGCGGTCTTCGCCGTACAATAGACATACTATAAAGGAGGAATAGCATGTCTGTTGTCAGCCGTTGGCTGCTTTTTTTAGTGGCTTTATGGATCCAATCTGCCGGCATTGTACTGGTGGTGAAAAGTTTCCTCGGGACTTCTCCGATTTCCAGTCTGCCCTATGTTATGAGCGAGACATTTCCCTTCACGTTCGGGGAGACGACCTTTGCGGTCAATATGGTCTTCCTTTTGGGACAGATGCTGATATTGAAAAAGAAATTCCCGAAGATGCAGCTGCTGCAGGCGCCCATGACGATGATTTTTGCGGCCTTCATCGACCTCTGCATGCAGGCTTTCGGAAACATCACGCCGGATGCTTACTGGCAAAAGCTCATCACTCTTTTCCTCGGTGCGTCTATGGTTTCTCTGGGGGTGGCACTTCAGGGCATCGCGGACGTTCTGAAGCTTCCGGGGGAGGGACTGGTCTATACCGTTTCCGACACCTATCACCTGGACTTCGGCAAGGTCAAGATCGCAAACGATGGGATCCTCGTGACGCTCGCCATCTGTCTCTCCTATGTGGAAATCGGGAGCATCGAGGGCGTCCGTGAAGGCACGCTGATTTCCGTCTTCATCACCGGCATCATCGCCCGCTTCTTCCTCCGCCATCTGAGCGGCTGGGAAGAGGGGAGACGTGTGCTGAGGATCGGGTAGAGGAGGTGTCCTTGTCGTTTTACCTCCTATGTTTAGGGAAACACTGATCAAATAAGTACAATGTCTTAAAACTTGGGTTTGAACGTTGCTGGGAAAAATGTTTGAAGAGAGAGGAAAAAATATAGATATTGAAACGGTTTGTGATCGCTGCCGTTATCGTAAATTCTGCTCATCTTGTAACCCTAAATTGAAGTATGAGAATGGAAATTCGGGAAAACCTTCAAATAGAGATTGCTATAGGGAACATATTTTAAAACGAATGGTGGAGGGACCATGGAAGCCAAATTCCGAAATATAAGGAAAATAGTTCAGCATTTGAGGCATCCCTATCGACTCTTTTTCTATTTGGCTCTATTAGGCATTATATACATGGTTTTAGATATAGTGGAACCTGTGCTGGCTGGACATATAATGGACGCGTTCTTGTCAAATGAAGTCAAAACAGAAATTTGGCAGCTTGGACTTTTATGGCTTGCTATTTTTATTCTGAAATATGCAGTAAGTTACGAGAAGATGCGGATCGGCTTATTCTCTATGCTCTCTGGAATGGAAAATATACAACTTTCAATTTTTCAGACTATTTTATCAGCACCTTTGGCATTTTTTAACCAGTTTTCTGTTGGCTACCTTATGGCAAGGCAAACTGATGATGTTTTCAACTTAGAAGGAATGATGCCTCATCATTTAGTGGAAGGACTTTTAGCCATTGCAGAATCATTTGTTATTTTATCCTGTATGTTTTATTTAAATGTATGGCTTGGAATTGGTACGGTTCTGCTGAAATGTCTGGATTTGTTCAGTAATTTTTATTTTCCCTTAAAAGAATTATATAAGGAGCATAATGAAGCAAGAGCTATTGCCTCGAGTGAGCTACAGGATGTTTTGAAAAATATTTTGCTTATTAAAGCAGCTGGAAAGGAAAAAGAAGAATGTCAGCGCTTTCAGGAATGCTTGAAACAGTATTATGGTACCTGGAACAAACGGGACGAAATCAATTCTATTCGTTCATTGCTCACGCGTATGTCAGAAGATGCCAGCTATATGATTATTATTGTTCTAGGCGGAGTATCGATGTATTACGGAAAGATGACGATAGGGGAAATCACCGCATTCCTGCTGTTTTATAAAAAATTGAGCAGTGCTTTTGTAGGGGCAGTTCCCTTAATACCTTTGTTCAAAATTGGGGAAGGTGCCATGGAGCGAGTCGATGAGTTGAAACGACATATTCCCGAGAGAAAGACATCTGATGATGAAAAGGGGCAGATGGAGAGTAGAGGGGAAATTGAGCTGCAAAATGTAAAATTCAGCTATAACAATCAGCGTATACTCCAAGGAGTTTCCATGTCATTTAAACCAGGGAAAATCACCGCTATTGTAGGGAAAAGTGGAGCAGGAAAGTCAACTATTATCAAGCTTTTGCTTGGACTTTATCAAGTGGAGGAAGGGAAAATTCTATGGAATGGAAATGATGTAAACCAGATAAACGGACAGTCGATGAGATCTCTAATTTCGTATATCCCACAAGACGCGCCGCTATTTCATAGAACTTTACGTGAAAATATTTTATATGAAGCACCTGAAAGTGTGAGTGATGAAGATGTTTCTAAAGTGATTGCCCGAACGGGCATTCAGGAAATGCAAAAAAGATTTGAACAAAAAGAGAAGGCTTGGAACTTAGAAACAACGGTGTCTGGTGGTGAACGGCAGCGTATCAATTTGGCTAGGGCCTTGTTGAAGAATGGGAGCATTTATATTTTTGATGAGGCTACCTCAGCGTTGGATACAGAAACGGAGAAAATAGTACAACAGACGTTACGAGAATTATCAAGGACCAAAGTAGTTATTATTATTTCGCACAGGCTGTCTTCTGTTAGAAAAGCGGACAAGATTTATGTGCTTGACGAAGGAAGCGTGCAAGAAAATGGCTCTCATGAAGAACTTATGAAAAAGAAAGGGAGATATTACCGTTTATTTGAAGAGCAGGTGAAAAAGAATGACGAAAAGCAGATTACTGGTTGATTATGAAATTGTAGAAATGAGTGGTACGAAATTGGCGATTTTTAAAAATGGTGGAGAAGATGTCTATGTTGTAAATAAAGAAACGGCTTATATCCTGAACTTGCTAAAGAAAGGATTTGGAAATGTTGAGATTGTGAGCGAAATGAATTCTCACTATGGTTTACATCCTGACTTAGCGTGAAATTTGTTGGGGGATTTGCTTATTCGATTGAAGGACAATGAATTGTTTTCAGAATAAGAAGTAAAGCAGAAATATGATCAAGCAAAAAGAGATTCCGAAAAATCGGAATCTCTTTTTGCTTGCGGGAAACTATTTCAATTCGACAGCAGAAGAAATCTTCGCCTCCTTCTCCGCTTCTTCATCCTTGCCCACACAGTAGGAGGCGAAGAGGGAGCCGGACACATTGTGCCAGACGGAGAAAATGGCGCCCGCGATACCGCCGGCTGCTGTGAAGTACATGAGAGCCAGCGTGGAAGCCAGACCGGAATTCTGCATGCCGACCTCGATGGTCATAGCGCGGGTCTGTGCCTTATTGAGACCGAAGCGGCGGGCGCAGACATGGCCGAGCAGCATGCCGCAGAGGTTATGCAGGATGACGACGGCGAGGATCACAAGGCCGTTGTCAAGGATGGTGCGCCCGGAGAGGGAGACCACGCAGCCGACCGTGATGATGACGACCAGCGCTGAGAACATCGGCATGATCGTATTCACCTTCTTCACCTGACGCGGGAAGAAATAGTTGATGCCGACACCGATGAGCAGTGGCAGGAGCACCATCTTCACGATGGACATCATCATGGACATGAAATCGATATTGACCCAGGCACCGGCAATGAGCCACACCAGGAATGGCGTGACAAATGGCGCAAGGATGGTATTCACCATCGTCATGGATACGGAAAGAGCGACGTCGGCTTTGGCGATGTAGGAAATGACATTCGAAGCCGTGCCGCCGGGGCAGCAGCCGACCAGGACGACGCCGATCGCGATTTCCGGCGGAAGGGCGAAGAGATGAATCAGTGCGAAAGCAGCGGCCGGCATGATGATGAACTGCAGCACCGTGCCGATCGCCACATTCTTCGGCTGCTTGAATACATTCTTGAAATCACCGGGGGTGAGGCTCATGCCCATGCCGAACATGATGATACCGAGCAGCGTCGGGATCTTCGGGGCGAATGGCTTCATCACTTCCGGCCAGAAAATACTGAAAATGCCGATCAGCACGACGCCGATGGACATGTATTTCGTACAAAAACGAACGATGAGAGAAAGCATTAGAACGGCTCCTTTTCCAAAAGGGTTCATGGTTAGCTCGTGGGGCGTATCGCCCCTTGATTACAGTTGAAAGCTCTGCTCTCGAGTGAGGAGTGTTGGTGCGGCGGATAAAAAGTCATAAGCGCTGCGGAGTAGTTGAAATTAGCGTAAAATGCGTTCCCCCTTGGAGAAGTAATGCTATTAAGTTAAGGAAATTGTTTAGCGCCGTAATGACTTGCTTCCCCCTTCGGGGGAAGTGCCGAAGGCAATGGGGGCATGCCAGCGGCCATCGAACAATGTTGGATATACCGTAGTGCTGCCCCCTCAGCCCTCCGGGCAGCTCCCCCGATGGGGAGCCAAGAATGTTCTTCCGCTTAACTTAATAGCAGTGCTCAGATGGGGGAAAACCTCAAACCTCAAACCTCAAACCCGATCCCCGAAAATTATCCCAGAATCACATTATCAATGAGTCTTGTCTTGCCGAAACGGACAGCGAGAGCGAGAAGGACCTCACCTTCGATCGTTTCTCCGACCTCCGGAAGCCCCGGCATGCCATATATTTCAACATAGTCGATATCGCTCATCGGTTCGGCTTCGATCTCCTTCGTCACCTGATCGATCAGCTTCTGCTTATTCCTTTCGCCGGCTTCGAAGGCTTCCTTTGCATGTGCAAGACTTCTGGAGAGGACAAGAGCCGCGGTGCGCTCTTCCTTGGAAAGATAGACATTTCTGGAAGACTTCGCAAGGCCGTCTGCTTCACGGACGATCGGCATCAGGCGGAGCTCCACATTCATGAAGAGGTCTTCCACCATGCGCTGAAGCACCTGCGTCTGCTGAGCATCCTTCAAACCATAGTAAGCACGGTCGCATTCCGTCAGATTGAAGAATTTTGTGCAGACAGTCGCTACGCCGCGGAAATGGATCGGGCGTGTGCGTCCGCAGAGGACCTTCGTGATCGGGCCGGTGACTTCCACCCATGTCATATCCTTATGCGGATACATTTCAGCGGGAGACGGAGCGAAGAGAAGATCTGCGCCGGCGGCTTCTGCGACCTTCGCATCGGCTTCGAGCGTTCTCGGATATGCTTCGTAGTCTTCGTTCGGTCCGAACTGGGTCGGATTCACAAAGACAGAAGTGATGACAAAATCATTTTCTTTGCGAGCGGCCTGAATCAGGGACGCATGTCCTTCATGAAGCGCCCCCATGGTGGTCACAAGACCGATGGATCTCCCATCCTTCTTGCACTGGTGGACGTACTCTTTCAGCTCTTTGATGGTGTGGATGACTTTCATAGTAGATTCCTTCCCGGAAGCAGGGCTTCCCGTTAAATGCTTGGGTGAGTGCGGATCTTTCCATCAAAAAAACCGCACCCTAAATGAATGCGGTTTCAGAAACCAGCCCTTGCCAGCAATACCAGCTTGGCAGGAAGGCAAATTAAAAATACATCCCAGAGGGATGCATTCTGATTTGAAATCTCTGCATTCGTCTCGGTTATAAAAATCCAAGCGATATTAAAGTTTGACAGACGGTGAGATCATAGAGCGCCCGATGGCCTTTCCTCGATACAGCTCAGCTGATACTGCTCGAATGGCCGAGGATTCATGCTGCCGTCCTGATTTCTTTCAGACTCCCTTCGGGATATCCATAGAGCATGGACGGATCTCACAGGGGAAGCATCGATCTCATCAGACTCTGCGACTAGACCAGCGTTTCCCTTGTTCTGTCAGAGAAAGAATACTCTATCAGGGGGGGATTGTCAAGAGGAAAGGGAAATGCTCCGATGGAGCGATCTGGCGCGCGCAAAGTCGTAGGCTTGGCTGGAAATGATAGAATGCTGACGTTATCTATCGAAAATATTATAGATTATAAAGCATATATTTCCATACATAACGTATAAATTAAAAAAATACTTGAAAAATGAGTTCTAATCATGTAATATTTAAATCATCATTATGATCATTTTCAAAATGATGAGCTTGCGGTTAGCCGGTTCAAAGCGTATTCTATCTCTTCCGCCGTCGAAACACGGACAGACGGGTGGGGGCGAGGAATAGATGTTTGTTTCTTTGAAGTCTTGAGAAAGGAGGGAGAGATGAAGAAATTATTTTTAGCCTGTCTGTTTCTGCTCGGGCTTTGTTTCCTGCCGTTTGCACACGCATCGGCTGCGATGCAATCATCGGATACGATGATATTGGAATGGCGAGCAGAGAAGGCGTGGATCGACAAGGGCGACCTCTGCCTGCGTGGGACATTCACGAATAAGAGAAAGGATCTCAGTATCACGAAGATCAATCAGTTCGTGACCGAGATCACCTTCACGCGCGCGGATGGCAGCAAATATCAGTACGTCGCTATGCCGACCAAAATGCCACTGGTCAAGATTTCAGCCGGTGGCACAAGAACTGTGACTTTCAATCTGGGGCATTTTGAAGATACTTGGAAAGATTGGGTCGCGACTGAGGATTATACATTCACCTACATTACAGGAAAACGCTGGTAAGCAGCGAGAGGGAATTTGATGATGAAAAGAAAAGCATTATTAACGTTAATGGCAGCATCGATGTTGACAATCGGGGGGGGGTACTCTGATTCATGCTGCATTCGATGAAAATTTAAATATGTATACGCTCGATGCCGTTGTCGTCGAAGCAGATAAGACAAAGAATAAATTCGGCGATACCATTACCGAGCAGTCGTACTATCGTACCGGCGGTGATGTGAAGGTCATCACGAGAGAAGAAATCGAAAAGCGTCACTATACGGATCTGACGGAAGCGATTAAGCGTATTCCTGGCGTTACGTTCCAGAACCCAGGGTATCGCGGCGGGGAATATGGATACGAATTCTATAACAATGGCGTATCCATTAACGGGGATACCCGCGTTATTGTTTGTGTTGATGGTCGTCGTGTAGATAATGCGGCAAGTACCCGTGTTGGTGGAAATAGCAAGAAGGGGACAAAATCCACAGGGGTGAACCTGAATCAGGTCACCAATATGGAAAATGTCGATAAAATTGAAGTGATTAAAGGACCTGGTGCATCCGTATATGGCGCAGATGCGACCGGTGGTGTCATTAACATTATCACTAGAAAAGGTGGTGATGATTCTACTGCTACAGTTGATGTGTCTACCGGCTCTTGGCATCAGCACAATTATGCAGTCAGCGTTTCGGGAACAAAGGGCGATGATAAGTCTCTGCACTACTTCATTTCTGCAAACCGAAACATGTCTGGTGATACCAAGTACAAAGACGGTTTCACTGGAGAAACAGGGACCTTGGGTGGCTCTCGCTGGAAAGAGGATGGCGTTAACATCCGCATTGATAAAGACTTCGATGCTAATCATTCCTTGAAAATTGCTTATAACCACAAGGATGGGAAAGATGGTTACCCGATCGCTACACCAAGTATGAGATACTGGAATCAGAATGACTGGAATCGGATCATTTTTGATGCGACTGTAGGCACGCTGGATAAAGATAATAAGTTGATAGCATATAAATACACAACCGAGAAGCCTTCAGATGACACCAAATATGAGTACGGTGGCAAGAGAAAGGATGGGAAGGATTTTTATTATATCCTAGACGAAAATGGTCAAAAGACCAAAGGCTTCACGAAATTAAGCGGCGATAAGAAGAATCCAGGTTATCACAATTTATATGCGCTAGACGGAGCTTTGTATAATTCCTTCAGCAAATTTAATAACAATGATGTCGATGTAACCTATACCTTCAATAAAGATAATGGCATGGACAGCTTTGTTCGTTTGTATTCGCAGAGACATCGTTATATGCACCGAGATAAATATAAGTGGACCTTCCTCCCGGATGCAAGCAAAGCATATGATAACATGTTCCCGACAGGGGCAACTAGTGAGCAGCTGAACAAGTGGATTGCTGATAATTTGGCTCCATTCCCGGGAAGCGGAGATCAGAAAGCCTTTGACCGCTGGCTGGAATTGACAGGTGGTAAAGCTCCTGAGCCAACGAGCTGGCATGATGAACAGAATAAGGGCATCCAGCTGCAGCTGGCTAAATCACTTGGTATTCACGACGTGATCGCTAGTGTAACCTATGATAAAGCCCGTAATTATTCCAGACGCATTTCGAATGGTGTTGAAAGTAGTTCTTCTGTTCAGCGAAAAACATTGCAGGCATATGTTCAGGACAAAATCCATCTGACAGATAAATGGGATTTTACACCGGCTATTCGTTACGCCAAGTATAGTTCCTTTGAACACTCTACAGGCAACACACAGGGGAAAGGCGATACCCATGATCTGAACTACACCATCAATACGGAATATATGTTTAATGACTCCACCAGCATGTATGCGGGATGGACGAAGGTATTCCGTCCACTTCGTGAAGGGGATTATTCCGCGGTTGACGGCGTATTTAAAACACCATTGAAAGATGAAGAAGGCAATGCATGGACATTTGGTGTACGTAAAGAGCTCTCTGATAAGACGACGCTGGCTGTTCATTACGATATCACCAAGATGACGAATGCCATTGCTACCCTTCCGATTTGGAATGAAGCGAAGCAGGAACCGGAAAATACAGCGGTAAATGCCAAGGAAGATAAGCAGTCGTTCAATTTCACGGTAGATCATCAGTTTAACGATCACTTGACATTGTCTGCTTCTTATTCCCATATGAAGGACAAATGGAAAGCGAAACCGGGCTGGATTCTTGATGACAGCTGGGGATATGCAAATGAAAGCGATATCAATACTGCCATCAACAGCCTTCGTCCACAGAACCATTATTCTTTGAACCTCTCTTATGAAAATGGCAAACTGTACACTGGCTTACTGACAAACTGGTATACTGGCTGCAGTGAAAATGCTTTTACTAATAGACGATTCCTTGTGTTGGATTGGAATGTCAACTACCAGCTGACCCCAAATATGAATGTATACCTCTTGATCAATAACTTGACCAATGAAGGATACGAAACGTCCTACAACTCTTGGAACGGCATCGGTTCCTCTGCAATGCCGGGACGCAGCGTACTGGTCGGTGCAAAGTACACCTTCTAATTTCAAAATCAAATCACTCTGTATGCGCGAAAAGTGCGCCTGCTTTCGCAGGCGCACTTTCACCATATCTACAGGAGAAAACCAAATGAAAAAAATTCAAATTCTTGCGCTCTCTGCTCTCCTTTTGACTGTGCCGCTTGGCATTGTCCATCCTGTCTATGCGGCGGATGGGACAAAGCAGGAGCAGCAGCAGAAACGGCCGCCGCGCCGGCCCCAACTGACCGTGGAAGAGATGCAGACTGTCCTCTCCCAGAAATATTTCGTCACTCCGGAAGAGACGAAGAGCCTGATCGATAGCGGGACGAACTTCCGCGATCTGGAACGCGCGGCGAAGCTCTCCTATATTTCCGGAAAACCGGTGAAAGATATCCTCGCACTGAAGAAAGATGAACCGTGGCAGCGCGTGGAAGTACTGATCGGTGCGGTGGGAGAAAAGGCCTACCAGAAAGACCTCGAGCTCAAAGCCGTGAATCTCGAACGTTGGTGGGGCATCCCGAAGAAGGTCGGGATGCGCTACATGAGACAGGGCTACCCCATGCATTATGTGAAAGTGACGTGGATCCTTGCCAAGCATTCCGACTGGACGATGGACGCCATCTTGAAAGATAAGAAGTATGGTGAAAATTGGAAAGCCTGGTGCAAGAGAAATCTCGGTATCGATGGGGAAACGTATGATGCATGGATCGGGGAGTATAAGAACCCGACCTATTTTCCTGGGAAGTATTTTTGAATATAGCTTTATCAGACAATGATAGGTCCATCGGACCAGTGCCCCCTCCGGGGGAAAGGTGGTGCCGAAGGCACCAAAGGGGGTGCATTTCCATCGGCCGTAAGGCCGGTTTGCATGTTTTTTTCGAGCGAAGCGAGGTTTTATGGTTTTCTAAATGACAACGTGATACCGCAGTCATTTAGAAAACCGTACAACCGGCCTGACGGCCGAGGGAAAACAAGCCAACCTCGCTGCGCTCGAGAAATGCACCCCCTCTTTAGTTCTCCCCCGGAGGGGGAGATGGCCCGATGGGCCAAACAATGTCATGCAATGGTATTGAATACTAATGATAGGTCCATCGGACCAGTGCCCCCTTCGGGGGAAAGGTGGTGCCGAAGGCACCAAAGGGGGTGCATTTCCACGAGCGAAGC
>ENA-OUQF01000582-OUQF01000582.1-human-gut-metagenome-genome-assembly--contig:-NODE-582-length-26663-cov-5.348692_pt1 | contig 26663 bp, 23 predicted proteins | sample MGYA00237947_ERZ548826 | MGnify/ENA primary metagenome ERZ548826 (study PRJEB26490, sample SAMN05194701) | human gut metagenome | biome: terrestrial biome; feature: human-associated habitat; material... | reverse complement strand
TGAGGATTGCCAGCTTGTTTTTTTAGGTGTTCGGCAGCAGGTGGAAGTATTCGATTATCTCACGCGGGGACATTTCCAAAATAATAGCCAGCACAAGGATTTCCGTTGCGGTGAAGTCCGACTTGCCCGCCAGCTTGCGCCGCAAGGTGGCGTCGGTAATAACCCGCCCTACAAGATTATTAAAAATCATCAGTATGTCGCTGTTGGTGATGCCCAGCTCCCGCTTGCGGCATTCCAGAAAGTCCTTGTCGGCGGCATTGTAAACCGTATCGCGGGAAGTCGCCGACTGTGCATATTGGAGGCTTTTGTTCTGCTCCCGAAATCGGTTGGCAAGCTCGGCAGAACAGAGGAACGCAATGCGCTCCCTGTTCTCCTGCCTTTTGTTGTCGTCCATGTCTTATGCTCCTTTCCTCATTTCGCCGCGCAGCGGGCGGGGGTCTGAAATCATCATCAGCTTGCGGGTCTGCTCAATATCTCCGAGAGCGGCATAAGTTTTGGTTGCATAGGTACGGCGAAACTCATGGCAGCCCCGAAACTCCACACCAGCCACAGCAAAGAGCTTCTCCATACGCTTGTTAATGGTATCCACATGGAGTAGACCGCCCTCAACATTCGGAAACAGGTACTCGCTTTGCCCGCACAAGTCTGTTTTCCGCAGATACTTGGAAATAGCTGTCTTGAGGTCAGAGTTCAGCGGGACTTGGCGAATCTGAAATGTCGTGTCCCGCTTGATGTGGCGCAGGGTAAGCAGTTCATCTTCAAAGTTTACATCATCAATCCGCATTGCGCGCACTGTGCTGCGTCTTGCGCCCGTGAGAAAGAGCGTCAGCATCATTACATAGTCCCGCTGCTCACTGAAATCTTTAGACTTGCTCCGCGGGCAGCTGAGCAGCTGCTTGATTTCCTCGTCCGAGTAAGTGGACACGCTCGTTTTTGATGCAATCGGGAAGTTCGGGATTTTGAAATCGTCGAGTTCTTCCGCAGATACAAGATAGCTGACAAAGCTTTTAAGCGCACGCACATACGGAGCCCGCGTGTCCTGCGTGATGTCCGCACGGTTCAGCAGATGTACTCTGTATTCATCAACAAGGTTTTTGGTAATTTGGTCTACAAAGGAAATCTTCTTGTCCGTACAGTAAGAGAAGAAGCAGCTTAACTGCGTAGAGTAGGAGTTCAGCGTAGATTGGGTTCTGCCCTCGCTCTTCTTGAGGGTAAGGAAGTTATGAAAAGCCTGCTGGAGGCTAAGTCTGTCATTTTTGGTCTTAATAAGCTTTTTCATGGTCGGTCGTCCTTTCTGAATTATATGTTAATCAGCATCACCTCGGTTTTGCATTGCTGTGTTGATTGGTTACACACATATCATAACACATTTTTCCGCAAAAGTAAATAGCGACCGCTCATTTTTTACCGCTCAATTTTGATAAGTGCCAGTAATCACGCTTTCCGCTGGCGGGAATTATACTTATTTCATAAGTATAATAGGGGCAATTTAGGTGCTGTAAATCACGCAAAAAATTTTTTTCTCAGCCTCTTGCTCCGTATTCCCGCCTGCATTTTTGTCGGTGCTGATAATTACATGAAAAAACAGACTCCTTTCCGACGGCGTGAACCGCGAAAAAGTGTCTGTTTTCAAGGGTTTGGAGCTGGTGGGGTGACTCGAACACCTGACCTGCTGATTACGAATCAGCTGCTCTACCGACTGAGCTACACCAGCGTCTTTCTCAAAGACGAATGATATTTTAGCACACTTTTTTGCCCGCGTCAAGACAGAAACCATTGTTTTTTCCCGGCCTGCCTTCTTCTCATTTTTGAATGTGCATTTCGGTGAATAATACCATTTGTATTTGCGCTCGCTCTCTTGCATTTCGGACGGCCCGCCGGCGGCGGTCACGCCCCGCAAACCGCACCAGCAACCCAAAACGGTGCCCGACGCGCTTCGTCAAAAATCGGGAAAACCCGTACTTTGCCTTCCTTTTCCCGACTTTTTCCGGCACGCTCTCTGCCCTCGCGCGATTGTTCGACGAGTTCACATAAGTTTTTCAATAATGCTTTTCTACAAATAGTTATCCACAGTTTCCACAGACTTATCCCCAGGCTTAGAACGCCCTATATTTCTTTGGTTTCCTGAAATTCTCAGACATTCTGCACAGCCGCAGCGTCAAATGTCCCGTTCCTCTCCGGTACATGACTCATTTGACATAACGCACGATATTTCTTCTCCCTTTTGCAAATAACGTCCGCTTGTTTCCATAATGTCTTTATTTTGCAGGATTTCATTTTGTTCCGTCAAAAAGGAAAGCCGCAGACCTTGACAGGTCTGCGGCTTTTATTCATCTCAGGCGAATATGTCGCGCACCTGCGCACGGTAGGCGACCACCGCGTCGTCGATGTCGCGGGTGGCGTAGGCGTTGAGCGACAGGTCCGCGCGAGCGCCGGCCAAATACTCATAGTAGCCCTGCGCGCCGATCATCGCACCGTTATCGCCGCACAGCCGGAGCGGCGGGAGGTACAGCTTCACGCCCTCGTGCGCACATGCCGCCATCAGGTCGGCGCGGAGGATGGTGTTCGCGGCCACGCCGCCGGCGGCGACCATCGTTTTGCGTCCGCACGTGCGCGCGGCCAGCATGGCGCGCGGCACCAGCTCATCGGACACCGCGCGGGTAAAGTCCCGCGCGAGCGCCGCGCGGTCGAGCGGCTCGCCCTTCTGCTCGGCGTTGTGGGCGAGGTTGACCAACGCCGTCTTGAGGCCGGAAAAGCTCATGTCGAGCGGGTGCCCCTCGATGCTCGCGCGCGGCAGGTCGTACACGCCGCCCGCGCTCTGCTGCGCCAGCTCGTCCATCGGCTTGCCGCCGGGATAGGGCATCCCGAGCACACGCGCGGCCTTGTCGAAGCATTCGCCCGCCGCGTCGTCGCGCGTCGCGCCGACGAGAACAAGGTCGGTATAATCCCGTACGTCCACGAGCAGCGTGTTGCCGCCGGACATACACAGCGCCAGGAACGGCGGCTCCAGCTCCGGGAACGCCAGATAATTCGCGGCGATGTGGCCGCGGATATGATGCACCGGAATGAGCGGCACGCCCAGCGCGTAGGCGACGGACTTGGCGAAGCTCAGCCCCACCAGCACCGCGCCGATCAGGCCCGGCGCGTAGGTGACCGCCACCGCGTCGATGTCCCGCTTCGTCACGCCCGCGTCCGCGAGCGCCTTGTCCGTCAGCGCGGCGATGGCCTCGACGTGCTTGCGCGAGGCGATCTCCGGCACCACGCCGCCGTAGAGCGCGTGCATATCCGCCTGCGACGCGATGGCGTCCGAGAGCACGCGCCGCCCGTCCTCGACGACCGCCACCGCGGTCTCGTCGCAGGAGGATTCAAAAGCCAGTATTTTCATCTTATCTGCTTCTTTCTATCATTCTTCGCCGCATCCCTCACGAGACCGCCGGGCGCTTGCGCCCGCCCGCGGAGGCGGGGCGGCAGCAGCAAAGCTGCTGCCAAGACATGTTATCACAGCTGAAATCAAACCGCTCTGCGGTTTGATTTCTCGTCGCAGGAGGATTCAAAAGCCAGTATCCTCATTTCGCTGCCTCCCCAAACTCCCGTGTCATGATGACGGCATCCTCCTTGGGATGCTCATAGTAATTCCTGCGGCGTCCCACGCCGCGGTAGCCGTGCTGCCCGTAGAGCGCGATGGCGGCGTAGTTGCTCGCGCGCACCTCGAGTGAGAGAAACGCGAGATGATTGCCCTCGGCAAAGCGCTCGAACACATCGAGCAGCTTCCCCGCAACGCCGCGGCGGCGGCAGTCGGGCCGCACGGCGACGTTCGTGATATAGCCCTCGTCGAGCACGACCTGCAAGCCCGCATAGCCGACCACGCGGTCATTTTCGTCCACCGCGACGAGAAAGGCCGAGAGCGCGTTGTCCAGCTCCTCGGCGAGCGCATTGCGCGACCACGGCACGGTGAAGCAGCTGCGCTCCAGCTCCGCCACCGCGTCGAGGTGCTCCGTTTTCATCGGTACGATCCGCACCGGCATGACCTTTCCGTTCATCCCTTTGCCTCCAGCCAGTTTTTGCCCCAGTGCGCCTCCGCCACCAGCGGCACGGAGAGGAGCATCACGCCCTCCATCTCCTCGGTGAGGAGCCGCGCCACCTGCTCCGCCATCGCCTCGGGGCACTCGACGATCAGCTCGTCGTGGACCTGCAGCAGCAGCTTCGCCTCCGGCGCCTCGCGCCTGAGACGGTCATGCACGCGCACCATCGCGAGCTTCATCACGTCTGCCGCCGTGCCCTGAATGGGCATATTGAGCGCGACGCGCTCGCCGAACGAGCGAGTGGCAAAGTTGCTCGCGGTCAGCTCGGGGAGATCGCGGCGGCGGTGCATGAGCGTTTCAACGTAGCCCTGCGCCTTCGCCTTTTCCACGATCTCGGTCATGTAGCGGCGCACGCCGGAGAAGCGGTCGAGGTAATTTTGAATATACTCCTTCGCCTCGTAAACGCTCACGCCGATGTCCTGCGCGAGCGAAAACGCGGAGATACCGTAGACGATGCCGAAGTTGACCGCCTTCGCGTGCGAGCGCATCTGCTTCGTCACCGCCTCCGTCGGCACGCCGAACACCTGCGAGGCGGTGACGGTGTGGATATCCTCGCCGCTCAAAAACGCCTGCCGCATCGTCTCGTCGCCCGCGATGTGGGCGAGCAGCCGCAGCTCGATCTGGCTGTAGTCCGCGTCCACGAGCACATTGCCGCGCTCGGGCACGAACATCCGCCGCAGCTCGCTGCCGAGCGGCGTGCGCGTCGGGATATTCTGCAAATTCGGCTCGGTGGAGCTGAGCCGCCCCGTGGCGGTCACGGTCATCTGGAAGCTCGTGCGCACGCGCCCGTCCGGCCCGATGACCTTCAGCAGCCCGTCGCAGTAGGTCGATTTCAGCTTGGCGTACTGACGGTACTGCAGCACGTCGGCGACAATGGGGTGCTCCCAGCGCAGCTTTTCAAGCACATCCGCGTTCGTTGACCAGCCGGTCTTCGTCTTTTTGCCGTGCGGCAGGCCGAGACGGTCGAAAAGCACCTCGCCGAGCTGCTTGGGGGAATTGATGTTGAAGCTCCCGTCGGCCTCCTCGTAAATGCGCTCCTCCAGCGTTTTCAGCTCCGCGTCCATCGCCGCGCCGAAGTCCGCGAGCGCCTTCGCGTCCACGCGCACGCCCGCAAGCTCCATCTCCGCGAGCACGCGGCAGAGCGGTAACTCGACCTCGTAATAAAGCGCATGGAGCTGCCGCTCCTCGATGCGCGGCGCAAGCTCCTCATAGAGCGCGCCGACGGCGGAGGTATAGATATGGAACGCCGTTTCCGCCGCTCTCACATCGCCGAGCAGATCGAACGCCCCCGGCTCCAGATGCGCCGGCGCGGCAAGCTGCGTGTGGAAATAGACGGCAAAGAGCGAGGCGATGTCATACCTGCCCGCCGTCGCGTCGATGAGATAGGCGGCGAGCGCGGTATCGAACACGAAGCCCTCGGCGGGCAAACCGTTTTCCAGCAGCGTGTGCATGAGGTCCTTGACGTTGTGGCTGACCTTTTTGATGTCGGCGGAGAACAGCGCGCGCAGCAGCGCGTTCCAGTCGCCGGAATAGCGGTCGAAGAAAAACTCCGCGCTCAGCGTCTCCTTTTCGCTCTTCTCCCACTCCACGATCACGCCGGAGAGGTCGGGCAGCGCGAGCACCGTCACATGGTCCGCCGCGCGGAGGCGTGCAAGACATTCCTCCGCCCTTTCCGTGCTCGTCACGGCCTCGGCGGTCACGGTGCATTCGACCGTCTCTGCGGCGCTGAGCGGCTCTGCCGCGGGCTTTAACCCCATTTTCTCGATAAGCTTATGGAACTCCAGATGCATGAGCAGCGGATAGAGCGCGTCCGACGGTGCTTTGCGCAGGTTGTCCTGCGGCGTGAACTCCAACGGTGCATCGGTGAGGATCGTCGCGAGGTGATAGCTCTGCCGTGCGCTTTCCTCACCCTCAGTCAATTTCTTGATGACGCCGGGCTTGGCGTCAAGCTCCGGCAGGAGACGGTAAATTTCGTCGATGCTGCGGTACTTCTGAACGAGCGCCATCGCCGTCTTTTCGCCGATGCCGGGAACGCCCGGGATGTTGTCGCTCGCGTCGCCCATGAGCGCCTTGAGGTCAATGATGTGGATCGGCTCAAAGCCGTACTCCTCGGCAAAGCTCTCGGGCGTCATGCGCTTCGTGGTGGTCTGCCCCATGCGGGTGGAGATGAGCTTGACGGTCGTGTGCTCCGTGATGAGCTGAAGCGAATCCTTGTCGCCCGTCGCTGCCACGCAGTCCCAGCCCGCCGCCTCGCATCTGCGCGAGATGGTGCCGATGAGATCGTCCGCCTCGTAGCCCGCCAGCTCGTAGCGCGGGATGTTCATCGCGTCGAGTACCTCCTTCATCACCGGAAGCTGCATCGCCAGCTCCTCGGGCATCCCCTTGCGCTGGACCTTGTAGCCCTCGTACTCCAGATGGCGGAAGGTCGGCTCGCGCCGGTCGAAGGTCACGCACACTGCGTCGGGCCGCTCCTCGTCCTCCAGCCGCGCCATCGTGACCAGAAAGCCGTAAATGGCCTGCGTGTAAAACCCGTCCTTCGTCGTCAGGGGACGGATGCCGTAATAGGAGCGATTGAGGATCGAGTTGCCGTCCAGCACCATCAGCTTCATCGTCAAAAACCTCCGTGTTCGCATTCTTTTTCATGTTACAGTATAGCCCATGTGCGCGCAAAACTCAACAAAAACCGTTGACAATGCATCACAAAGTGTTAAACTTCTTGTATTCCGCTTTGTTGGGAAAGGAGGCGCCGCCGTGCGGCTTTCCATGAATACGCGCTACGCCGTGATCCATGCCTCGTTCTGGGGCGCCTACGGCTCGCTCTGGGCCTTCATCGCGCTCGTGCTCGAACACAACGGCTTTGCGAGCGCGCAGGTCGGCGTCGTGACCTCGTGCGCGACGCTGCTCTCGGTGTTCCTCTCCCCCGCGGTCTCCTCGTTTCTCGACGCGCGGCCCGGCCTCGAAAACCGCCACGGCGCGATGGCGCTGCTCACGCTTGCCGCGGCGCTGTGCCTGCTCGCATGGCTCGTGCCGCTGCCGCGCCCGTTCGTGCTGGGCGCGTGCTTCGCGCTCATCGGCGCGTTCCTCTCCTCCACCCCGCCGTTTCAAAACGCCATGGCGATGGACGCGAACCGCTGCGGCATCCCGGTGGTCTACGGCTTCTGCCGCGGCGTCGGCTCGGTCTCCTACGCCGCCGCGGTGCTGCTCCTCGGCTTTGTGCTCGAGCGCCACGCGCCGACGCTGCTCCTGCCGATCTTTGCCGCACTGACCGCCTGCGGGCTCCTCGCCATGTCCGGCTTCCGCCTGCCAGAGCGCCCCGATGAAGCGGCGGACCGCCCCGCGGAGCACCGGAGCATCGCCGCCGTGCTGCGCAGCCACCCGCGCTTCGCGCTCACCCTGCTCGGCTGTATGTTCTTTTTCCTCACCCACACCATCTCCAACACCTATATGAACGCCCTCGTCGGCAAGGCCGGCGGGACCGCGAGCGCCGTGGGCACGAGCCTTGCCATCTCCGCCGTGCTGGAGCTGCCCGCGATGACGCTGGTCTCCCGGCTGCAAAAGCGCTTCTCGCCCGGCTTCTTCCTGCGCTTCGCGGCGGGAGCCGAGATCGTGAAATTCCTTATTTTCTACCTTGCCCGCTCAATGCCCCTCATCTACCTCGGGCATTGTATGCAGTTCTTCCAGTTCGCCGTTTACGCGCCCGCGACGGTCTACTACGTCGCCGCGGCGCTCCCCGAACGCGACCAGCTCAAGGGACAGTCGCTCATCTACGTCGCCGGCAGCGGACTTGGCGGCGCGCTGGGCAATCTCCTCGGCGGACGGCTCCTCGACCGCAGCGGCATACAGGCCGCGCTGCTGCTCGGCACGGTGAGCGCGGCGGCCTCGCTGCTGACCTTCTGCCTCTCCACGCGGGAGGACTCCCGATGATAAGAAAACGCCGCACGGCTCGCAGGCCGTGCGGCATTCTTTTTTTCTCATGGCGTCAGCGGCTCGCCGACGTTCACACCGTTCAGCTGCGCCGCGATCTCGCCGTCCACAACGATCTGCACGCGCTCGACGGTGTCGAGCGAGCAGAGCGAGAGCACCAGCGACTCCACCGTCTGCCGCGGCGAGATGCCGAGATCGGCGTCGGAGGGCAGATTGAGGTAGCACGTCCCCTCCTCCACGCGGGCGGAGAGCACGGTGAACTCCTCCGGCAGCAGCGCTGCGAGCGCGTCGCTCTCAGGGCCCTGCGCGAGCGCCTCCAGCAGCGCGTTCACACGCGTCTGCCCCTCGTAGAGCGCCAGCGCGCGCTTTTCCGCGCGCAGCGCGCCGCTCGTCGGGTCGAGGAAGTAGAGCGATACGGTGATGGGGCGCAGCGCGTCCTCGCGCATCGACAGCAGCGGGTCCGCCGCCGTGAGCGTCTGCGTCTCGCGGTACGGCAGCTCCCGCCCGCCCGAGGTGATGGACACCGCGTTCACGCCGTCGAGCTGCGTGAGCGTGAGCGTCACGCAGTAATCGGCGAGCGTCAGATCAATGCCCGCAAGGCGCGCATACTGCCGCGAGAAGTCCACCCGCGCCCAGTTGCCGAGGACCGACAGGCTCAGAAGCGTTGTCCCGCCCGGCATCGGCGCGCGGACGCCCGCATCCGGCGCGTCGGCAAGAAGCCGCTCCAGCAATCGCTGCGCCAGCTCCTCCTGCGTGAGCGTGTCGGCGTCCGGGAGCTGCACGGTGCGGGCAACGATGGCGTCCTCGCCCGGCACGTCGCGCAGCTCGGCGGCGGGGTAGTAGATCGTATAGCTGTTTTCTCCCTCCGTCCCGCCGCTGCGCACACAGGCGGCGAGCAGCAGCGAAAGAACGAGAAACGTGAACAGGAAAGCCTTTCTTCTCATGTCTCCCCCTCCCTCCGCACGGCAGGAAGCCGCACCGTGAAGCAGGTGCCGCCGCCCGCGCGAGCGCTGACGGCGATGCTGCCGCCGCGGCGGCGCACGGTGTCCGCTACGATGGAAAGTCCAAGGCCCGAGCCGCCTGCGGCGCGCGAGCGCATTTTGTCCACGCGGTAGAAGCGGTCGAATACGCGCGGCATATCCTCCTCGGGAATGCCGATGCCGTTGTCCTCCACGCGCAGCACACATTCGTCCTCCGTGCCGCCGAGCGTCACGCGCACGAAGCCGCCGGGGCGGTTGTATTTGATGGCGTTCTCGGTGAGGTTATAAATGATCTGGTGCAGGTCGTCCACGCCGGCCCGCACGCTCTGCTCCCGCTCGACGAGATAGGTCAGCTCGACCCGCTTCTCGTCGGCGACCAGCCGCAGCATCCGCACCACGCGCTCGATGACCGGCTCGACCGCGACGCTCTGCGCCGGCTCGACGATGCCGCTGTCGAGCCGCGTGAGCCGCAGCAGATTTTCCGTGATGCGCGTCAGGCGGTCGGTCTCCTGCACGATGTCGCCGACGAACTCGCGCACCGTGGCAGCGTCGATGTCCTCGGTCTGCAAAATCGAGTCGGAGAGCAGGCGGATACCGGCCAGCGGCGTTTTCAGCTCGTGGCTCGCGTCGGAGACAAAGCGGCGGCGCGCCTCCTCCGTCGTCTGCAAGCGGTCGGAGAGGCTGTTGAACTCCTCGGCGATCTCGCTGATCTCGTCGCGCCCGCCGATCTCGGCGTGGTAGCTGTACGCGCCCTCGCGCACGCGGCGGATGGCCTCGAGCAGCACGCCGAAGCGGCGCGTGAGTATCCGCGAGAGCAGCAGGCTCAGCAGCACGACAAAGCCCGCGACCGCCGCCGAGATGCGCAGCAGATTCTTCTGCAGCGTCAGCAGCAGCGTCGCCTGCTCCACGTCGTACTCATAGGCATAGACCGCGCCGATGGTCTGGCTGCGGTAGATGACCGGCGAGGCCGCGCGGCTGCGGAACGCGCCGTCGGTAAAGTCGGCATAGAAGGCATCGTAGCCCCGCAGCGCCTGCACGATCTCGGTGTAGAGTCCGTAGCGGCCCACCGCGCCGTCCGTCTCGCGGGTGTCGTAGAGGATGCGCCCCGCGGCGTCCGTGACGAGAATGCGGGAAATGCCGGTATCCTCCACCAGCGTCATCGCGGAGGCGACGTTCTCCTCGCTCAGCTCCTCCAGACCGCTCAGCGCCGTCACCATCACGCTCACGCTGCTTTGCAGCGTCGTCTGCTTGGAGCGCACGACCAGATTTTCCGACACGATCAGAGGGTAGGTGTTCATGAAAACGAGCACCGCCGCAATGACCAGAATATAGCTCAGGCCGAATTTGACCTGTAAGCTCGCACGCCGCACGGCGCTCCCCTCCTCCCGTTCGTTTTCCTTCTGTGCGCCGCTCAGTCCTTGAGGTAGTAGCCCACGCCCCACTTGGTCATGATGTGCTTCGGCTCGGCGGGGTCATGCTCCAGCTTTTCGCGCAGGCGGCGGATGTGGACATCCACCGTGCGGTAGTCGCCGGCGTAGGTGTAGCCCCAGACGAGATCCATCAGATTCTCGCGCGAGTATACGCGGTGGGGATTCTTGATGAGCAGCTCCAAAATGTCGTATTCCTTCGCCGTCAGATCGACCGGCACGCTGTCGCGCAGCGCGATGCGCCGCTCGGTGTCGAGCGCGATGCCGCCGGCGGTCAGAAGCTCCGTGCGCTTCTGCGCGGTCTGGCCCGCGCGGCGCAGCAGGGCGCGGATACGCGCCTTGAGCTCTAAAATGTTGAAGGGCTTGGTGACGTAATCGTCCGCGCCGGACTCAAGGCCGATGATCTTGTCCGCGTCCTCGCTGCGGGCGGTGAGCATGATGATGGGCACCGCGGAGAATTCGCGGATGCGCATACAGGCGGTCAGCCCGTCCACCTCCGGCATCATCAGGTCCAGGATGATGAGGTCGAAGCTCTCGCTTTTGGCCAGCTCGACGGCGGCCGCGCCGTCGAAGGCGGTCTCGACCTGATAACCCTCGTTCTCAAGGTTGAATTTGATGCCCTTGACGAGCAGCTTCTCGTCGTCCACCACTAAAATTTTCACGGCGCATCGCCTCCTGTCGTAATTTCATCGCGCATGGCGTCGAGCTTCGCGCTGCCGATGCCGCGCACCTCCAGCAGCTCGTCGAGCGTCCGAAAGTCTCCGTGCTCGGCGCGGTAGTCGAGGATCGCCTGCGCCAGCACCGGCCCGATGCCGGTAACGGTCTCCAGCTCCTCGGCGGTCGCGGTGTTGATGTTTACAAGCACGCGCACGGGCGCGATCTCCTCCTCCGTGCTCCGCTCGGTCTGTACGGTGTAGTCCTCCCGCCCCGCGCGATTCGCGCCGGAGGTCAGGCATAAAGCGGCGGCAAGGAACGCGAGCGTCACCAGCGCCAGAAAGAAATATGTGCTTCCGCCTTTTTCCTGCCGTTCCACGGTTGAACTCCCTCCCGTTTTTTGTTATACTGAATGTCGAATACCGTCGAGCGCGGGCAAGTCGCCCGCCGATCGTCCGATTAAATTTTATTGTAACATACTGCGAGGTACATTTCCATGAAAAAACGCCGCTTTTTTGCTCTTTTTTTGGTCCTCGGCCTGCTCGTCTCCCTGCTGAGCGTACCGGCCTCCGCCTTTGAGGAGATCGACGTCGACGCCCGCGCCGCCCTGCTCGTTGAGAAGGAAACGGGCGAGATCCTCTACGAAAAGAATGCCCACGAGAAGAACTACCCCGCGAGCATCACCAAGCTGACGGTGGCGCTGCTGGTGTTCGAGGCGATCGACGCGGGGCAGCTCTCGCTCGACCAGCCCATCACGGCGCATGAGAGCGCCTTCGATGGTCTGAGCATCTACGGCAGCACCGCCGGCATCAAGGTCGGCGAGGTGCTGACGGTCGAGCAGCTTCTGCAATGTATGCTCATCGTCTCGGCGAACGAGGCGTGCAACATCCTCGCCGAGGCCGTGTGCGGCGAGGGGAACATCTCCCAGTTCGTGCAGAGGATGAACGAGCGCGCTGCCGCGCTCGGCTGTGAAAACACGCACTACGTCAACACCTCCGGCCTGCACGATCCCGACCACTACACCACCGCATGGGACATCTATCTCATCACGCGCGCGCTGATGCCCTACGAGAAATTCATGGAGATCTGCAACTCCAAGTCCGCGGAGATCGCCGAGACCGACCACAACCAGCGCCATGTGCTCCACTCCACCAACCGCCTCATTTCCAACTGGCGCGAGCTCGGCTACCTCTACCGCGACGCGCAGGGCATCAAGACCGGCTCGACCGAGGAGGCCGGTCACTGCCTCGTTTCCTCCGCCGTGCGCGGCGACCGTCAGCTTGTGAGCGTGGTGCTCGGCGCGGAGAAGATCACCCTTGCCGACGGCAAGAGCACCCTCACCAAGAGCTTTTCCGAGACCATCCGCCTCTTTGACTACGGCTTTGACTGCTTCTCCCGCCGCGAGGTCGTCTCCGCCGACGAGCTGGTGCGCGAGGTCCCGGTCGCCCTTTCGAGCGAGGCGAACTACGTCGTCGCCCACCCCGCCAAGAGCATCACGCGGATGCTGCCCACGGAGCTGGACCTCAGCGAGCTCACGCGCGACATCACGCTGCCGGACAGCGTGGACGCCCCCATTGCCGCCGGCGACGAACTGGGCGAAATGACCGTCTCCTACAACGGCACCGTCTACGGCACGGTCAAGCTGCTCGCGCTCAGCGATGTGTCAGCCTCGTGGCTGCTGGTCGCCAAGCGCGACGTGGCGGACTTCTTCTCCCGTACCGTCGTCAGGATCGTTCTCGTCGTCCTTCTCCTGCTCATTCTCGCATTCCTTTTCCTGCGCGGGAACGGGCGCGGACGGCGCTACGGTAAGCGCAGCAGCGGACGCGCTGCTCCCGCCGGTTATCGCGGCCGCAGGCGCTGAGCATCGGGGAAGGCAAACTGTTAAGGTCATCAAACCGCACAAAACGGACGGGGGATCCCGTCCGTTTTCCGTTCAGCAGGGAAAATTCCGCGGCACGCGGACTTTTGTCCTTGATTTTTGCCCATTCCCCTGCTATACTGCATTCATCGTCAGATAAGGAGGCGCTCCTATGAAATATCTTGTTGTCATCGGCGACGGCATGGCGGACAACCCCGTCGAGGCCCTCGGCGGCAAAACGCCGCTCGAGTACGCCGACATCCCCACCATTGATTCCCTCGCCGCGCGCGGCACAGTCGGCAGCGTCGTGAACTGCCCCAAGCCGCTGCCCGCGGGCAGCGAGACCGCGATCCTCTCCATCTTCGGCTGCGACCCGCTCAAGCACTTCTCCGGCCGCTCGCCGATGGAGGCCGCCGCCATCGGGCTCAGGCTCGTTCCCGGCGACGCGGCGTTCCGCTGCAACCTCGTCGCGCTCGAGCCGGGCGATCAGCCCTATGAGGAAAAGCGCATCCTCTCCCACTCCGCCGGCTCCATCGCCGGACAGGACGCGCTCGACGTCGTCGCCGCGCTCAACAGCGATCCCGAATTTTCCGCCGCGCTCCGTGCGGCGGATATGTACATCGACCCCAGCCCCTCGTTCCGTCCGCTGGCGGTGAAGCACCATTGCGACCCGAGCGGCGTGTGCTTTATCCCGCCGCACGACCACCTCGGTGAGGTCATCGGCCCGCTGCTCCCGAGCGGGAAGGACGCGGCGCTCGCCAAGGTCTTTGCCGACCTTATGCGCCTTGCCAACCGCGTGCTGGAGCACCATCCCGTCACCGAGAAGCGCCGCGCGGAGGGCAAGCTCGGCGCGAACGGCATCTGGTTCTGGGCAGCGGGCACGGCGATGCAGCTGCCCGACTTCCGCGAGGAGTACGGCTGCGGCGGCGCGGTCATCAGCGCGGTGCCCCTGTGCCACGGCATCGGCGTGCTGCGCGGGCTTGAGATGGTCGAGGTCGAGGGCGCGACCGGCGAGATCGACACCAACTTTGAGGGCAAGTTAGAGGCCACATGGGCGAGCCTTCAGAAGTACGACTTCGTCTGCCTGCACCTCGAGGCGCCCGACGAATGCACCCACAACGGCGACCTCAAGGGCAAGGTGCAGGCCATCGAATGGCTCGACAGCCGGCTCGTCAAGCCCCTCACCGAGCGTCTGGACGCGGCGCACATGGACTACCGCCTGCTGCTCCTCTCCGACCACAAAACGCTCACCGCGACGCGCGGGCACGACGGCGATCCCGTGCCGTACCTGCTCTACGACAGCCGCATCGACAGCGGACGCGGCGGCGTGTACACCGAAAAGGCCGGCGAGAACGGTCCCTTCGTCGCGCACGGCTGCGAGCTGCTGCATCTTCTCTTTGAGCGCTGAAAAGGAACATCGAAAAGGGTCAGCCGCCGGCTGACCCTTTTCTTATGTCTCCGCCGCGGCGGGGATCGACGGCTCCTCCCGCCAAACGCGGAGCGTTCCGTCCTCCGCGCCGATGCGGGCGGCGTCGCCCGCGTGGAGCGTTCCGCTGAGCAGCAGCTCGGCCACGGCGTCCTCCACCTCGGCGCGGATCACGCGGCGCAGGGGCCGCGCGCCGTAGAGCGGGTCGAAGCCCTCGTCCGCGATGCGCTCGACCGCCGCGTCCTCGACCGTCAGCGTGACGCCGAGCGCCGCGGCGCGCTGCACGGTAGCCTCGAGCATCCGCCGCGCAATGACCGAAACGTCCGCGCGGCTCAGGCGGCGGAACACCACAGTCGAATCGATGCGGTTGAGAAATTCCGGCTTGAAGGTCGCCCGCAGCTCAGCCATGACCGTTTCCTTCACCCGCGCAAAGCCGCCGTCACCGCCCTCGGCCTGCGCGAAGCCGAGCTTCGCCGCGCTCGACGTGATGGCCTTTGCGCCCACGTTCGAGGTCATGACGAGCACCGTATTGCGGAAGTCCACGCGCCGCCCCTGCGCGTCGGTCAGCACACCGTCCTCCAAAATTTGCAGCAGCAGATTCCACACGTCCTCGTGCGCCTTTTCGATCTCGTCGAAGAGCACCACCGACCACGGGCGGCGGCGCACCTTCTCGGTCAGCTGACCGCCCTCGTCATAGCCGACGTAGCCCGGCGGCGCGCCGACGAGCCGCGAGACGGTATGCCGCTCCATATACTCCGACATATCCAGGCGCACCAGCGCCTCCTCGTCGCCGAACACCGCGTCGGCCAGCGCGCGGCACAGCTCCGTTTTGCCCACACCCGTGGGACCGAGAAAGAGAAACGAGCCGACGGGCCGCTTCGGATCGCGCAGTCCCGCGCGGGCGCGGCGCAGCGCGCAGGCGACCTCCCGCACCGCCTCATCCTGCCCCACCACGCGCGCGTGGAGCGTGTCCTCCAGCCGCAGCAGCCGCTCGCCCTCATCCTCCGTCAGGCGCGTGACGGGCACGCCCGTCCAGGCGGAGACCACCGCGGCCACGTCCTCCTCGCCGACGGTCCTCTGCTTTTCCCGCTGCGCACGGCGCAGCGCCTCGCGTTCCTGCTCCGCCTGCTCGCGGCAGCTGTGCTCCACATCGCGCAGCATGGCCGCCCGCTCATAGTTCTGCTCCGCGACTGCTGCCGCGCGGTCGCGCTCCGCCTCGGCGGCCTTGGCCTCCATCGCCCGCAGCTCCGGTGAGTCGGGCCGCGTACCCATCCGCACGCGGGACGCCGCCTCGTCCATCAGATCCACCGCCTTGTCCGGCAGAAAGCGCCCTGTGATGTAGCGGCGCGAGAGCGTCACCGCGGCGGCAAGCGCCTCGTCGGATATCTTCAGACGGTGATGGCTCTCGTAGCGTGGGCGCAGCGCGCGCAGGATCACAAGCGCCTGCTCCTCCGTCGGCTCGCCGACGGTGATGGGCTGAAAGCGGCGCTCGAGCGCCGCGTCCTTTTCGATATACCTCCGGTACTCGGCAAGCGTCGTCGCGCCGACCACGCGGAGCTCTCCGCGCCCCAGCGCGGGCTTGAGGATGTTCGCCGCGTCCACCGCGCCCTCGGCGCTGCCCGCGCCGACGATGGTGTGCAGCTCGTCAAGGAACAGAATGACATTGCCCTCGCGCCGCACCTCATCGAGCAGCGCCTTCACACGCTCCTCAAACTCGCCGCGGTACTTTGTCCCCGCGACCATCGCGGAGAGGTCGAGCGATAGCAGGCGCTTGTCCATCAGCTCGTCGGGCACCTCCGCTGCCGCGATCTTCTGTGCAAGCCCCTCCGCCACCGCCGTCTTGCCGACGCCCGGCTCGCCGATGAGTACGGGATTGTTCTTCGTGCGGCGCGAGAGGATCTGCACCGCGCGCGTGATCTCCGTGTCGCGTCCGATCACGGGGTCGAGCTGCCCCATGCGCGCCATTGCCGTCAGGTCGCGGGCAAACTCCGCGAGTCCGCGTCCGCGCTTGCCGCTCTCGTTTTCACGCAGCATCCGGTTTCCCTCCTTTGCCGCCGTGCGCGGCGTTTCGTTGATCCGCCGCACCACCGCAGCGTAAAGGCGCTTCGGGTCGGCTCCCGCCGCCGCGAGCAGCCGCACCGCCATGTTGCCGCCGTCGCGCAGCAGGCCCAGCAGCAGGTGCTCCGTGCCGATGCGCGGACTCGCGAAGCGCATCGCCTCGGCGACCGCCATCTCCACCGCGCTGCGTGCGCGGGGCGTCAGCCCCTGTGAGGGCAGGCTGCCGGACAGACCGTGACCCACCGTCCGCACCAGCTGCTCACGCAGCTGCTCCTCCGTCACGCCGGCCTCGCCCAGTGCGCGGCAGGCCGCGCTGCCGTCCTCGCGCAGCAGTCCCAGCAGGATATGCTCGCAGCCGACGTAGCCGTGACCCAGCTCCAACGCCGTCTCCTGTGCCAGCCGCAGCACGTTTTCCGCGCGCGGGGTAAACTTCTGTTCTGCCATATTCTTCACACTCCCGAGCGCATTTTTTCCTGCCGCGTCGGTTTTTAGACGTGTTTACCCGCATATTTTTCATCAAAAGTTTCAAAATTTTTTGCCGAAATGCGGAAGATTCCCGCATACTTCCTCTTGCATTTTCGTATTCTGCCGTGTACAATAGGCGTATCAATCAAATGGAGGTGCTCTCATGGCCTATCACATCAGTTCTGCCTGCGTTAGCTGCGGTGCTTGCGCGGACGCTTGCCCCGTTGGTGCGATCTCTCAGGGCGATTCCCAGTATCAGATCGACGCCGGTGCCTGCCTGGACTGCGGTTCCTGCGCGGATACCTGCCCCAATGGTGCGATCTCTCAGGAGTAAGATCTACTTAAAAAATAAGGACGCGCTGCTTTGGCGCGTCCTTATTTTTGTCAGGGAACGGAGGCTTCATGGAACGCAAGGACTTTCTCCGGCAGGGCGGCCCCTGCTTTTATTTTGATACGGAGCTCTTCGCGCCGACGACCGACAGCTTCGCGCTCGGCTGGTTCGCCGCGCCGAAGCGCGGCGAGCGCGTGTGCGACCTCGGCAGCGGCACGGGGCTGCTCGGCACGCTCCTGCTCGCGCGCGAGCCGTCGCTCACGCTTTTCTGCGTGGAGCAGAACGCTGCGGCGAACGCGCTCGCGGAAAAGGGCTTTGCCGAAAACGGCTGGGCGGAGCGCGTGACGCTGCGCACCGGCGACCTGCGCGAGAGCAGTGCGCTTCCCGCGGCAGGGAGCATGGACTATGTCGTTTCCAACCCGCCGTACTTCCCGGCGGGAAGCGGCGCGAGCGCCGCGGGCGAGGCGCGGCAAGCCGCGCGGGAAGAGGTCGGCTGCACGCTCGCCGATGTCTGTGCCGCGGCGGCGCGGGTGCTGCGCTGGGGCGGACGCTTCGCGCTCGTCCACAGGCCCGAGCGGCTATCCGACCTTTTCTGCACGCTCCGCGCGCACGGGCTGGAGCCGAAGCGGCTGCGCTTCGTAGCCTCCGCGGCGGAAAGCGCTCCCTCTTTGGCGCTTGTGGAGGCGCGCCGCGGCGGGAAGACTGGTCTATCGGTCGATCCGATGTTATTCATCGGCTCAGCCGATTGGGATGAGGTCTACTTCCGGACATGAAAAACTTCACGCACGAGCACCGCCCCACGAGAAGGCGCAAGGCCGATGCGTGAAGCTTTGTGCATCCTTTCCGGCTGCCCCGCAGGGGCGAGGAAAGGGCACATATCTATTTTTGCTATGCTTTTGCAGAGCAAAAAGGACGCTCGGAGGAGCGTCCTTTTTGCTTGTTATTCCATCGTGTTGACCGCGCCGACGAACAGCGGCAGGCCGTCCGCGCCGGTGATGGCGAAGGCGAACGGTCGGTTCAAATTCATCTCCACGACCGGCAGATCCTCCGGCATCGCCGAGGTCGCGTCCGCCATGATGGCGGTGAACGCCGCGGCCTCGCAGCCCTCCTCGTCGATCTTCACGCGGGCGGCGTGCTGCACCTGCGTGACCGCCGCCGGCTCGTCAAAATCTGCCAGCGGCGAGAAGTCCGCCCGCGTATCGTCGAATGCGTCCGTCACGCCGAGCATTTTGAGCGTGTCGGTCAGCTCCAGATCGGAGTTGACGTCGAACTTCGGCACGCTCCAGACGAGCTTCGCCGTCTGCGCCTCGTCGTTATCGTACACGTCGGTGAAGAGATCGGTCAGCGCCGCTTCGCCGCGCAGCAGCGGCGTGAGCGCCGTGCCCTCGTCGGGCAGCAGGAAGATCATGCGCTCCCCGCCGCGGAAGGAAAGCTGCGCGACGGTGTAGCCCTCGCCGCGGACATAGCTTGCGCGGTCCTCCGTCTTGTGCATGAAGTCCGCGCGCTGCGCTGTGCCGTCGGCGGCGGTGAAGGTATCCTCGCTCGTGGCGCCGTCGTAAAATTCATCGCTCCAGCGGTCCTTGAAGTAGAGCGCGGAGAGCAGCAGCATCACGGTCTGCGGCTTCGTCTCGATGTTCTTCGCCGCGTCCGCGAGCAGGCCGCCGGTGTTGGTGTTCAGCCATGCCTGCACGGCTTTGTTGGTATCGCCGGTGCCCATGGGGGCGCTGAACACGGAGGCGTAGTAGTCGTTCGCCAGCCGCTCCACGGTCTCGGTCTTGTAGACCTGTCCCTCGCTCAGCCAGAGGGAATTGGCGAGCAGCGTTTTGCTGTTGGCGCTGTCGGTATAGAGCGAGCGCCAGATGGCGTTCGCCGTGGTGCGGACGGTCTCCTCATCCTCCGCGCCGAGCAGGTCGAGGAGCTGGGCACGCGTCTCGCCGTCCACCGTCTCGGTGAGCATGGAGAGGGCAAGGTAGAGGTTCGCGGGCGAGTAGACCACATTCGCCGCCTCCTCGCCGCCGAGCAGCTTGGAGACCGTCTTGGTGCTGTAGCCGAGCAGCGCGGGCGTCATGGTCTTGTCCACGCCCTCGCCCCGCAGCGCCTTGACCGCGTCGGAATAGGCGCGGGAGCGGGCGTCAAAATCGTCCCACAGCTCCTCCTGCGCCTTGTGATAGGCGTCCTCGCCCATCTTGTCGTAGTCGAGCTTTTCATAGGCGGCCCACAGCTCCTCCTCGCTCGGCTCGGCGGGCAGCTCCGGCAGCTTGACCTCCGCCAGCGCGTACTGGCTCAGCAGCTTCGCGCTCACATCGTCCGGCTGTCCCGGCTCGGGCTTCGTCCCGCCCTGCTCCGGCTCGATCCGCGCGCAGCCGACGAGCAGCAGCATACTCAGCAAAAGTGCCAGATACTTCTTCATGTCGTTGTACCTCCTTGGGCGTTGTACTCCTTTGGACGAGAGCGTTGAAGAAAAAGTTCCCATTTCCGAAAAAATTTTGCCGCGCTCTGTTTCGCGCCGCGCACGGCGCGAAACAAATCAAAATCTGTCGCGGAGGACGCTCGCGCGCGTCCACCCCTTTCGCGCCCGCAGGCGCGAAATAAATGAAATCGTTTTTGCCGCGCTCGCGCGTATCCGCCCCCCTGCATTTCGCGCCCGCAGGCGCGAAACCAAATAAAATCATTTTTGCCGCGCTCGCGCGCGTGGCAAAAACTCCGCGGCTCAAGCGCCTTGGGCGCTGCCGCCAGTGAACGGCTTCACTGGCGAGGGGGAATCTAAAGGGGGGACTTTCGTCCCCCCTTTAAGCCCTTAGTATGCTACTCCCCAATAGATGTCCGTCGTGGCTTCCTTGCCGCAGAACACGCACTTGCCCTTTGTGCCGGACTGGCGCAGCGGCATACAGCGAGAGGAAACGCCCGCCTTTTCCTTCATGCCCAGCTCGCACTCACGGCTGCCGCACCACTTTGTGCGCGCAAAGCCGCCGCGGCCGGAGGCCATTTCCTTGACCTCCTCCCAAGTGGACAGGTCGAAGGTGTTCTCCTCCAGATTCGCTCTCGCTCTTTCGAGCATATTGTCGTGGATGCGGTCAAGCAGTTCCTTGACCGCGCTCTCGAGCGTGTCGAGCGCAACAAAGGTCTTTTCCCCGTTGTCGCGGCGGACGATGCAGCACTGGCCGTTCTCGAGGTCGCGCGGGCCGATCTCGATGCGCAGCGGCACACCGCGCATTTCGTACTCGGCGCACTTCCAGCCCATGGACTGGTCGGAGTCGTCCAGCTTCGTGCGCACGTCGATGGCGAGCAGGCGGGCCTTGAGCTCCTTGGCCGCCTCGGCAACCTCGGGCTTCTTGTGCGCCGCGATGGGAATGATCACCGCCTGCACGGGCGCGATGCGCGGGGGCAGGACAAGGCCGTTGTTGTCGCCGTGGGTCATAATGACCGCGCCGATCATGCGCGTGGTGGAGCCCCAGGAGGTCTGGAACGGATACTGGAGCTTGTTGTCGCGGCCGGCGAAGGTCACATCGTAGGCGCGGGAGAACTTATCGCCGAAGTAGTGACTGGTCGCGCCCTGCAGCGCCTTGCGGTCCTTCATCATGCACTCGACGGTATAGGTCGCCTCGGCGCCCGCGAACTTCTCCTTCTCGGTCTTGCGGCCCGGAACGACGGGAATGGCGAGGACGTTCTCAAAGAAGTCCGCATAGCACTTGAGCTGCTGCTCGGTCTCGGCCTGGGCCTCCTCGGCGGTCTCGTGGATGGTATGGCCCTCCTGCCACCAGAACTCGCGGCTGCGCAGGAACGGGCGCGTGGTCTTTTCCCAGCGGATGACGGAGCACCACTGGTTGTAGAGCATCGGGAGCTGGCGGTAGGTCTGGAGCACGTTGTGCCAATGGTCGCAGAACATGGTCTCGGACGTGGGGCGGAACGCCAGGCGCTCCTCCAGCTTCTCGCTGCCGCCCATCGTCACCCATGCGACCTCGGGCGCGAAGCCGTTGACCAGCTCGCCCTCCTTCTTCAGCAGGCTCTCGGGGATCAGAACGGGCATCGCCACGTTCTCGTGGCCGGTCTTCTTGAACTCACCGTCCATGATGCGCTGGATATTCTCCCAGATCGCGTAGCCGTAGGGACGCAGGATCGTGAAGCCCTTGACGCTGGCGTACTCGACCAGCTCCGCCTTGCGGCAGATGTCGGTATACCATTGGGCGAAATCGTCCTCCATGTTGGTGATCTGTTCAACCTTCTTGTCCTGTGCCATGTTGTTTTCTCCTCTTTTTCTGCCGCCGGACGGCCAACAGGAACCGTTCCCTGCCGCGCGGCGGTTGTATTGACAAATATATATTTTACGGTGTTTCGCCCTGCTTGTCAAGCCTTGCGCACGGCAGCAGAAAGGCTCCGACCGCCGTCGGAGCCTTTTTCGGTATCGGTCAGATGCGCAGCAGCCGTCGGAGCGCGATGAGCACGGCGAGCGTGACGCCGGCATAGCGCAGCAGGCTGCGCAGATCGTAGCGGACGGCGGCGAAGCCGGTCATCTCACCGGCGCGCACGGCGACATACGCCGTCTTGTCCTCCCGCTGCGACTTGGCAATGCGGATCTGCATGTGGTCTCCCTCCTCTTTTCAGCCCTCCTTGGGCTTGCAGACATCGACCCAGCCGGAGAAGTTGGAGGAATAACGCTCCAGCTCCTCGCAGGTCATCTCGATGGCGCTGTTGCTGCTGCCCGCAGCGGGGAACACCGTCTCGAAGCGCTTGAGCGACACGTCGAGATAGGTTTTGACGTTCTCCGGCAAGGCGAACGAGCACACGCCGCCCGGGGCGTGACCGGTAAAGGCGCACGCCTCGTCAAAGGTCAGCATTTTCGCTTTCTGATGAAACTGCGCCTTGTACTTCGCGTTGTCGATCTTCTGATCGCCCGCGACGACCACGATGATCGGCTCGTCGCCGAGCTTGAAGCTCATGGACTTGGCGATGCGCGCGCCCTCGACGCCGACGGCGATGGCCGCCAGCTCCACCGTGGCGCTGGAAACGTCGAACTCGCGGATACGGCTGGCGATGCCGAAGCCCTCAAAATAGGCTCTTACTTTTTCAATGGACATGGCTTTTCCTCTTTTCCTTCTCTCTGTCTATCGCACGTCGACGCGCTCCACGCCGACGCAAAGGCCGGTATCGCTGTCGAGCGAGAAAACCGCGCCTTGCAGCTTGCACGGGCCCTCGGGTGCGCGGTAGCGTCCCGCGAGGCCGCCCAAAAACGTCTCGACCGACTGCTGCGGCTCGATGCCGAGCACGCTGCGCACCGCGCCGGTCATGCCGAGGTCGGTGAGATAGCCCGTTCCCTTGGGGAACACCTCCTCGTCGGCGGTCGGCACATGGGTGTGCGTGCCCCATAGGGCGCTCGCGCGCCCGTCAAGATAGTACGCCAGCGCGAGCTTTTCGCTCGTGGCCTCGGCGTGGAAGTCGACGAGCGTGAAGGTCGGCTTCTCCTCCGCTTTCAGAAGCTCGTCCGCTGTGGTGAACGGATTCGAGGCGTGGAAACTCAGGTCGCAGCGGCCGATGAGGTTCATCACCGCGATGCGCGCCGCGCCGCAGTCGTAGACCGCATAGCCGCGTCCCGGCACGCGGCTGCCGAGGTTCGCGGGGCGCAGGATATAGGGGCAGTCGTCGAGGTAATCGCGGATCTGCATTTTGCCGAAGGTGTGGTTGCCGAGCGTGATGACGTCCGCGCCCGCGGCGAAGATGTCGTCCGCGTCGTTCGGCGTCAGGCCGACCATCGCGGCGTTTTCGCCGTTGACGACTGTGAAATGGATGCTCTTGCGCTTCTTGAGGCTCCGCAGGCAGCGGCTCAGGTGCTTCACGCCGCACGCGCCCACCACGTCGCCCACCGCGAGGATGTTGTAGATCATTCCGGCTTCTCCTCCGTCAGCGTGTCGTAAAAGGCAAAGGTCTCGGCGAAAAGAGTCTCGCCGTAGGCGGTCAGCTTCGCGCAGTAGTCCTCGTAGGCGGCGAGCAGCCGCTCGCCCTCCGCCGTCAGCGTCGCGCCGCCGCCGTTCCGCCCGCCTGTGGAGGACCGGAGCAGCTTGACGCCCAGCCCCTCCTGCGCGGTGCGCAGGACCGTCCACGCCTTGGAGTAGGCCATGTTCATCGACATCGCCGCCGCGCGCAGCGAGTGCAGCTCGCGCACACGGCGTAGCAGCTCCGCCACGCCGGGGCCGAAGCACTTTCGATCGGTGAAGATACGCACGGTCAGATTGGCGTGCAGGTCATTTCGCATCGTTCCGCCCTCCGTCTTTCGTTATCTCTCCCTATGATAACGACTTTATTTCCCTTTGTCAACGCGGAAAAACGGCGGAGAAACAGCCGCTGCCGGCTCCCGCTCCGCCGTATTCCTCACTGAAAGGTGTTGTAATGCGCGTTTTCGCCGTCGAGCAGAAAGCCGTCGGTGTCATGGACGTGGGCGTTTTCCAGCATGAGACGGTAGCGCAGCTCGTTCGACATACCGCGCGCCGAGGCCGCGGTCTGCCCCGCGGGCGTGCCGGTGGGGTTGTTGTAGCTGCCGTGGAGCGTGGAGTTCGCCGTCGCATTCTTCGTGCCCGCGCGCTTGTCCGCGCTCGTGTTGCCATAGCCGTTGCCATAGCGCACGACCGAATCGTTCTCCCGGCCGGTGTAGCGCGTGCCGGTCGCCGGGTCGGTCTTGAGCTCGCCGCCGACGTTGGAGCCGCTGTCGGTCTTGCCGGTCATGCCGCTCGTGGTACCGTTTTCCGCACCGTTGACATTTCCGTTCGCCGCGCCGTTGTTCTGATCCCCGCCGCAGGCGGTGAGGGAACAGAGCAGCAGCGCGGTCACGGCAAGGATCGCAAAATTTTGCTTCATTGTTTTTCTCCCCTTGTCTTTTTCCATGCAATACCCAACGGTAGTATTTCCGGCAAAAGCAAAATGCGGCACGGCAAAATCTGCAAAAAAAGAAAGGCGCGAAGCTCGCGCCTTTCTTTGGGAAATTTTTCCTTACTTCGCGGCCTTGGCAGCCTTGAACGCCTCGATGAGCATCGGGGTAACCTTGAACAGGTCGCCGCAGATGCCGTAGTCGGCGATCTCGAAGATGGGAGCGGTCTCGTTCTTGTTGACCGCGATGATGCACTCGGACTCGCTCATACCGGCCTTGTGCTGGATGGAGCCGGAGATACCGAGGGCGATGTAGACCTTCGGGTGAACGGTCTTGCCGGTCTGACCGACCTGATGGTCGGCAGTGAGCCAGCCGGAGTCGATGGCAACACGGCTGCCGCCGACAACGCCGCCGAGCACGTCCGCCAGCTCTTCCGCCAGCTTGATGCCGCCTTCGACGTCCTTGGAGATACCACGGCCGACGGAGACGATGTAGTCCGCGCCGATCAGGTCAACGAGCTTCTTCGCGGCCTTGACGACCTCGACGACCTCGGTGTCCATATCGGCCTCGCTCAGGGTGAAGCTGGGCTTGGTGATCTTCACCGCGTCCGCCTTGGCCTGATCGAAGGGAGCCTTCTTCATAACGCCAGGGCGAACGGTCGCCATGGCGGGACGGAAGCGCGGGCAGATGATGGTGGCCATCAGGTTGCCGCCGAACGCCGGACGGGTCATCTTGAGGTCGCGGGACACGTCGTGGTCCTGACCCATGACCTTGGCGGTGTTCATCTTCTCGATCTTCTCCTCGGGCAGCGTGGAGGCGCTGCGCAGGAAGTCCTTGTAGATGGGCATATCGACGTCGAGGTGCGTGCAGTCGGCGCACAGACCGGTGTGCAGACGGGCCGCGCAGCGGGGACCGAGGTCACGGCCGATGTTGGTCGCACCGATGAGGAATGCCTCGGGCTTCATCTCGGAGATGACGTCGCAGATGACCTTGGCATACGCGTCGGTCGTGTAGTTCTTGAGCAGAGGATGCTCGCAGACGATGACCTCGTCCGCGCCGTAGCCGCCGAGCTCCTTGGCGATGCCCTCGACGTTGTCGCCGAGCAGCAGACCGCAGAGGTTCACGCCCAGCTCGTCCGCCAGCTTGCGGCCCTCGGAGATCAGTTCAAAGGTGGTGGGCATCATCTTGCCCTGACGCTGCTCGCAGAAGACCCAAACGTTCTTGAAGGCAGCGAGATCCATGCTGTTATAATTCTCAACCATTGTCGTACTCTCCTTCCCTTAAATGATGTGTTTCTCAGACAGGATACCGGCGAGCTTCTCGCAGGTCTTCATGTCGTTGCCCTCGAGCATCTGGCCGGCGCCCTTCTGCGGGGGAGTGAAGGAGGTCAGGATGTTGGTGGGGCTGCCCTTGAGGCCGATGGTGGTGGCGTCGATCAGAGGATGATCCTTCAGGGCGTTGTAGTCCAGAACGGTCACGGGCTTGGAGTAGCACTCAAACACACCGGAAACGCTCATGTAGCGCGGGGTGTTCAGTTCCTTGATGCAGGTGATGAGGCAGGGGGTGTTGACCTTGATGGTCATGTAGCCGTCCTCAAGCATACGCTTGATGGTCAGCGTGTCACCGTCCTTCTGGATGTCGGCGGCGTAGGTGACCTGCGGGAGGTGCAGCTTCTCCGCCATCTGGGGGCCGACCTGCGCGGTATCGCCGTCGATGGCCTGACGGCCGCAGAAGACGATGTCGTCCTTGTCGAGGCCGATGGTATCCACGGCGGCGGCGAGGATCTGGGAGGTGGCGTAAGTATCGGAGCCGCCGAACTCACGGGCGGAAACGAGATAGCCTTCGTCCGCGCCCATGGCGATCAACTCGCGCAGCATACCTTCTGCCGGCGGGGGACCCATGGTGACGACGAGGACCTTGCAGCCGGTGGCGTCCTTGATCTTGAGGGCGGCCTCGACGGCGTTCATATCATCGGGGTTGATGATGGTCTGCATGGAAGCGCGGTTCAGGGTACCATCGGGATTGACGGCGACCTTACCGGAGGTATCGGGGACCTGCTTAACGGAAACGATGATCTTCATTGTTTTGTTACCTCCTCTTTCTTAGTTCACGCCGAGATACTTGGCGACGACCATACGCTGGACCTCGGAAGTACCCTCATAGATCTCGGTGATCTTCGCATCACGCATCATGCGCTCAACCGGGTAGTCACGGGTGTAGCCGTAGCCGCCGAACAGCTGCAGGCAGCGGCGGGTCACGTCGCTGGCGGTGCGGGCTGCGATCAGCTTAGCCTGAGCGGCCTCAACACTATAGCGGACCTTTGCACCGTCCATAGCCTGCTGCTTCTTCAGAGCAGCTGCATAGACCAGGTACTTGGCAGCTTCCACGCGGGCTTTCATCTCAGCCAGCTCGAACTGGGTGTTCTGGAAAGCGGAAATGCTGCGGCCGAACTGCTTACGCTCTTTGACGTATGCAACGGTCTCTTCCAGAGCGCCCTCGGCAATGCCCAGAGCCTGGGAAGCGATGCCGATACGGCCGCCGTCCAGAGTAGCCATGGCCAGCTGGAAGCCCTTGCCGCGCACGCCCAGCATACGATCCTTCG
>ENA-OUQF01000581-OUQF01000581.1-human-gut-metagenome-genome-assembly--contig:-NODE-581-length-26679-cov-4.796725_pt1 | contig 26679 bp, 22 predicted proteins | sample MGYA00237947_ERZ548826 | MGnify/ENA primary metagenome ERZ548826 (study PRJEB26490, sample SAMN05194701) | human gut metagenome | biome: terrestrial biome; feature: human-associated habitat; material... | reverse complement strand
CAAGAATATATAAACTGGTTTACATATATATTCATCATGAAAAAAAGATTCAATTTAAATCAATTAAGAATTGAATCTTATTCTAAGAGTCTGTAAATAAAATATTTCCTATGGAAATGCCTATCGATTTGAATATTGCATATGCTGAATATACCAAATCAGTCATAAAGTTTAACACAATCTTATGAAAAAAGAACTAACAATTTGTCAGTTCTCTATAAAATTTTATCACATTTTCATAGCATGATGTTGTTTTATTTCTGCACCTTGCTCTAATGTCTGTTGCTGTATGAACTCTTGTTGTTGAAACAATTTATCTAAAGTTAAAACTGAATCTATTTGTAATCCTAACTTAGAAACTCGTGCTTCAAATTGTTGTCGCCTTAATTGTCGCCTTTGAGCTTCTAGTTGTAATATTTCTGGACTTTTTGTTTCTTCTGCAACAACTTCAGTTTTCTTTTCTTTTGATAATGCTTCTAAATCAATTTTTAATATTTCTGGATACTTTGTTTTTAAATATTCAAGTCTTACAATAGGAGATTGAGTAATTACTTCATCTTTAGTTTTTCTTTCTGTCATCATAAGTATTTCTGTAAAGAAGTCTTTCATTATTTGTTCTTTTTCTGCATCAAAATCAATTTTAGCAACACTAGACAATCTATCTAATTCTTGTTGTGCTAATTGTTCTTGCATTGAATAACTAAATTCAACCATTTTCTTTGCAGAGTTTGATTCTAAACTTCCAATACAGAAAGATTGATCTGGGGCTTTATCTTTTGCTTTATCAACAAATCTCGTTTGATCAAGTTTAACAGAATCACTAATACAACTAGACATTTTACTTACAACAAATGCTTGCTCTTCGCTAATGCCATACTTATTACATAATTCACTAAGTTTTGCTTTTTTTTCTTCTTTAATTTCTGATATTGTATAAGAATCTGGTTTAAAATTTTGTAATTCAATTGTTGCTTGTATCATACTTAAGTCTTCAGTTGAATATCTATCTGCTAAGGCTTTACCTGCCAATTTTGCACTATACTGCTCGTGTTTTTCTGCAATATCTAATTGTCTTCCACAAGAATAATATTTTGCAACCTCAGTTAGTAATCCTCTAGTTTTATCATCAAAGCCCTCCATTTTAGATATTGCATCGCTATACAAAATCACTCTAGCAATATGTTCTTCGTCATAAGATTTATTTCCTTGATAAAAACCTTGAGAATGTATTTCAGCAATACCTTCTTGTATTTTAGTTACATCTATTGCTTGCATTATTTGTTCTGTTGATAATTGTTCTGGCATAGTTTCAATTTTTCCAAAAGTAGCATCAAATGTAACTGATGATAATTCTTGTCCTTGCATTTGAGATAATATTTCTAAAGTTTTAATTTCTTCTATCGGTTTAACAATAGGTTTTCCATAAGTTCTTTGCAATTCATCTAAAGTATAATCTATATCCAAATCAATTCCAGTCCACAATTGCTTTTCATACATTGTTGGCATTAAGAATGATCTTTGTCTTTCATCAGAAATTGCCGTTTTTATACCTTCAAGTGCTTCTAAACCTTCTTGAACTTGTCCACTACGAATTTTTTGTTCAACTGAAGCAAGACATTCTTTTAACATTTGATTTAAGTGTTCAATATTAAATGGAGCATCTTTATTCTCATTTTGTTTATTTTCACCTAATAATTCATCTGATAAGTTAGAAAATCTATGAGCATTTCTAACATTATTAAATCTCGTAATAATTTCACCAACTAAAGTAGGATCTATAGTTTCACCAGTTTTAAAATTATTAAGTGCTTCAGTAATATGCATCATCTCTGTTTGTGCTAATTCTCGTCTGTCAATAAGTTCGATAGGAACAGGATGCCCTAACTTTTTACCAAGTTCAATGGCTGCTCTAATACTATCCTCATCAACTTCTTCAAAGCAAATAATTGTAGCTGGTTGAATTTTTTTGTATTTATCACTTCCTGATAAAACATCTTGAATTTCAATATCATATTCTGAATACATACCTCTTGTTTGATTAGGCATATTTTGAGCAGAAAAGAATCGTTGTTGTCGCCATGTAAATACTGTGTTTTGTCTATTATCAGAACACAAATCATAAGGTGCTTCTGCTGATACTGATTCTGGACTAAAACCATCTATTGATATAATAACACCAGTTTTACCACTTATCATGGCAGTACCAGGATTCGATTGATTTATTAGACTATAGCATAAAGCATGGTTACTAGCCATTTGACTGGTATTCCATCTATCATACATATCACCATCAGTAGTTGATGATTTACGATATGCACCTAATAGACTAACCATCCTATTAAACTCGCCATCTACTTTTCTAACAAGATATTTTTCGCCCTCAAATTCTAATTCTTGTGTTTGTAATGAATCTACATTTTTTGATAAAGAATCAATCACATCTCTACCATAAGCTCTCCTTAAAGATGTTTCTAAGATTGTTGATTTTTGATAACGAAGAAATGATTCTTCTTTTCTTTCTTGACTGATACTTTTAGCAAATTCACTTCTAATAGCATTTATATCTTGAGTTTCAATAAGAGATTTCAATTTTATAATTATTTCAAGTGCTTCTTTTTCACCAAGTTTCTTAAATGATTCAAGACCAACATTTTTATAATTTTGTAATAACTGCTCTGGATCATTTCCATACATAGTTACTAAATTAGAAACAGTTGCATAATTTAAGCCAACTAATCGTTCTAAATAAGCATTTTTTACTTCCAATAATGTAGAGTCTACATTATTAACGATACTTTCTAATTCGCTGTTTTTTCTTTCAACAAATGATAAAATATCATCATAGCTTGTTATTTTTCTGCCTTCTTGTGGGTTAAGGGCTAAGTAGGAAATAATTGCTTTTTCATAATCAGTAAAAGGTATATCTTTTCTATCTATTCGTTGTGATACTAAATCTAAAAATGCTGATTCATGGACAAAACCTTTAGCTTCAGAACTATATCTTCCTGTTATTTGTCCAGAAACTGATTTACTCAATTTTTCAATAAGTGGTTCAATAAAAATATTATCCATTTTTAAATTTTCTAAAGCAAATCCAAAAGTTTTTAATGCTGATTCATCTTTAGCAATACCTAAAACAGAGTATTGAACATCCTTATATCTTGTTATTTTTTCTAAACTAGATTCACCAATAGCACTAATTATTTTAGGATTTAATATCTCTAATTGTAATGTTTTAAATAATTCTGCATTGTTAAGAGCAAACATTTGCATTAACTCGTGTTCTTTATCAGTTAATTCAGTTCTACCCATACTTGCTAATTTATTTTTAAATGCTATATCAATTAATTCGTTAAAATTTTCAGCAGTAGGATCTGCATAAGTTAAATAAATTATATTTTTTTCTATTGCTTGTCTTACAACTTCTTCACTAATGAATTCTTTTGATATATTTTCAAATATATCTCTATCGTCATAAATTGTAGTTATATAGTCAATAGTAGGAATTTTGCCTAAAGCATAAATTAACATTTGTTGATATTCATGCAATTGTTCTGGAGTTTCTGGGATAGGCATTAGCTCAATAGATCTATAATTTACATCTATACAAGCCTTATTCATAGCAGTAGTAATTGCTTCTTTTGGAACATTTGAATAAAGTGATCCATAGGCATGCTTTTCAGTTACAAATTTAATCCATGTTTGTTCATACCAATTCCTATATGCTTGCTTTTGTTCTTCTGTAAAAGATGCTTGCCATTTTGCATATATTTCTTTTCTAGCACCATATAAATCTTCTAAATTTTGATCTATACAAGGAACATAGTATAATTGTGTAACATCAATATCTTTCATTGCTCGTTCAACCATTTGTGGTGTCATATTTTCAAAATTGACCATAGACAAAGATGCACGATCTCTATCAATATTTTCTGCTATACATTTATCTAAGAATTCGTTCCAAATTCTTTCGTTAATTTTTTCTCTTGGTATAGAATAATAAAGTACGTCCATATCTTGAACATTAGCAATACTTTGCGAAATTAAATTTTCAAACCATCTATCATATTCTTCTTGTGAAATGTTAGGTACAAATGATTGTAATGGAATATTACTTAAAACTCTAGGTGATTTAGAAACTAGTGTTGCATATAATTCTTGAGTTCTACTACTTTCTGGAATAGATTCTAAAAGAACGTTGTATTTATAATCATCTTCAAGAGATATAGATTCGGCAACCTTTTGACATATCCTAGTAGTCTTTTTTGAATCATCTAAACTTAAAAAAACATATATACCTTCTTCTGGGTTTTCAGTAATTTTTCTAGTTATTAAATCTTCAACCCAAGAAGTATATTCTTCTTGTGAAATACTAGGATCAATATTATTATTAGGAAGTTGATTAAGATAATGTGTATCATTATTACAAGCTCTTTCCCAAATATCTCTTGTTCTTAATTCTGTAGGAATATGGTCAAATGCTTTATCAAAATTAAACTCTGATTTATCTAATATTTCTTTAACAAATTCTGCATCATACATATTTGATGGTATATAGTCAAGTATTTGTTCATCGCCATAAAATATTTTACTTATTTTCCCAACCATTGTTTTTGCAATAGTTCCATCTTGCAATATAGAACTAGGTAAAGTTTTTAAAAATTCTCTAGCCTCACTACCCCTCATAGGGTAATTATAGTTTTCTAAAAAATTAGTTATTAATTCTTCACTTACAACACTAGTATTAGAATTTTTTAAAACTTCTATTACATCTTGTATAGAAAAAACAGATGCTAATTTTTTTTCAAGAATTGATTTATAAATCTCAGAGTATTTTGGATCATCTAAAGATAATAGAGAATCTAAATCACTTACATTAAAACTTTTAGAATTAGTATTTATTATCTCTGACAATCTATCGCCATACATATCAGCAAGATTTTTTATAATACTTATATATTCTTCATTAGAAAATAATTTATCTTTTAATTCAGTACCTTCTAAAAATCTTAATAATTTTAACGACGATAATGTTATATTACTATTCGGAGAAATACTATTAATAATATTATATACTTCCTCAATATTACCATCTTCAAACAATTTTTCAAATCTTTCAGATGTTTCTTGAGGTAAATTTTCTATTATTTTTTCAAGTTTTTCATCAATTTTTTCTTGATTATCAATACAATATCTAATTTCATTAGAACTCATTTTTTACCTCCTCATTGTTTGTTCAGTTTCCTCGCCCTTCTTTCCAGATTGGTCACTTTGTTTTTTGAATAATGTTAATTTTTTATTTAATTCTTTTAAATATCTATATTGTGCTTCTTCAGTAGTAATTTGTTCAGTTAATTCTGGTTGTTCTAATATTTTAAGTTGTTTCACCTCCATATTAGGTTGTTGTGTATTATTTAAATCTTTTATATTCAAATTATTATTATCCATTTTTAACCTCCTATGCTAATTCTATATAACATATAACCAACTCCAACTGCCACACCTATAACGAATGTAACAATTAAAGTAAGCAATAAAGCATCAGTAAAACCACTAGACGAATTGTAATTATTATTTTCTTTTTTTAATTGCTTTGCTTGTCCCATACCTTGAGTATATGTTTTTTCGCCAGTTTTTGAATATTGAAAACTAGTAATATGTTCTTCAATTCTTTGCTTTTGTGACTCTTTTGTTGTTGATTGTTGTTGTGTCATTTGAGTAACCATATTTGAATATTCATATTTAGACTCACAACCTATATTCATGGCATTTTCAACATTATTCTTTGCATTTTCTATTGCCACTTGTTGATTTGCTAAAACTTGATTTGTTTCATTTATAACTTGTTTTTTTCTTTCTAATTTTCCTTTTTTATCTTTAGATGATAAATCTTGGGAATCAATAATTGTTGAAATTTCATCGACAATTGTTTTATCTTTTTTATCAGCTTCATCAACACAACTTTGCATAACCCCATTTAGAGAAGTACCAACTGCTATTGCTAAACTTTCTGAATCAAGACCATCTTCAACACTTCCTAATGTACCATTTACTATTTGGCTAATCATGTGTGTTTCAAATGTCAAAGCACTTTCTTGATTTTTTGTATAAGCCTCTTGTAGTTTGGGATTGTTTTGTCTTGCAATAACTGGGTTATAATTTCCTTGAATTAATTTATCACTTACCATTTGCTCTATATTACCAATAAGATTTTCTGCTTGTAGTACATTTTTAAATGCACTTATATCATGAGCATCAATACCTTTTAAAATTTGTAAACCATCAATTTCTTGGGCTACTTGCCAAAAAGTAGGATGTGGGTAAGCTAAATTACCATCAGATAAAGTTTTATTATTTAAGGCATGAAATAAATTAATTTCAATAGGTATTCTCATATCTCTTGCTTTCTCACATATTATTTGACTAGCAATTACAGAATTTTCATCAAATAATTTTTTATCTTCTTCATTAATAATTGTATCTCTAAACTCCATAAAATAATCTGGATGTGCAACAATATCAAATATTCCACTTTCTATTGCTTTGCTAACCATATTAGCATATTCAATAGGATAATTAGGATTATTTTTTGATGACACATTTTGAAGTCCTCGAGTTACAAAATGCTGACCTAATATCATATAATCAGCTTTATCTCTCATTTCACCCAAAAATGCTTCTTTCATTGGATCAAATTCTGCTTCAAATCCTACTAATATTGTCATATCTGGATTGTCTTGTTTCATTTTATTAATAGATGCAATATAGCCATCTACTTCAGACAAAAGCATTCTATGATCTTCATCTGGTAGAATTAAATTAGGATTAGGTATATGTTCACTAAAACCTAGCATTGAAATACCCACACTCTTTGCTACTTGCAAAATTTCTTCATCAGTAGCATATTCTGAATGACCAGATCTATATGTATGAGTATGGTAATTAAAACTTTGTCCAAATGCATTAACTTTTTTATATTCAATTCTAGATAATTTAGATAATTCATAAATTTTTTTTAGCTTATCTTTATCTATTCTGCTTTCCATAAACATTATATCTACTAAATCTTTATCTTTTTTAGTATATTTTTTTAATCTATAAACATATTCTGGTGGAGTAATAGTTAATTTTTGACCTCTAAAATCAACTTGTTCTCTTCCAAAGATTTCATTAGCCAACTCAGGGTCCATAATATCATCTCTAGTATAAACTTGACCATTTTCATCATGATAATAGCCTTTATTAACAATTGTTCCATCTGGCTTCCTTTCAAAGCAGAAAGCCCCAATATGAAAGTCAGAGCCATCAAGTGTTGCTAATACTTCATGATTTCCTGTTGGTATTCCTTTTTTTAAAATTCTTGGTGTAGTTAATCTATCGTCATGAAATTGTAATCCCATCTCTTCACAAGCTTCTTTAAATTTGCTTATGTCTGCTTCATTCAAGTTAATATCTATATCATCATGAGTTCTGTTTGATTCTACACCATATTTAATATAAGCACACAAAGCTCCTGCTAATTGATAATCTATACTTTTTTCATTTAGTTTTTTTACCAATATTTCTAGTTTACTATATATTTCTTCGTGATTTTTTTTTACAAGTTCAGGGTTAAATCTTTTTTCTCTTGCTTCTATATAACTTTTAACTACTTGTTTAGCAAGTACATTTATCTGATTAACTACCTCTTCATAAGGTAGTTCTGAATCCTTAAATATTTCTACTGCACGATTATATCTATCTCTATTCATAATACCACTATATTGTTGATTTAATTGTTCAGAAATATTTTTAATATAGTCAATTATTAATTGCTGTTTTGATGGTTGCTCTGGCATAACATGCCTCCTATCCTATAATCCTAATACTTATTTAAATCCTATCTTTTCATACAATATTATAACATACGGTAGACTACGTCCGCAACCTAACTCCTGAGTTTTGCAACAAAATATTTGTCTCTTTTCAACTAAAGTGTTGCTGGGATAATAAAAAATATTGAATATTAAGTAATGGTATGATAATATTAAAATGCAAAAAACAAATAAATTGAATTCAAGAAAGTGGCTTGTGTCGACTAATCTTTTGAATTTATTATTTGCAGAAAACGAATAAAGACTAGTCGACACAAGTCTCTTTTTATTATGATTTAGAAGATTATTTAGAGCAATTAAATCCAAATGAGTTAAAAAAGATAATAGTATTTACTAATAAATTATTTACACCTAAAATCATCGATAGGCATTTCCATAGAAAATATTTTATTTGACTTAATATAATTATTATCTATTATTATATTAGAATAAGATTCAGTTCTTAATTGATTTAAATTGAATCTTTTTTTCATAATGAATATATGTAAATCAGTTTAGATATTCTTGTAAATGTCTTGTTGATACACCTCTAAATTTACTTAACCAAACATCTAATTGAGAATGAACTCCAGTTATTTCTGCAATATTAATTTGACCATCACTATGAAAGCCAGGCGGAACTACATTCAACTTCAAATTATGTTCTAAACAAAACTTTTGATATGCACTTGCACATCAGCATTTATAGATTTTTCATTATTTAACTTTTTACCTAAACTATTTTCTAACATTTCAGTAGTATATCTAATCTATCAAGTCCAGTTATTTTTAATAGTAAATTATCTTTTTCATCTTTTGAAAATCTCGGCATTTTGTTTGGCTTAGTACCATTTAAATTTATAGAAAAATACTTTTCATTCGATTGCATTTCACCAGACAATTTAATATTATCAATAAATGTGTAAGTGCCATTAAAATTTTATGTCTAATTCTAAAAGAAGTTAAAATGAAAATATTATTTTCTTCCGCAATTCTTCTTATACTAAAACCATTTAATAAACAATCTATTACATTACTCCATACTTCAAAGGAAAGTTTACTACAATAAATTATTGTATTAGTTGTTTCAGAAACAGTATTTTTGCATCCAGGACATATGTATTTTTGAATACTGGTTTTTGTCTTTCCATTTTTATAAAACTTGCAACCACATTTTTCACAAAATAAATCTTCTTTTCTATGTGAAGATATGACTATAGAATTAGAATCTTTTTTACAGCATAATTCAGTCAAATGTTCTAATTGTAAATATAAATTTGAGGTTCCTATTGAAGTCGTTTTAGAATTTGAACAAGAGGATAAATGGAATGGTTTACTTATTTCTACTCCTCCATATATTATCTGTGAAAAGTGTAAGTATGATAAATGAGTACCTTTAGACTATCATTTCAAAAGAGAATACCATCACGTTTATAAAGAAGATTAATTTAACTTAAGATATATTATTGATACGAGATTACTATCTCGGTTTTTGTGGTTATGTATTTTTTGCGTCGAACGTTTATTGTAACAACGTTTTAAGTATAAATTACCTATTATACAAAAAAACTAGAAATATCATTCTAGTCAATTATCAATAATGGTGTCCCAGAGGGGATTCGAACCCATGACACTCGCCTTAGAAGGGCGATGCTCTATCCAGCTGAGCTACTGAGACATACAACACTATTAATATATAATAAACTTGATATTTTGGCAAGAGATTTTAACAATTTTCTAAAATTTTTTGCAATTTTTAGATTATTTATCGTCTTTTAAGCCTTTTTTAACACTTCTTGTAATTTCTTCTACACTTTTAGAAACTGTTGGTGTCATCTTCTCTATTCCCTCTTTTGCTACTGGCATTACTTGTTGAGCAGAGAAAGCTAGTATTTCTCTTCTTTTAGCAAAAGTGTAAATTGATACTGAAATCATAAGACTTGCAGCAATAATAAAGCCACCAAACATATAGTATGGAATACTGTTATGGGAATCAAATTTTTTATTAAAAGAACTGCTTGCATCTTCTAAACTATTTTTAATTGAACAGTATTCTTTAGTATAAGAATTATTAGCAGTTGTATCAAAAGCACAAGCTGACATATTATCACCTAAAGCTGTTTCAATAGCACTTATATTTTTCTTTGATTCACTTATGTTCTTTTCTAGTTCTTCTATTTTATCTTGTCTTTGATAATAAGCATCATCAAAGCCCATAAATTTTTCTCTTTCTAAACTTTTAATTTCATCTTCTACTGGTTTAATCTCTTCTTCTATTTTTTCCTTACTACTAATAAGACTTTGTTTTTCTATCTCTAATTTTTTTGATAAAGATTCTTTATTAGCTTCTGAATAATTAGCATTAACCTTGCTTTGTTTAAAAAGTCCAATAGCTATTAAACTGCTACCAAATAATATGCCTATTAACAATACGATAACAGAACATATAATTAATTCTTTTTTAGTTTTTACATAGCTTTCTTCATTTAAATAATCTCTTTTTTTCATAAATTTTCCTCTTTACATTTATTAAAGATACTCTTTGCGCATATTATCTGTCACAACTATGTTATCAGAAGAATCTGCAATACTTAATATTTTTTTCTTATCTATTTCCATATTAGCTATTCTAGAAATTTGATCACTTCTACTATGTCCACCATTCGTATTTGCTACAATTTGTAATCCTTCTATAACCTCTTGCACTGAATCTAGTGTTTCATTGAATGACAAAACGCTTTCTCTTAATCTAGCAGAAGCATATCTTATTTTCTCTTTTTCTAGCTCTATTTGTTCTTTTTTTACTATCACTTAAACCTCACCCCTATTCATTTCCACCGTTTTGTATTAATAATTTACTATTTATATAATTTTCATTTAGTCTAACACTATCATCATTAGCATTACTTAATTTAATTGGGGGACTATAAAATCCTCCACTAGTAATATATGAATTATTTCTCAAATTTCTGATTCTAGTATTTACATAACCACTTTGGCCCTCATCAGATGATGTATTAGCTTCAATAGTGTAAATATAATTTTCATCACTATCTAATACTATTCCCGTGTGAGCTCCACCTTTATAAAATATATCTCCTCTTTTAGGCTGATAGGTTGTATCAGTAGCTGAATGCCACTCACCAATTCCCTGACTTGCCTTAGCCTTTGCATCACTGGCACCCGCTGCAACATTAATATATGGTTTTAAGATTTCAGAGTTACCAGTATTAGCTAGCGTATATGATACACCAGCAGCACAAAATGCATCATTATAATTGATCATCCCATATTCTTTATTAAACCATATAGCATATTTGGTATTTCTATTATCACTTGTCATCCTATGATTGCCAATTTCATCTAATAAGAAATCAACATAGTCATCATTTCCATTTTTAGTACGATATTTTTTATATAGTAAATCATTTTGCTTCATTTTTTTAGAATAGTACGCCGTAGTTTTATATTCCTGCCAAATAGCATCGTCTTTAACGGTATTAAATAAATCAGCTAATCCATTGTACTGTGAATAATTTGTTTTAGAGTATAAGCCACGTCCTAATATTTCAGTTTCTATTAAAGAAATTGTATTACTTAACATAACAGCAAATTCGTTTAAATCTTTTCCAGACAAACTTAGACTATTGATACTTTCTTTAGTACTATTAATAATACTGCTAGTCTCATCCATATTACTAGAATTTACTGTTATATCCCAAACATATTTAAAATGTTTAAATGTTTTTTCTATATATTGTTTAATGTTGTACAAATAAAATTTTTCATCACCATAGGGATTTTCTATTGTTACCTCGCTAGCATCAGCTTTATCATAACTTTTTAAAGTCTCAATAGATGTTTTAATTGTATTAAAATCACTTTCTATTTGATTAAGTTGTTCTAAAAGATTACTTGCTATTTCATTTATTTCTTTACCATATAAATCTACCTGCTCTGGACTTACTGAACTCATCTTCTCACCTTCTACATAATATATTAACATATTAAATTGGATATTGTAAAATAAAAAAAGCGATAAATCAATATAAAATGTACCCAATGTCAAGGACTAAATAAAAAAGAGAGAATTTAAACAATGGATGCAAATAGATGATTTCTGTATTGTACAGGAGTCATCTTTTTTAAATTCCATTGACATCTATAATTATTGTAATATTCAATATAATCTTTTATTTCGTTGCATACATCTCTAAATGTAAAACAAGTATCTAAATTTAATTCATCTTTCATATGGCCAAAATAAGATTCCTGTGGAGCATTATCCCAACAATTACCTCTTCTAGACATAGATTGTTGAATATTATATTTTTTTAATAAATTATGAAATTTGGGGCTTGTATAATGAACTCCTTGATCTGAGTGTATTATTACATTTTCATTTAATATTACATTTTTCTTACGATGTAGTTTTTTTACTGTTTCTAATGATATATCTAATGTCATACTTTCACTTATATAATAAGCAAGTATTTCATTAGTTTCTGCATCTTTTATAGTAGATAAATAACATTTCTTATTATCTCCATAAAACAAATAAGTAATATCGGTTAAAAGTACATTATATGGTATTCCAGTTTTAAATACTCGATTAATAATATTTTCACATGTAGTATGTTCTTGTGTTGCTTTCATCATTCTTCTATAAGGATTGGCCTGTCTTATTGGACATTTTAGCCCAAATTTTTTCATCAATCTTCTTATCTTTTTAAGATTAAAATGCACATTGAATTCATTATCAAGTACCACCATTATTTGTCTAGCACCTTTTTTACGTTTTTTAAATTTGTATGCTTTTAAGATTAGATCAAAATCCTTTTGGTCTTTATTATCTCTTTCAATTCTTTTATTTTCATTTTTTAGATAATTGTAATATCCTGATTTAGAAACACCAATACATTTGCATAAATATGAAGTCATTCCTTTTAATTCATATTTATCATTGACATATTTTATTGTTTCAAATTTGATATTGATTTGATATCTGTTAAAATTCCCATTTCTATCAGTTCGTTTTTTTTAATAATTCATTTTCTGCTTCAAGTAATTTTATCCTAGCTTCAGCTCGTTCAAGTTTTTCTTTGTCAGAAAGTTCTCTTTTTAGTGTATTTCCAGAATTTGTTGTCCTAGTATCAACTATTTCTCCCGTAGAATTTATTTGTTTTCTCCATCTATAAGCACAATTTTGAATTCTTATAATTCCAACAATTTCTGGATCTATATCACATTCTCTAAAAACATCTTGAGGGAATTTTTTATAGTTTTCACATTCTTTAACTAATTTATATTTAAATTCGTTAGTATATGTAATTCCTTTATTAGTTATGTTTTTAATCCATTTATTTTTAGTTAACTTTTTTACTTGAGCATCTGTAAATAAAATTTTTGACATTTTTATCACCACTTCCTTATATTATACATCAAGACATAATAAAAACCTATAAAGTAGGTCTCTCTTTTTTTGAGAGTCCACCTTACAGGTTACATTTTAATATTTACCGACATTTTTTTATTTGTTTAACATATTTAAAAGATTAATTTTAAACATATCTCTTTCAGGATCTGTCTTAGATATCATAACACCTTTATAAGTAGAAAGTTCAGCACGATGTCCTTCATCTAAAATACCTTCTGGGGTAATATTTGTTAATAATACTACTTTTTTATCAAGATATACAGTATAATGAACAATTATTTCTCCATGTACTTTAGCAAAAGATTCATCTGTTGGTAATTTAAGTTCATAACTTTCTGTCTTAGCAGTTTTATCTTCACTAATTTTCTTACCTAAAAACTTTCCAGAACGAATAGTTGGATAGTATTCAAATGTTAACTTTTTATATGCTAACATATTATACTTTCTAACAGAACGCTCTCTTTTCTTAAAGTTATTTTCATCTAAATATTCAAATATAAATGACTTCTCCATAGCCGTAACCCCCTTCGTTAACCCCTATCCTCTGAAGTTGCTAATATTATACTACAAAGTACTCAATTTGTCAAACATTATCGAACAAGATGGGCAAATTTAACTATTACTATACACTTAGTATATGTGTGTTTTTTATTTAAATCATATAATTTTAATAAATTTTTCGTCAATAATTGAGTATAAATAACAAGTAACAGGAATACTTAACTTTTTCTCAATAACTTTTTTGTAACCATTTAATTGTTTTAAATAAGCCCTATCCTGCGTATTTTGTAGCTTGTAATCAACAATTATAGCATTATCATTACCTACTAATAATAAGTCTATCTTACCATGTAATCTAGTATTATTTTCATAGTCAAAAAACTCATATTCTTTATAGATTTTCATATTATTATGTATTTTAAAGAACTCTTGATTTAAAAAGTCATTAAGTAGTTTTTCTTCTTTTAAAGTAATATTAGTAGGTAAAACTTTATTTTCTATATCGCATCTTTCTAACAGTTCATGAATATGACTTCCATATTCCATAAGCTCTATTTCTTTAATAGTTTTCTTTTCTACTGTTTCTTTAGAAAAATGAAGTGTCTCTTCTTCTTCTAAACTATAATTTGAACCTATAAACGAAAGTGGTTTCATTTCACCTTTAGCTTCTTTAACTATTTCTTTACGACTTAAATAGTCCTTACTTATATTTTCTATTTCTTTAATATTTGTAATATTATTGCTAAACTTTAATAATACACTCTTCATCATATCCATAAAGGAATGATAATTTAATCTTTCTTCTTTAGCTACAATATCTTCTACTTCTTTTACTTCCTCTTGTTCTGGCATAACAATTATTATTTTTTCTCTTGCTCTTGTTAGTGCTACATAAAATAGTCTTATTTTTTCACTAATATCTTCCTGTCTATTTTTAGCTACTACTAGTTTTTTAGTAATTAGATCACAATTTTTTGTTATATCAGGTATAACAATACCATAATTTCTATCAAAGAAAACTGTCTCTTTATTATCTGAATCATTAAATTTCTTAGAAAAACCAGCAAAGTAGCATAAGGGATATTCAAGTCCTTTAGAGGTATGAATAGTCATTACTTTAACACTATTACTATCACTCTTTGATAAAGATAGTTTAACCTCTAAATCGGTATCACATAAACTTTCTAAATAATCAGTTACTTCTAATAAAGTTTTATTCTTCTTTTCTAAATTACTAATCATCTTATAAAAATATTCAATTCTAGCTCTATAAGTAGCCACAGTTCCTATCTTTGTTAATTTATTAGTATAATCAGTTATTTCTAATATCTTATTAAAGTATGTTATTGGTGATAATATCTCATAGTCACTAACTAATTCTTTAAAGTCTTGATATAACTTACTTTTTTGATAGTTATTATCCATTAAATCATGATAAATTAAAGCATCTTTCATACTATATAAGAAGCTTCTAGCAAGTGAAGTATAAACTAATTTAAAGGTAGTATCAAACTCATGTAAATAAATCTTTTTACCTAACAAGAATAAATTCTTAACTATTTCTAAGTCATAAGCAGCTTTAGCATTTTCACTTTGCCAAAGAGTAATTGGTATTCCTAGATATTCAAAAATCTGTTTATATAGAGTAAAGTCTGTTGATCTATCTAGTAATATTGCGATATCTTGATAATCTACCTCTCTTAGTATCTCCTTATCTTTATCAAATACTAATCTTTTAGAAGCAATTTGTTTTTTAATATCACTAGCTATTAGAAAAGCTTCTTTTTCTCTTGTTTCATATTCTTTATCCTCTGTACTGTAAGAAAGTATTTCCATATCACAATTATCTTCTACATAAGCTTTATTTTCATAAGTTAAATTACCAAAAATCATGGCATGACCGTCAAGGTAATTAGCTCCACCTATTTCTTGGTCCATTATATGACAGAATAAATCATTAATAGTATTAATAACTTCCCTTCTACTTCTAAAGTTTTTAGATAGGTCTATTACTGTTCCACCATTATGAACTTTATAATTATCATACTTTTCTTGAAATAACATAGGATTAGCATTTCTAAAACGATAAATTGACTGTTTTATATCACCAACCATATAGACATTGTTTTTAGCTATATAGGAAATAAAAGTTTCTTGAATATCATTAGTATCTTGATACTCATCTATTAGTATTTCTTGATAACTATTCTTTAACTCTTCTCGTACTTCTTCAAATTCTTTAACTAATTTAATAGCTAATTTTTCAATATCTAAGAAGGTGTAAGCATTTTCTTTTGTTTTATATTCCCATATTCTAGCTCTTAATTTCTTAATTATTTCTAAAAGCATAGAAACATATGGGTAAGTGTTTTTTAGTGAGGTAATATAATCTTCTTCTTTTGGATAAACCATCAATTCTAGTAATTCAGCTTGTTTACTATTTATTTCTTTCTTTAGATTTTTAACATCTTCTTCACTACCTTTTGGTAGGTTTGGTATTTTAAAGTTTAAGCCTTCCCTTATTTCACTATAATCAGTACTAGCTAGATAATTACTGGTAATATCTATTACTTTATTATAATATTTATCATCTATCATTCCTAAAAAATCATTAATTAGTTTCTTTAAATAATTATCTTTTTCCATAATAAGCTTTAAATATTCTTTAAGATAGCCATTAAGATTTTCTTCTTTATAATAGTTATCTAGATAGGAATCTAAATAATCATCTAAGTCAAGAACTAAATCAAGAGATGCTACCATCTTCTTTATTTTAGTCTTTATTTCCTTATCATCTTTAAAAGTAAAAGCATCTAAAAACTTATAGAAATTTATATCTTTCTCATCATAGTATTCCTTAAATATTTCATCTATCATCTCTTCTTCTTTTAAAGATAAAATAACGTCATCCATTACTTCTAGATTACTAGAAATATTTAAATTATCTGCATATTTTTTTACAATAGCCATTGAATAAGCATCAAAGGTAGTAATAAAACTACTATCTAATAATTCTAATTGATAAGTCAAATTGGCTTTTCTAAGTTTCTTTCTAATTCGCTCTTTCATCTCACTAGCTGCTTTCTTAGTAAATGTTAATATTAGTAATTGATTAACAGGAACTCCTCCCATTACTTTTCTCAAAACACGTTCTGATAAAACAGCTGTTTTACCACTACCTGCTCCAGCACTTACTAAGATGTTTTCGCCCTCTAAGTCAATTGCTCTTTGTTGTTCTTCTGTGAATTTAGGCACTTTATTCTACCTCCTTTTCTTTTTTCTCAATGATTATTTCGTCTTTCTTCTCATGATAACAAACCATTTTAAATGGGCAATACATACAACTTATATTAACTTTATTTTCTATCTTTGGACTAATACTATATTCGCAATTTCTAATACCTTTAGCAAAAGATAAAATTAACTCCTCTATCTTATTTAATAATTCTTCTTTTTCTTCCTTAGTAATAGTTTTTAAGTATCTTGATAAAGTTCCAGTCTTAGTAACTGCTAAGTTTTTAATCCAATTACTATTTTCATATTCATCATCTAATAATTCTAAAGTAGTAATATCATCTGCTACTATTCCAAACACTTTCAAGCTTTTCTTTCTCTCTTCCAAATCATTATTTTTTACTAATAACATTTGATAAAACAATCCTGCAAGCTCCATATCTTTATTCTTATTACTCTTCTCTAATAAATAAGCATAGATTGGTAACTGTAGATGTAGTCCATAATCTAAATAATCAAGATTAAAAGAAATCTTTCCTGTCTTATAATCAAAAATAGCATAATAAGTCTTACCATTTTTTTCTCTTAACAGTATTTTATCAATGAATCCCTTTATATTAATATCATCACCTAAAGATAATTCTAGTCTTTTTTCAAGTAATGGTGTAGTTAGGAAGGAGTGAGCTTCCATTTCCTTATTCCAAGTAATAATTAACTTTAACTCTTCCCTTAATCTATTTAAAAAGTATTCATCTTTACTATCCCAGTCTAACTTACTTTTTTGATAACTAAAACTACTTTCAAAATCAAAGTTATCTTTATAAGATGATGCTAAAACAGCATGATATAAAGTTCCTAGTTTCTGACTGAAACTTTCTTCAAACTGATCAAGTTTTAAAACATACTTTAAGTAATATTTAAATGGACATAAAGCATAATCATCTATACTAGAATATGATAAGATTAATTCTTCTTTAGGAATAGTAAAAGAAGAAAAATCATGGTTATAACTTTCATAGTCAAAGAAATGATAATAAGGAAATAACAAATCTAAATCTTTTCCTTTTTCTCCATACATATAATAGTTATCTAATAACTCCCCTAAATATTTTTTATTATACTTATCACTATATTCTACTTTATATAAATCATCCGTCTTAACTAAAACATTATATTCAGAAAGAAGTGAGGAAGGTAACCATTCATCTTGTAATGTAGCTAAAGCATAACTATAAGTAACATTTTTAATAGTTCCTAAAGAATATAGAAATGCCAGTTTACTATTCTTATTCTTTTCCATACTATTTATTAATTTAAGACTATTCTTTTGTTTATCTGATAAGTAATCATCATCCTTATATATCTTTGGATATTTATTTTGCACTAAGGAAATAACAAATAAATAATCATCATCTCTAAGTAAATAAGGTACTTCAAAAACATCTTCTAGAAATGTCACAACATCTATCTCTTTCTTATTAGGCATCTTTATCTTACTTAATTTATCTTCTAATAATAAGTCATAATACTTACTATCTTTAAATACTAACATTTCTTCTAGGACTTTTATTATCTTTTTTAATAAATCATTATCTTTAATAAGACTTAAGTCCTTGGTTTCTAAATATTTTCTACCTATAATAGTTGCTAAAAAACTTACCCCATCATCATTATAAGGAATATCAAAGTCTTTAAATATATCATTTATTAAGAATTTACTATCATCATCTTTTCCAGCTATAAATATTTTTGAGTAAGAAATACCTTTCTCATTCAAACTTCTTATTCTTCTAGCAAGAGCTACTATTTCTTCTTTCTTACTCTTATACTCATATATTTCTTTAATAGGACACTTATCTATTCCTATCATTATAGTAGCATTAATCTTAGTTAGTACTTCTTCAAGATATTTATCGATAAAAGGATAACCCATTACTATTACTTCTTTATCTTTTAGATAAGTTAAATCATTAATATCTATTAGTAAATCATTACTAATTAATAACTTCTTTCTCTCTTTTAAAAAGTTTAACTTTAAAGAGTCATATTCTTTATTAACATCAATACTAGGTAATACTTTAAGATATGAATTAATTATATCTAGACTATCTCCTTTTTCTAAGAGAAACTCTACTGCTTTCTTATCAATCTTACAGATATACTTTTCTATAAAGTTTTCCATGGTATCAAAGTGAATATCATAAATTTTATCTTCTAAAGACAACTTCTTAAGCATCACTTCTTTTAAATTATTAGGTACTATATAATATAAATTATCACTAAACTTCATTGGTCATTTCCTTTCTTTTGACTGATATGTTTTAATTATATTCTATAGAACATATATTCGTCAATACATTTTTTAATATTTTTTAAAGGTAAAGAAAAAATCCGTAGAACACGAATTTTATAATAATTTTTTAAAGTTATCAATCAAGTGAGCTACAGTAGCACACCCCATAAAAGCCACTACTCCATCTTTATCTTTTAATACTTTAGAAATAGACTCTTCATCAACTAACTCACTATTTGGAATTAACTTAATTATATCTTCTGATGATATTGGTGGATAATCTTCTTTTTTTTCTCTATCACACTTAATTGGGGTTAAATAAACTTTATCAGCTTCACTTAAGGCACTGGCAAACTCATTTTTAAATGCCGATGTTCTTGAATAAGTATTAGGTCTAAAGATAACAGTTAACCTCTTATCAGGATATTTTTGTCTAATTGCTTGTAATGTTACTTTAACCTCAGTTGGATGATGAGCATAATCATCTACTATAATAGTACCGTTTACCTCTTCAATAGCAAAACGTCTAGCAGCATTCTTAAAGTTTTCTAATAATTTTTTTATCTTTTCTACAGTTAAATTATTTTGTAAAGCAACTATAATACTAGCAGCAGTATTCATTACCATATGATGTCCATATAAGGGTACAAAGAAATTAGAAAGTAGTTTATCTTTTTCATACAAATCAAAATGAGAACCATCACTTTCAAGTTTAATATTTTTAATAATATAATCATTATCACTATTCTCACCATAGAAGATAACTTTATTATTAAATTTTATTTGTCTTATATTCTTATCATCACCATTAGCTACTACTAATTCTGCCTTATTAGCAAACTTTTCAAATGTTTCAATAGTATCAGCTAAATCCTTATATATTTCCGTATGTTCTAACTCCACGCAAGTAATAACTGCTGTTTTAGGATGATAAGCTAAAAAGTGTCTATTAAACTCATCTGACTCAATAACTAATAGTTTATTTTTCAAATCAATATGACCTTGTCCATCACCAATAAAATAATTACAGCCAATAGTAGGTTCAAATAAATGTTTAAGTAGTGATGTAGTAGTTGTCTTACCATGAGTTCCACAAACAGAAATGGTATCAAACTTAGCTGTTATTTCTCCTACTACTTCATTATAAGGTTTAAAAGTAAGACCTAACTCTTTAATTCTTTTAATCTCTCTATGATCATTGCTAAAAGCTTTAGAAGCAGTTACAATTGTATCTTTATCTAATGGATGAGTAGAATCATAAAATATTTCTATACCTCGCTCCTTTAAACCTTTTTCAGTAAACTTATAATCTTTAGCATCATCATAGCCTGATACAGTATTTCCCATATCATAAAGCATTGAAGCAAGAGTTGCCATTCCTGTCCCTTTTATTCCGATGCAATAATATTTCATAACTAATCACTTCTTTCTATACATTATTATATACTATTAATAATTTTTTTTAAACAAACTTTACACTTTTTTCTCTTTATAGTATGATACTTTTGGTGAATTTAGATGAATGAATTATATAATGCTTGCAATTTATGTCCAAGGAAATGTCATATCAATAGAAATTTAACTACTGGTGTTTGTAACAATACTAGTAGTATTAAAGTAGCAAGAAGTGCCCTCCACTATTTTGAAGAACCATCTATTTCTGGTAGTAATGGTAGTGGTACTATCTTCTTTAGTGGTTGTAATTTAAAGTGTTGTTACTGTCAAAATAAAGAAATATCTACTAATAACTTTGGTATTAATATTTCTATTAAAAGATTAAGTGAATTAATGCTAGACTTACAATCAAAAAAAGCTAACAATATCAATCTAGTAACGCCTACTCACTTTGTACCAAGTATTATTGAAGCTATTAAATTAGCAAGAAGAAATGGTCTTACTATTCCTATTGTCTATAATACTAGTGGTTATGAAAGCGTTGATACTATTAAATTATTAGATGGCTATGTAGATATTTATCTAACTGATTTTAAATATTTTGATAATAAGTTAGGAGAAGATTTATCGAAAGTTAAAAACTATTTTGAAGTAGCTTCAACCGCTCTTGACGAAATGTATAAACAAGTATCAAAAAATAAGTTTTCTAATAATGGTTTAATGACGAAGGGTATCATCGTAAGATGTTTAGTCCTACCTACTAAAGGAAATGATACTAAAAAGATAATTAATTATCTATACAAAAAATACCAAGATAATATCTATCTTAGTATCATGAATCAATATACCCCAGTTACTACTAATACTAGTTTTCCCTTTCTAAATAGTAAAGTAAGTGAAGAAGAGTATGATGATATTATTAATTATGCCCTAGACTTAGGTGTAAAAAATGCCTATATCCAAGAAGGCGATACTAGTGATGAATCTTTTATCCCACCTTTTGATCTTGAAGGGCTTTAATAGATTCTCTTTCGACTTTGGAATAAATACAGCCACAATAATCTTGTCTATATAAATGGTATATATTAGATAGTTCTGTACTTCTTTTATAGCCATTTTTCTTTCTAAAGTCAGCATACAAGTAATCAACTTTATATTTAGCACTTAACTCTTTTCCTATTTCATTTAACCATTTACTATTCTTATAAGGACTAATTGATAAAGTAGTAGTGAAATAATCAAAGTTATTTTCTTTTGCCACTAAAGCTGTCTTTTCAAGTCTTAATTTATAACACTTATAACAACGAATATCCCCTTCTTTTTTATCTTCTAATCCTAAAGCCATAGAAATAAATTTTTCTTTATCATAATCACAATCCATTACTTCTATGTCATAACCTACTTCTTTAATTAATCTTTTTAATTCCTCTTTTCTTTTAAGATATTCGGAATAATCAGTTATATTAGGATTATAAAATAAAATAGTAATTTTAAAGTATTTACTTATTCTTTCTAAAACAGCAGATGAACATGGAGCACAACAAGCATGTAATAATAATGTCTTCTTATTATTTAAATCAAGACTATTAAGAATCTTTTCACATTCTAAATTATAATTAACCTTTATTTCTCCAACCATTCTCTAAATTTCCCTTCTTTAGTATAAACTTTTTGATAATTATCTTTGATATCAACCATATATGGCATATTTTCCTTATATGACTCTATAACTATATCAATATTATCATCAATAAGCTTAATTGCTTTTTTATAATTAGCTAATATTTCTAATTGTCTATCAACTGGAATCTTTTTAATTTTATCATAATTCTTTTTTTCTTCATATAACATAGAATAATTATAAAGTAGTAAATGTTCACTTGATTGATTATCTTCTAAAAAGTAAAAAGCCAGTCCATCATCTCCATAATAGAAATTAAGAGGAAAGCCATCATAGGCTCCTTCAATAAAGAATTCATCATTATCAATAGAGACATAATTAATAACATGACTGCTATATAACATTTTTTGGTGAAATTCACTAAGAAAATGTCTTATTCTAGAAAGCTCTACTTCCCTTTTTCTATTATCAACTACAGCAATATCATTTTTAATATCTAAGTGATGCAAAGCTTGACTTAATAAAGCAGCAGTCTGTCTACAACAACCACCATTTCCCATAATGGGTACTAAAGAAAGAGAAATAATTCTATCATGATTACTACCCATTCCTATTTCTTCTATATTATTATTATAATTGTATCTACCACTAGATGAGAAATATCCGACATTAACAAGAAAATAAGCAAGAGACAACTTTTCAATATCTTTAGAAAAATTAAATATATCAGATAGATTAATCATACTATCAAAGATACAATTCAAGTCTTTTACCATATTTTTATATTCTGTTTGTTCTAAGTAACTGTCAACATACTTTTTATATTGTTTAAATCTGATAATTTCCATTATAGACATAATTATAGTCCTCTCTCTTTAACTAGTATTTTTTTATAACTATTATCTATCTCTTCCATATATGGTCTATTATTAGTATAAAATTCTTCTAACAAATCTATATTAGCTCTAGCCACTAGTAATGTATTGTTATGATTTCTTATAATATCTTCTTGTTCTAAAATACTAAGTGGCGTAATACTATTAAAATTTCTTTTACCTTCAAAGAAAGGTGAATAATTATATATAAGATAGCTACTGTTTAAACTTTCCTTTTGAAAAAAACCAGTCAATTTGTTTTCCTTAATACTATATAAATATATTGGTTTATTAACGTCTACATCAAAAGCCATATATCTATCATCAATCTTTACTATATTAACAGCATGGTTGCAGTCTAAAGGTTGTAAGACCATATCACTTACTGCAATTAGTTCTTTAGAATTTATTTCTTTATCAGTAATAAGAGCAGCAGACACTTCATTTTCAATATTAAACCTATCAAGTATTAGTTTAGCAAGTGAAGTAGTATGTCTACAGCAACCTTCACCAGTAAAAGGAACTACTCCAAGTTCAAATATAATATCATCATACAAATCTCTATATAGTATATCTTCATTAACTACAAATTTCCTATCTTTTGTCAAATAGCCATCACTAATAAGAAGTTCCATTAAAGTAAACTTATCTATTTCTTCCTTAAAGCCAAATTGTTCTGCTAATATAACTATATTATCCAAGATAATATCTAAGTTTTTTTTCATATTTTCATATTCCATTGTTACACCCCTCAAAAAACAGTATTATTTTACAACTTTTTCTAATATTTAGCAAGGAATAAATAATTGTCTTTAAGCATAAAAAATAGTGGTGATTACATGTCTAATATAGCTTTTGCTTTTACTTTATCAACTCTAGCAGGTTTCTCTACTCTTCTAGGTTTTTTACCTCTTCTTTTTAATTTAAAAGATGAAAGTAGTATAATTCTTAAGTCACTAGCCTTTGCTAGTGGAGTTATGTTAACCGTATCTATTATTGATTTAATACCAAAAAGTTATAATTTACTAGCTTCTATTTTTAACATACTTTTATATTCTTCATCGTCAAAATAATTATTAATATGTTTTTCATATTAATAAAGAGTTAATAAGTCTTTTATAAGCATAATTATAGTCCTCTCTCTTTAACTAGTATTTTTTTATAACTATTATCTATCTCTTCCATATATGGTCTATTATTAGTATAAAATTCTTCTAACAAATCTATATTAGCTCTAGTTACTAACATTGCATTTTTTCCTTCTCTTAAAATCTCTTCTTGTTCTTCTATATTAAGAGGTCTAATTTTGTCAAAATCTTTTCTTCCTTCAAAAAATGGTGAATAATTATATATAAGATAATTAGTTTCCAAATCAACATCTTCAAAGAATTCAACTGCTACATTTTGATTAATACTATAAAGCATTGAACCAACACCAGGTAACAAATTAAGAGCTATATCTTTATTACCAATTCTTACTATATTAAGTGCATGATTACAATAAGACTCTTGTTTAATCATTTCACTTTTCATCAGCAAGCTATCTATATCTTTATTATCTTTCAATTCTTTTAATTTTACTGCAGCTGTCACTTCATTTTTAATAGCAAATTTATCAAGAATCAATTTGGCTAAAGAAGAAATGTGTCTACAACAACCATTACCAATAATAGGAATTAAACCAAGTTCAAAAATAGCTCCCTGATATAATTCTAAGACTTCTTCAGTTACTTTTCCATTATAGTTATCATTCTTTGATAAATAACCAAAATTAATAAGCATACTCGTCAAAACCATTTTATCAATATCATCGCTAAAACCAATCTGTTCTGCTAATAACACTATATTATCTAAGATAATATCTAAATTTTTTTTCATATTTTTATATTCCATCGTTATCCCCCAAAAAAACAGTATTATTTTACAACTTTTTCTAATATTTAGCAAGGAATAAATAATTGTCTTTAAGCATAAAAAATAGTGGTGATTACATGTCTAATATAGCTTTTGCTTTTACTTTATCAACTCTAGCAGGTTTCTCTACTCTTCTAGGTTTTTTACCTCTTCTTTTTAATTTAAAAGATGAAAGTAGTATAATTCTTAAGTCACTAGCCTTTGCTAGTGGAGTTATGTTAACCGTATCTATTATTGATTTAATACCAGAAAGTTACAATTTACTGGCCTCTATTTTTAAAGGTTTTCCCGCTCTTTTATTATTACTAATTTTTTTAGTTATTGGAATAATATTTTCTATCTTAATAGATAAATTCTTACCAAATAATAACAACAAGCTATTTCATCTAGGAATAGTATCTATGCTTGCTATTATTCTTCATAATATTCCTGAAGGTATTGCTACTTTTTTATCAGCATCTACTAATCAAAAGTTAGGTCTTTCTCTTGCTCTTGCCATTAGTTTTCATAATATTCCCGAAGGAATTAGTATTGCTATACCTATTTATTTTAGTACTAAGAACAAGAAAAAAGCTTTTTTATATACTTTTATATCAGGATTTTCAGAACCAATCGGATCGTTAATTGCTTATTTATTTCTAGCTAAATACATGAATAATTTTCTAATGAGTATCTTACTATCTTTTATAGCCGGTCTAATGATTCATATCGCTCTATTTGAATTATTAAAAGAATCTATCTCTTACCAAAAGAAAAAGAAGACACGTCTATTCTTCTTTATAGGTGCCCTCTTTATGTTAATATCTATTATTTTAACTAGATAACAGTTACATGGTCTGTTCCACAGTTATCAAACATATCAGTAGTTGATACCCCTGATTTTATTACCCATTTATTAGAAACAGTTATTTGGGTTAATTTGTTACACCTAAAAAACATCCAACGCATATCTGTTACTTTTGATGTATCAAAGCTTCTTAAGTCTAGATTTGTTAAACTGCTACATGATTCAAACATATCACTCATATTTGTTACTTTTGATGTATCAAGCTTACTTACATCTAGTTCTGTTAATGAATGGCAATTATCAAACATACTACTCATATTTGTTACTTTTGATGTATCAAAATTACTTACATCTATACTTGTTAAACTGTTACAATTCTCAAACATACTACTCATATTTGTTACATTTGAAGTATCAATGTTTGTTAAATCTAAATCTGTTAAATAGTTACAGTAAGAAAACATATTACTCATATCTGTTACTTTTGATGTATTAAATTTGCTTACATCTAGACTTGTTAATCCGTTACATTCCGAAAACATATTACTCATATCTGTTACATTTGACGTATCAAAATTACTTAAATCTAAATTTGTTAAACTGCTACATCTAGCAAACATACCTTTCATGTTTGTTACTTCTGATGTATCTAATGCTGACAAATCTATTGATACCCTATTAACAAAATGTGAAAAAAATCCCAAAAAATAACCTACCATATTTTCATTTGCAATAATTCCACCTTTTCCACCTATTGTTAACTTATAAG
>ENA-OUQF01000579-OUQF01000579.1-human-gut-metagenome-genome-assembly--contig:-NODE-579-length-26723-cov-6.505437_pt1 | contig 26723 bp, 22 predicted proteins | sample MGYA00237947_ERZ548826 | MGnify/ENA primary metagenome ERZ548826 (study PRJEB26490, sample SAMN05194701) | human gut metagenome | biome: terrestrial biome; feature: human-associated habitat; material... | reverse complement strand
TTTTATGCGTCTGCTTCGGTAGGCACATTATTTAATTTTTTTGAGGAGGAAAACAGCATGGACGAAAGAGTGAAAGCCTTTTTGGAAAGAAAACAATCTGAGGAAAAAGCAGCTCACGACAAAGAAAAGCAAAATACGCTCATTCAGTTGGGTTTGTATGAAAAAGAATACTCTCCGGATATTACGTACTCGGAAGAATATCCATGTTATGAGAATGAAAACACTGATCATTACGGAAAATATTATAAAGCAGTCCCCCTTGAAGTGACCGATGAAGAATACCAAATAATCAAAAAGTATGCAAAGTCAGAGAATGATGCCGACACAGAAATACGCGGAAATACCATTGCCACGGTATTGCAAGTTTTTTCTTGGATTCTGTTCATTTGCGGTTTCATTGCCGGCATAGTGTTCGGCAACGAGAGTATTGATGTCGGATTCTATTCTTTCTCCCACACAGAGACAAAATTCATGTGGTCGGTCGCCCTTACATATTGGTGTACCGCCGCTGTCAGCGGCACGGTTCTTCTCGGCTTTGCCGAAATCATCAAGCTTTTGGAAGCGATCAAAAACAAGTGATGTATTCTCCCGAAGCGCGGCGCCGACGCACTGTGCTTCGGGAGTTTTTTCGAATTTTGCGATCGAATTTGCACATTTTTCCCGTTCGTTTGCGAATGTCTCTTGACATTTTTTCCAAAACGTGCTACAATGGGAGAGTAATAAACGGAAAATTTTTCCGTTTCCTCTTGTGCCGCTCTTTTGCTCATCGGGCGAAAGGTATGCGGCGAATTCATTTAAGGAGTTGTGAGACTATGAAAAAACTGTTATCCGTGCTTCTCGCATCGGTTCTCACCGTGTCGGCTCTCGCGCTTTCCTCCTGCGGCAAAAAAGATAACGCCGACGGCGGAAACGAAGGCGGCAACGAGACCCCTTCCGTAACGGTGACCATCGTCGACAAGGTCGGCGGCAAAGACATTCTTTCCTATAACGTTCCGTATGAAGACAACGCAACCGTACTCGGCATGACCGTGACGGCATGCGCCTCGAACGGCATCGCGTATGAGCTGAACGACGACGAGAACGCCTTCAAGAGCATCGACGGGCTGTATGATTTTGCCTACTCCGATTCCGAAGACATGAATCAGTGGCACTATCTTCTCAACGATCACGACGGAATCGATGAAAGCGACTATGCCCCCGCCGAAAAGGCAGTAGCAGCCGGCGACAAGATCGTATGGCAGTATGACGAAGCCTCCTACGCCGAATAATATTCGGTCGGACAGCGGGTATTTTTATCAAACCGATAAGGAGAAAAAGCAATGACCCAATTGAAAATCAAACTGACTTCCATCAGCGATGTACAGACCTTTGTCAATGCGGTGTCCCGCTTCAGCGGCGATATCGATCTTCGCTCGGGTCGCTATGTGGTCGACGCAAAGTCGATCATGGGTATCTTCAGCCTGGATCTTATGCAGCCGGTTGAAATGACTATCCAAGGCGACGCTTCGGAGGAGCTTTTGAAGAGCATTGACCGCTTCATCGTGAAAGAATAAGCGAAACCGAATACGAAAAAGAGCGGGAGTGACCGAAGAATCGGCCGCTCCCTTTTTCTTCTTTTTTTCTTCTTTTTTTCTTCTCTTTTTCTTCCCGTTTCGATGCTTATTTACAAACCATCTCATAAAAATTGCCAAAATTTCGCGCGCAAGGCTTGCATCATACATTGATGTATGATGTATAATGAAAGCAACGTACAGGAAAGGATGATAAAACAACATGAAAAAACGTGCGTTAGGACTCGTGATGGCAATTCTTATCGTGTTCGGAACGCTGCCCTTCTCGGCATCGGTATCGGCGGCGGACGAAACACTGTTTGAACGCTTTATTCCAATCAATCAGGCATATTCCACCGACCTCAGCCCCTTCACGGTGGAGGAAGGAAGCAACTGCACCTTTTTCATCGGGACAAGCTTCCGCGATGAAAACAAAGTCATGGCGCTTACTTCGCCTTTAAAGCGAAAAGACTTGCAGGGATACTTTTTCAAGCTCAACTACCGCGGAACCTTCGGCTCTCTCGACAAAGAGGAAATGATGAGCGCTTTTTCGATTCGGGAAAACGATTATCTGCTTGCCATGGGCGACCCTTCCGCCGAGAAATACGCCAATTTCCATCCGTGGATTCACAAGGATGCGATCATTATTTCGATCGATCTTTATGACCAAAACAAACAATATGTTCAGAACATCAGCCCCGCGAGCGCCATTATGGTTACCGGTCCCGAAGGCGAATTCGTCACTTGTTCCATGGCGCAGGGGTATACCAACACCACGCTTTTTTCCACGCAGGACAACATATTAAAGGGCTCGGACGACATAAAGGGAAAGAGCAAACTGCTCCACTTTACCGCCGTATACACCTGGCTTTCGGATAAGGGTATCGCGGAGGGACTTATCGGCTCGGCGGGAAGCGCACAGCCCGAGTCGACCTATGAGTTTATCCAATATCCCGAAACGACGGGAAAAGCGCAGTACATGACCAACAACATTTTGAGCGTCAACGAGTTTATCTCGCCCGACAACACCTATTATCAGGTCGGACACAAGAGCGGAGAGATCGATCCCGTTGTAATGAACAAGATCGAAAATGTTGCGGATTATTCGGAATACGGTCTTGTTTTGTCCCCCGGATACACAAGACGAAGCATTCTGACCGCCGACGGCACGCTCTACGGCGTTACCACCCAATATGAAAAAGCAGTCTTGGCGACGAACGTCAAACAGGCGGGCAAGGCGCATTATCTGACCGCAAACGGCGAAGTGAAAGAGATCATCAGCGGAAAAACGATCGCCACCGACTGTAAGGAATTTGCCGAACACCGTTATGCTACGGTGATCGGTGTTTTGAAAAACGACAACAGCTTTTGGCTCGGCTATACTTATCTCGGCGAAGAAAACGCCTACAATAAGGGACTTGAAAAGAAGCTGGACAACGCAAAAACCGTCGTTGCGGGCGGCGTCTGCGATGCCGACAACAACTTCTACCGCTGGCAGGAAGACGTTATCGGAAAAGGATACGACGAAGCGGCTTGGTCGCGCGGCGAATACATTCAGTATAATGAATACAAGCTCTCGCTCGATCTGATAACGGGTCATGCCGTCCGCGTTTTCCCCAATGAATATTTCACCACACAGTATTCCACCGCAGAGGAGGCCATCACCGGTTTTGTTGTGAACGAAGGCGGCGATGTGTGGGCTTTCGGCATGCAGTACAAGTTTTATGCGGAAAATCTCGGCTTGATCAAGCACATATTCCCCATTTATCAGCACAGGGGAAACGACCTGATGGATAACGGAAATTTTGTCGGACTTTTGCCCGAGGACAACAGCAAGACCTACGGAGTGATCGCCAACCACTGTTCCTCGAACCGCCCTGTGGTTCGAGAGTTCCCGGTTGATTATCTGTCGGACGTTCCCGGCGGATTTAAGGCGTTGGACGGCTATACTTATGCTTTCGATAACGATGCCAACGACGGCACGGCAGGACGTACTTTCCGCCTAAAGCCGACCGAATTTCACTATCTCAACGACGGCAGCGAGATCTTTAAGGCTTTGAATACCTCGACCAATCCCGTTTCGTCGCTTTATCTTCTGCCCAACGTCGCACGAAGCTCCTATAAAGTGGACGGATACTCGGGGAATACCGTTCTTTTGGAGCGCACCGACGGTTCCATGTGGATGACGCAGATTTATCCGCGCGCCTCCGCCTCCAATATCGTCGCGAAGCTCGGCGGATGGGAATGCTCCAATGCCATTCAGATCACGCAGCCGACGACGAAAAGAACGGCGATGGTGGACTATGTGGATCTTGTGAGCGGCGGAACGCTTTCGACGCTGTTCAACCTCGGCGAAACGGTCTACCCCGAGGAAAAAATCACCGACCCGTATATCGATTCCGAATATTATACACAGATCACCTCTTCCAAGGTAGATCAACTCGTCCGCGAAGGCAAGCCTTTCCTTTTGCTGATCTGCAAAACGGGCTGCAACTTATGCAAACTGGCAAAGCCTCGCATCAAAGCCGCCATCGAGCGCGAACAGGTGCCGATCTACGGCTGTATCGACGATTATTCCCGCGTGGAGTTCTACTGGGATTATGTGAAGGGCAACACGGTCGGAACGCCCTTGCTGATTTTGTTCAAAGGGGAAGGAAACGTTGAGGTCAAATCGGGCGCTTACACGCAAAGTGCCATCGATGAAATGGTACAGAAGGCAAAGGAGGTCGGCGCTTCGACCGTAAAGACCAACGAAGAGGTCAATACCGAAGTGCAGACCAAAATTCCCTCGGACAAGATTTCCGTAAGCGAGTCCGAATGGGAGGTATTGAAGCTTGTCAATCGCGAACGCTTCCAAAACGGTCTTCACCTTTTGTCCATGCCGGGCGCATTGCAGAGCGCCTGCAACACCCGTGAAAACGAGCTGGCAACGCTCTTCAGCCATACCCGTCCCAACGGAGAACAGCCCTTTACCGCGATCTCCTCGGACTTTGCTCACGGATACGCCGGCGAAAATATTGCGGCAGGTCAGCCCAACGCCGCGGCGGTCGTGACCGACTGGATGAATTCGCCCGGACACCGCGCCAATATTCTGAACGTAAATTACGGCTATATCGGCATCGGCTGTCTGAACAGCCGCCCGCTTTACTGGGTACAGCTGTTCTCGGATGTCGGCGGTTATAACGGCGGATACACCTCGGTAACGACCGGTACGGGAAGGACCGACTTCGACTCCGAAACCGCCCTGTTCAGCGAATATCTTGTCTGCACGGACAAAAACGGCGTGGAATCGTATCTTCCGATCGATCCCAAGGTCATGACGCAAAACGGCAGCAGTTATACCGTAAACCTTTACGGCAAGACCGTGACGCTGACGGTCGGCGCAAAACAGATCGTCGGCACGTTTGAGGACGTCAAGACGACCGACTGGTTCGCAAACGCCGTAAAATGGGCGGTAGACAAAAACATCACGGCAGGAACCTCCGCCACGACCTTCTCTCCGACAGATACCTGCACACGCGCACAGATCCTGACATTTTTGTGGAGAGCGGTGGGCAGTCCGAAGCAAAACGGCGTAAATCCGTTTGCCGATGTGCAAAGCACCGATTATTTCTACGACGCCGCCCTCTGGGCAAACGCGATGGGCATGGTTTCGGGAAATTCCTTTGAAGGAAATACCCCCTGTACCCGTTCGTCGACCGTTACGTATCTGTGGAAAAACGCCGGTTCTCCGAGCGCGGACGGCGCGGGCTCCTTCTCCGATGTGCCCGCCGATTCGGAGTATGCGCAGGCAGTCGCATGGGCGCTCGCACACAGCGTAACCAGCGGCACGTCCGAAACGACCTTCTCGCCCGACGATACCTGCACAAGAGGTCAGATCGTGACCTTCCTCAATCGAACCTTTCAATAAGGATTCGATAGATTCGATAAAGGATACAAAAGCATAAAAAATGCCGTGCCCGATTTTTCGGGCACGGCATCTTCTTTGTAAAAAAGAGAGCGCGGCTTTTACGCAGAGAGTGAACTTGCCTGCGGGCGGAGCGGCAAATCCGATCACGCAGCATTTCCCATCTTGTGAGGCAGAATTTCGACCACCGAAATTCTGTCTCACGGCAATGCTCCCCGCAGGGGCGCGCCCTTCAAGTCCCATCGAAAAGAAAAAGAGCACACATGGTACTCTTTCTTTTTTTGGTGCGGATGATGGGACTTGCCCGCCTGCGGGCGGAGCGGCAAATCCGATCACGCAGCATTTCCCATCTTGTGAGGCAGAATTTCGACCACCGAAATTCTGTCTCACGGCAATGCTCCCCGCAGGGGCGCGCCCTTCAAGTCCCACCCGAAAAGAAAAGAAGAGAGAGTACCATAGGTACTCTCTCTTCTTTTGGTGCGGATGATGGGACTTGAACCCATATGGAATACACCACACGCCCCTCAAACGTGCGCGTCTGCCAGTTCCGCCACATCCGCATTATGAAGTTTTTCGCGGTAGGAAAGCACCTCGGGAAGTGTTTTCCGTGTCGTTGTCCGCAACACGATTTATTATACACGATTTTCCGAAAATGTCAAGGGTTTTTTCGAATTTTTTTGATTTTTTTTAAAAAAACCTTTTTTCAACAATTTTTCCGTCCATCGGAAACGGAACCTTTGCTTTTCGGGTATGATTTTTTTGCGTCGGCATAGACTGATAAAGCGGTAAAACGCAAAAAACGAAAATTGGGGAGAAAAAACATGCAGCCGAATCAGGATATTGAAATTGAATTGCCGATGGGGTTCGGCTTTTCTTTGGCGCAAAACCCCGACACTATGCGGAATTTTGCCTCGATGAGCCGTTCCGAACAAAAAGCGGTCATCGAAAAGACGCATGCGCTCGCTTCGCGCCGCGAAATGCACGCCTTTGTCGAAAGGCTGGGGCGCGGCGACACATTTTGAATTTCCGGATAAAAAAGAAACCGACGAAAAAACAAAAAGCGAAAATGTGCGGATAAAACCGCACATTTTTGCCGTTTTCGGGATCAAAAAGACACGCTTTGCACAAGGAGATCGCCGTTTTTTCTTCAATCTTGCAAAATTGCGAGAATTTACCGAAAAATCCTTGACAGGCGAGTAAGAAACGTCTATAATAATCTTGATTATGTTGCGCACGGCGCGGCATAAATTTTCTATTTTTACGGAGGTATACGAAATGGGCAGAATTTACAACTTTTCCGCCGGTCCTTCCATGCTCCCTTTGGAAGTACTTGAAAGAGCGGCTTCGGAAATGACGGACTACAACGGCTCAGGCATGTCGGTCATGGAGATGAGCCATCGATCTTCGTACTACGAAGCCATCATCGAACAAGCGGAAAAAGACCTCCGCGAATTGATGAACATTCCCGAGAATTATAAAGTGCTCTTTCTTCAGGGCGGCGCGTCCACACAGTTTTCCGCCGTTCCGCTCAACCTTATGAACGGCAGCGGAAAAGCCGATTACATTGTGTCGGGTCAGTTCTCGAAGAAGGCATACGTCGAGGCGCAGAAATACGGCGATGTCGCTTTGGTCGCTTCCTCGGCAGACAAGAATTTTACGTACATTCCCGCAATTTCGCCCGATATGATTCGCGACGATGCGGATTATGTACATATCTGCTACAACAACACGATCTACGGCACGAAATATGCGAGCGTTCCGAACGTGGGCGATCACGTTTTGGTCGCCGACATGTCCTCCTGCATCCTGTCCGAGCCCATCGACGTTACGAAGTTCGGTCTCATCTATGCCGGAGCGCAGAAAAACATGGGCCCCGCCGGTCTTACGGTCGTTATCGTCCGTGAAGATCTCATCGGCAAGGCGCGCGACATTACGCCCGTCATGCTGGATTACAAGGTTCAGGCGGAAAACGGCTCGATGTACAACACTCCGCCCTGCTACTCGATCTACGTTGCGGGATTGGTATTCAAATGGCTCCTTTCTCTCGGCGGACTTTCCGAGATGAAAAAGATCAACGAGAGAAAAGCGGCGGCGCTTTACGATTATATCGATTCTTCGGCTCTTTATACCGCTCCCGCCGAGAAGGAATTCCGTTCGATGATGAACGTGACCTTTGTGACGGGCGACGCCGAGCTTGACAAGAAGTTCTGCAAGGAAGCGGCGGAGAACGGATTCCAGAACATCAAGGGACACCGCTCGGTCGGCGGTATGCGCGCCTCCATCTATAACGCAATGCCCGAGGAAGGCGTTCGGAAGCTCATCGAATTCATGAAGAAATTCGAGGCGGAAAACCGATAAACAAGGACGCCGCAGAAGGGGACTTTTGCGGCGTTTTTCGCATTTTTTGAAAAGACATTTTCTCCCACTATCTTCCACACGAAACGAGGTCATTACTATGTATAAAATTCAACTTCTGAACAAGATCGCCAAGGTCGGCACCGACGCCTTCGATCTGGATAAATACACCATCGGCACCGAGGTCGAAAATCCCGACGGCATCATGGTTCGTTCGGCTTCCATGCTGGATATGCCCTTCGGCGACAACTTAAAAGCAATCGCCCGCGCCGGCGCGGGTGTAAACAACATCCCGATCGACCGCTGCTCGGAAAACGGTATTGTCGTATTCAACACCCCCGGCGCGAACGCAAACGCTGTAAAGGAGCTTGCCGTTGCGGCTCTGCTTATGGCGTCGCGCAAGATCGTTGACGGCGTAAACTGGGCAAACAGCCTTACGGGCGATGATGTTGCAAAGCAGGTCGAGGCGGGCAAAAGCGCTTTTGCGGGACCCGAACTGTACGGAAAGACCCTCGGCGTTATCGGACTCGGCGCGATCGGCGCACAGCTTGCCAACACGGCGCTTCATCTCGGCATGAACGTTTACGGCCACGACCCGTATATCACGGTCGACGCGGCATGGCGTATGTCGAAATCGGTTATCAAAGCGCCCGCGCGTGAGGACATTTACAAGAACTGCGACTATATTTCGCTCCACGTTCCCTCGACCCCCGAGACCCGCGGCATGATCAACAAAGCGACCATCGCCCAGATGAAGGACGGCGTTCGCATTCTCAACCTTGCAAGAGCCGATCTCGTGGTCGCCGACGACATCAAAGAGGCGCTGAAGAGCGGCAAAGTCGCAAGCTATGTCACCGATTTTCCGACGCCCGAAACGGTCGGCGTTCCGGGAATCGTCACCATCCCGCATCTCGGTGCCTCCACGCCCGAATCGGAGGACAACTGTGCCGTTATGGCGGCGGCGGAGCTTAAGGACTTCCTTGAGACCGGAAACATTCACAACAGCGTAAATTATCCCGACGCGGTTATTCCGCATGTCGGCGAGACCCGAATCTGCATGTTCCACAAGAACATCCCCAATATGCTCGCCCAGATCACGTCGGTTCTTTCCGAAAAGAAGATCAACGTCGAAAACCTTGTCAACCGCTCCAAAAAGGACAACGCTTACACGCTTATCGAGATCAACGGAAAGCTTTCCGAAGAGGATTACACGGCGCTCTGCGATATCGAAAGCGTTGTGCGCGTAACGGTTATCTGACCGAAAAACAAACAGTAAAGTAAGAATAAAAAGGAGGGAAGCTTGTGCGCATCGACTGGAACCGAAAATACACAACGATCGCCGCTTATGTTTTTCTGACGGTCGCGGCATTGATCTGCTTTTTGTCGGCGATTTTGTACCGTGAGAGCATCGGAGCGCTTTTTGTCAAGATCCTGACGGTATTGAAGCCCGTTTTGTACGGCGTTGCCATCGCCTATCTTCTCTCCCCTCTCGAACGGCGCTTTCACGGCATGTTCGACCGCCTTTTTGAAAAAAGCCGCGGAAAGCACAAGGGAAAAGCTGCCAAAATGCTCGGGATCGTTCTCACGTACATCGTGTTTCTGATCCTGCTTACCGGCTTTATCTTTTTGGTTATCCCGGGGATCGGCAAAAGTCTTGAGGATTTTGCCGCGAAGCTGCCGGAGCTTTACAAGATCTGCGTGGATTTTATCTCCCGCCCCGACATTCCCTTTTTGAATTTCCCGCAAAGCGAAGAAGAGCTGATGAATATCATCAATCAGGTCTACAATATCGCCAAAGGAATTTTGCCGCAGGTTTACACCTTTTTGGAAAGTCTTGTGACCGAGGTACTGCATTTTGTTATCGGAATCTTGGTTTCTATCTACATTTTGGCGGGGAAGGAACGCTTCAAACGCCGCTGCAACAAGCTTTTGCACGCGCTGTTCAATGACGCGAACGTCTCACGCATAAAGGCATTCTTTTTTGATGTCAGCCGCGTTTTCGGCGGCTTTATCAGCGGAAAGATTCTCGATTCGGTCATTATCGGCGTTTTGTGCTTTCTTGCCATGCTGGCGCTGCGCCTGCCGTATGCAACGCTTATCTCGGTCTTAGTCGGCGTGACCAACGTCATTCCCGTGTTCGGACCGTTTATCGGCGCGATCCCGTCGGCGTTTCTGATTCTTTTGGTCTCGCCGAAGCAAACGATCCTGTTTGTCGCGATGATCATCGCCCTGCAGCAGCTGGACGGCAATGTTATCGGACCGAAAATTTTGGGCGGCACAACAGGGCTTCCGTCCTTTTGGGTTATCTTCTCACTGCTTTTGTTCGGCGGCTTCTTCGGTGTGTTCGGCATGCTGATCGCCGTTCCCACTTTTGCGCTGATCTATAACGGAGTAAAGGCGTTCGCCGACAACCAACTGAAAAAGAAAGGAAAGGAAATTACAACCGATGAGTCTTGAAACAAAAAATGCACGCTCCCGTGTGCAAACAATGGTGCGCATTGCTCTTTTTGCCGCCGTTACCGCTATTTTATCGCAAATTTCGTTCATGCTTCCCTTCGGAATTCCGCTGACGCTTCAGACCTTTGCCGTGGCGCTGTGCGGCTACACCCTCGGAAAGCGCGACGGAACAATCGCAATTTTGGTCTATGTCCTGCTCGGCGCAGTCGGTGTTCCCGTATTCGCGGGCTTTGCAGGCGGCTTTCATAAAATCGTCGGACTTACCGGCGGCTTCATTGTGGGATTTTTGCCGTTTTCTTTCCTTGCGGGGCTCGGAAAGGAAAAGAAGGCCGTGTGGGCGCTCGTTTTGGGAACGCTGGGCGTTCTGGCGTGCCATGCGTGCGGCGTTGTGCAATATGCCGTGCTGTCGGGCATTTCGCTTGAAAAATCGTTCTTCACGATATCGAGCGCCTTTTTGGCGAAAGATATCGTTTCGGTCGCGGCGGCATATGCCGTTTCGCTCCCGATCAACCGCGCCGTATCACGTTTTTAACGAAAAGAAAAAAGGGGAAAGGTCGAACGGGATTTTCCCCTTTTTTATCGCGCAAGGTTTTCGAAAAAACCGGAAAAAGTGCGCTTTGCACGCAACTTTTTTGTGTTTTTTACGTCTAAACGAGTAAAGGATTCTCCTTCGCCCGCTTCGGCTGCAAGCGACGGGCGGAAAAGAGAAAAAGCGAGCGGTCGGAACGCTCGGAAAAACATGCACTACGGAAGAAAGAGGACAAAACCGATTGATATGAAAAAAACAGTATTGGCATTTGCGGCAGGAGCCGTTATGCTCTCCCTTCTCACGGGTTCGGCTTTGGCAAAGGAAAACGGTATTTCGGTCTGTGTGGACGGCAAAGAGGTGTCGTTCGACACGGCGCCGCGCATTCTGAACGACCGTACCATGGTGCCTATGCGCAGTATTTTCGAAGCGCTCGGCGCGGAGATCGAATGGAACGGCGATGTCGGGATCGTAAAGGCGACGCGCGGCGACCGCACAGTGATCCTTACGATCGGAAGCGACACCATGACGGTGGACAATAAGGACGTGAAGCTGGACGTTGCGCCGGTTCTTCGCGACAGCCGCACACTGGTTCCCGTGCGCGCCATTTCCGAGGCACTCGGCGTGACGGTGGATTGGCTCGATGAGATCAAGACCGTTTCGGTCGTCACCGACAAAGAAGCCGAGAAGACCGCAAAACTCTATGATTTGAATCATACCGAAAAAGAAGTCGATTCGCGCTTTGTCGACCGTTATACGGCGATCGGCTACCGCGAGAATCTCGACGGGCTGTACGTAAAGATGTATTCGCTCAGCGGCGAGGGCGAGATCCCGAAAGACGCGCTCGCCGAGAACAAGGAAAACGGATGGAGCGAGACCGCACCCGCGCTCGAGCTCACCGATACATGCTATTACGAGCAGCAGGGCGCGTACACACGCGTTTACTGGACACCCATTAACCGTACGGGCAAGGACATCACGCGCTATACCTTCGACATTCATTACATAACATCCGAAGCCGGCAAAGGCTATCGCACCGTGACCAAAAACGTCAGCGGCAATTTCAAAAACGGCGAGGAGATCGGGCACACGACCTCAATCGCCGAAAACTCCTATGTCGAATTTTATAACGACAAACGCGCCAAAACCGTCATCATCGGCGAAGTAAAGCTTTATTTCGCCAAAGGAGACCCGATCACCTTCTGGTGCGGTCAGGGCGCGGGAAGCAAGGGAAAATGGAACGGCAGTACCTATGACAGCAGTCTTTTGAAGCTTTCGGACAGCGGAAAAGTCGGAATCGTTTATCCCGTTTACAACCTCGACGGCGAAAAGAAGACGGTATCGGACGCCGATCTTGCCGAAGCGGAGACCGAAGGGTGGTATCTCACCCCCGTGACCCGTCTTTACTATTCCGACGGCATATCGATCGTCGCCGCTTCCGATAAAACCGAAACACTGAAAAAAGACGGACTTTTCGATAAGCTTTCCGACATCATGGTCGAAATGTACAGCACCTACGACGGCAAGACCGAAAAAGTTCTGCCGCAGCAGGTCGACGATTATATCGAACAGGGCTGGAAGCGTTATACCGAGCCTGTAACGGTCCTCTACTCCCCCACGGGCGAGCAGAAAGCATTCGGCAAGAGCGAGCTTGCCGCAATGAAGGAGCAAGGATGGAGCGAAAAGCGCGAAGATATTTTTGCGACCCTTTACAATCTTTCCGACGAGAGCATCGAAGTATTGCGCATCGACGAGGCGGGGTATCTTAATAACGGCTGGTACGAAATGCCGGTCGTGCGGGTATACTTTACTACGGGTGTGGATAAGATCATCGCCAAGAGCGAGCTTTCGGCGTACCGAAACGAGGGTTGGGTGACCGATCCCGAAGAGATCAAGATCACGCTCTACCGTCCGAACGGCGAGAGCACGCGCATCATGCCGTATGATAAAGATACCTATCTTTCCGACGGCTGGTATACCGAGCCGGTGAGCGAAGTCTATGCCGCGGACGGCCGCTGCGCCGTTATCCGTTCGGCGGAGCTTGAAAACTATCTTGCCGACGGCTGGTCGGATAAAGAGGAGACCTTCTATACCGATTATTACACGAAATCCGCTCATGTGCGCGGCTTGAAACAGGATAAAGAAGCTTATCTTGCCGCCGGTTTCCGCACCGTTCCGTATCCCATCACGCTGAACGCCGACTGCTATCTCGAGCGTGCGAGCGTCTGGAGCAAATATTCGTATGCGTTGTATTGGCACCCCATAAACACAAGCGGCGCGACGATCGATTCCTATCGCGTGGAATATCATGTTCCGTACGGCGATTCGGTCTACGATTACAACGAAAACTTCTATGTTTCGGTAAAGGCGGGCGAAAAGCTCGGCTCGAACGAATACAGCGACAGTTTTCTCGTCACGCTCACCGAGGGCTGTGACAGCCTTGTGATCGGCAATATCACCCTGCGGTATACCGACGGCACGGTCGAGACCTTCTGGTGCGGTCAGCGTATCCGACTCGGCGACGAGAGCTGGGATGGCGCGATCTGTAACGAACAATTCAAACCCGATTCCAACGACGCCGACAAACTGTGGGCGGTACGGGATCTTAAAAAACTGAACTGAGTATTCCCGAAAAAAGAAAAGCCGAGCGCCTGTGCGCTCGGTTTTTTGTCGGTCAGCGGCAGTTTGCCCTCTGTATATTCTTGCTTATTCCGCGGGAAAAACATTGCTTTTCGGGATCGCGGCAGACAAAAAGAGAGCGCCCGACGGCGCTCTCTTTTCAAAAGTATCTTGATTTTTTCGATTTTTTCCGTGCCTTTACATCGCGCGGATGATCTCGTCGATCTTGTGCGCAACGCCCACAAAATCAGCTTCCTTCCAGCCCTTTGTGGTCATGGCTGCCGTTCCGATACGAACGCCCGAGGTCTCGGCGGGGCTTCTCTTTTCGCCGGGAACGCAGTTTTTGTTGAGCGTGATGTGGTGCTTATCCAATTCGTCCTGAAGCATTTTTCCCGTTACGTTCGGATGGGTCTTCGAAAGATCCAAAAGGAATAGGTGGTTATCGGTGCCGCCGGTCACGACGTCATAACCCATCTTGATAAATTCGTCGCACATCGCCTTGCAGTTGACGACGACCTGATGCGCATATTCTTTATATTCGGGGCGAAGAGCCTCCTCGGCGCAGATCGCCTTGCCCGCGATGACATGCATCAAAGGACCGCCCTGCGAGCCGGGGAAAATCGCGCCGTCCAGCTTTTTGGCAAGCTCGGGGCGGCAGAAGATCAAACCGCCGCGCGGACCGCGAAGCGTTTTGTGCGTCGTCGTGGTAATGATGTCGGCAAGTCCGAAGGGCGACGGATGTTCGCCCGCGGCGACCAAGCCCGCGATGTGCGCCATGTCGACCATGAAATAGGGCTTGTAATCCTCGGTCGAATTGCGGTCGAGAATTTCGCGGATCTTATCGAAATGAATAATGCGGGAATAGGCGCTTGCGCCGGCAAGTACCAGTGCGGGGCGGAATTCCTTTACTTTTTCTTCCATATCATTATAATCGATAAAGCCGTTTTCGTCGACCGAATAGAACTTCATATCGTAAAGCTTGCCGCTGAAGTTTACCGACGAGCCGTGGGTCAGGTGTCCGCCGTTTTCAAGGCTCATGGCAAGAATCGTATCGCCCGGCTTCAAAACGCTCATATACGCGCCGAAGTTTGCCTGAGAACCCGAATGGGGCTGAACGTTGACGTGATAGTCGGTGCCGTAGACCTTTCTCCAAAGATCGCAGCAATATTCCTCCAATTCGTCGGCAAACATCGTTCCGCCGTAATAGCGTCCGGTCCTGCCCGTTGTGCGGACATAAGGATATCCTTCGCAATATTTATTGGTAAAGCAGGAGCCGACCGCCTTTAAAATGTCGTCCGACACGAAGTTTTCGCTCGCGATAAGTTCGACGTTGCGGTTCTGGCGTTCCTGTTCCTTTTCGATGAGTTCAAATACTTTGCTTTTCATTTGTGATAAACAACTCCTAATTTTAAATCATTATATAAACAGTTTACCATATCTCGCGACAAAAATCAACCGTAAAACCGTTATTTTGCCTATTTTTCCGTAAAAGGCGTATTTTTTCGAAAAAGCCCTTGACAAGAAGCGCTTTCTGTGCTATACTTTGCCCATGAAAACAAGCAAGAGGAGAGCAGTAAACGGTTATGAAAAAGTTCTTTACCATTACAATGACCGATATGATGATGTGCATGGGTTCCATGTGCATGCTTCGTGCTGCTTATAATTGAGTTTGTCTTTCATATCGTGAAGCTGTAATAGTATTCCCTGTTATTATGGATATTCAAGGTGGAAAGCACAAAACTTTCCGCCTTTTTATTTTGGAGTTTTACTATGATCGAATTGAAAAACCTGAGCAAAACCTTCCATACGTCGCACGGTGACATCTTCGCGCTGAAGAACATCAATCTTTCGATAAACGACGGCGAAATCTTCGGTATCATCGGTCTTTCGGGCGCTGGAAAAAGCACGCTTGTACGGTGTATCAATCTTCTTGAGCGTCCGACCGAAGGCGAGGTTTTCATCGACGGGCAGGACATTACCAAGATTTCGGAAAAAGAGCTTTTGACGGTTCGCCGCAACATCGGCATGATCTTCCAAAGCTTCAATCTTCTTTCTCAGCGAAACGTTTTGCGCAATGTTTGCTATCCGCTTGAGATCGCAGGATATCCCAAAGCAAAAGCCGAGGCTCGTGCAAAGGAGCTTATCGAAATGGTCGGGCTTACCGATCGTATTCGTTCGTATCCCGCCCAGCTTTCGGGCGGTCAGAAACAGCGCGTCGCCATAGCCCGCGCGCTTGCGACCAATCCGAAATATCTGTTGTGCGACGAAGCAACCAGCGCGCTTGACCCGAACACGACTCAATCAATTTTGGAGCTTTTAAAGAAGATCAACCGCGAGTTCGGCGTCACCATCGTCGTGATCACACACGAAATGAAAGTTATCGATACGATCTGCGACCGCGTTGCCGTTATCGACAAAAGCGTCATCGCCGAGCAGGGGCGCGTGAGCGAAGTTTTCGTAAATCCCCGTTCGGAGATCGCACGCGAGCTGATCCTTCCCCAAAACCGCGGGCAGAACATTGAAAAGACCGTCGGTTCGCGAATGCTTCGCCTCGTATTCAACGGCGAAAGCTCGGGAAAGCCCGTTTTGGCGGGGTTGATCATGGCAAGCGGTGTTCCGGTCAACATCATGTTCGCCGACACAAAGGATATCGAAGGAAAAGCCTATGGGCACATGCTGCTTCAGATCCCCGACGGCGAAGGCAATTTCGACCGCGTTTGCCATTATCTCGATTCCGTTCACATGGATTATAAGGAGGAGTGCTGAATATGTTTTCCGACGCATTGATGAAGCTGTGGGATAAGGGCGTTATCCAGCTCGGTATCTGGGAAACAATTTACATGACCCTGTTGTCCACCGCGATCGCCTACATTATCGGACTTCCGATCGGCGTTTTGTTAAGCATTACCGACAAGGAGGGCATCCACCCGATACCGTGGCTGAACAAGGCCTTGGGAATCGTCGTGAATATCTTCCGAAGCATCCCGTTTGTCATCCTGATGGTCGCCATCCTTCCCGCCGCAAAGGCTGTGGTCGGTACGAGCATCGGAAACCGCGCCATGATCTTTACCTTGGTCGTCGCGGCGGCGCCGTACATCGCCCGCATGGTCGAATCTTCCATAAAAGAGGTCGACAAAGGTGTGATCGAAGCGGCGCAGGCAATGGGGACTCCCTCATTTAAGATCATCACCAAGGTGCTCATTCCCGAAGCAAAGCCGGCACTTATCGTCGGGGCGGTCATTTCCACCGTTACCGTTTTGGGCTATTCCGCCATGGCGGGCACCATCGCCGGCGGCGGTCTCGGAAAGATCGCCATTATCAACGGTTATCAACGCTCCGAAAGCGACATCATTTGGGTCTGCGTTGTATTGACCATTATTATTGTTGAAATCATTCAGGAGGTTGGTATGCGTATCGCGCTGAAAACCGATAAGCGTATCCGCTGACGATTGATGTATATTCCTTTTCTGTCTCATGTGCGCTTTTGCGTCACAAAAAAATAATTTACAAAGGAGAAAATTGATCATGAAAAAGTTTGCAACCGTACTTCTCGCACTGACCCTTTCGCTGACTGCGTTTGCCGCAGGCTGCGCACAGAAGCCCGCCGACACAAAGGATGACGAACAGGGCGGCGCCGGCGTCGAAAATACCAACAACGACGACAAGACCGACGATAAAGCGACCGACGACAAGACCGATGCCGATAAGACCATCGTAGTCGGCGCAAGCTCCACGCCGCACGCCGAGATTCTCGAATCCATCAAGGATGACCTTGCAGCCGAGGGATATACCCTTGAGATCAAGGTTTTTGACGACTATGTTCTTCCGAACACCGCTCTTGACAACGGCGAACTGGATGCCAACTACTTCCAGCACGAGCCTTACCTCATCGACTTTAACAAAAAGAACGGCACCAAGATCGTTGTTGCCGACTATATCCACTATGAGCCCTTCGGTGTTTACGGCAAAAACGTAGACAGCCTTGCCGACCTCAAAGAGGGTGCAACCATTCTCGTTCCCGCCGACGGCAGCAACGAGACCCGCGCTCTTCTCCTTCTCCAGCAGGAAGGTCTCATCAAGCTCGAAGACGGCGTAACCGCTCTTGACGGTCTCTCGCTGCTCGACGTTGTGGATGACGGCGGATACAGCATTAAGGAGCTCCAGGCAGATATGGTTCCCGCTCAGCTCGAAAACAGCGACGACGGCACGATCGCCGTAATCAACGGTAACTATGCGATCCAGGCAGGTCTCAAGATCGAAAACGCTCTTGCAACCGAAGCGGCTGACGGTGATGCGGCAAAGACTTATGCCAACATCATTGCCGTTCGCGAAGGCGACGAGAACAGCGAAAAGACGACGGCTCTCGTAAAGGCTCTCAAGACCGACAAGGTTAAGAAGTTCATCGACGAAAAGTACAACGGCGCCGTTAAAGCCATTTTCTGAGATCTTGAACCCCGAATCGATTTAAATCTGCGCACAGCTAAGACAGGACAGAAAGCAGGAGAGGGAGCATTTGCTCCCTCTCTTTTTTATTTCAAAACAGCCCGTCCGCGGACCGAAAAATGCGAACAATATAAAGCCGCGAAAAAAGCTCTGCGGGACATCTTTCCGAGATGTCCCGCATTTTTTGCATCTTCATTTTTTCAGTGCAGCCGATCGACGAAATAGAACGGTTTTGCTTTATTTTTTTCGTTTGCGGTCTTCCACATGGTTTCGGCATCGATGAGATAGGCGGTCGCCGAAAGAACCGTACCGCACCCGATCGGCATTAATGCGGCAAGGCGATCATAGCGCTGTACCGTGTTTTGAAAATTGTGAACGCGATATGTTTTTTCGATCTTGGTCCCATCGGGAGCAATCAGCGTGAAGTTCTGCCGCTCGGGCTTATAAAGATACGGCGGCTCGGTCAGTTCCTCCACACCGTGCATTGAGGTGTTGGGGCAAAGTCCGCAACCGAGCATCAAAATTTTTCCGCGATACCGCGGCAAAAGACCGAAGGGAGACAAAGCACCGACCGGGGTGTCGGTCTCGATATGGTGCGAAAGAATCTCCTCTGCATTTTTTCCGATCCCGCAGACCGAATGGGTCGGGTGCAAACTTCGCAAAACGCCCGGGCGCGTGCGGAAATATTCGCTGATCACGCCGACACAACTTTTTGTGTCCCTTGCCGAAAAAACGGGGTTCTGCGCATTTACGCTGTCAAACGAAAGGGTGGGAATAAGAAGCGTTCCGTCCTCTAAAACCGAAAGCAATGTGTCGATCACGGTCTCCGCGCCGCCTTCGACATGCCCGAGCGAGGAAAGCGAGCTGTGCATTAAGATCGTGTCGTCCCGCTTTATTCCGAGCGCGGAAAGATCTTCCGCCATTCTTGTATGAATCATGTATTGTTCCTTTCCGAAGAAGAATTCGATTTGTCTTTTTGTTTTGAAACGAATCGGTGCGGCGTTACGCCGTATTTTCTCTTGAAGCTTTTGGCAAAACTTTGAGGGCATTCAAAATGCAATATCTCCGACACCTCCGCAGCGGTTCGATTGCCGTATTCCAAGAGCATTTTCGCACTCTCCAGTTTCTTTTCGCGGATGTAGCTTTGCAGCGTCACCCCCATGCGGCGTCGGAAAACGGTGGAAACATAGCTTTCGGTGTAGTGAAGCCTTTGCGATATCTCGCGCACCGTTCGCACCGATTCAATGTTTTCATCGACATACTTTACGATCTTATAGACCGTATCGGGCGAAGGGACGGCACGGTCGGGATTTTTTTCCGCGCATGCGTCGCATGCGTCGGAAAAAACGCGGCAGACCTTCAGCAATATCAGCTTTAAAAGCGCCTCAACGGCATTTTCGTGTGCCATACGGAAAACATAAAACTCTCCGATCAGCATTTCGATAAGGCAGCGCAGTTCACTTCCGCCCTCGCGCACGAAAAACGGCGACTCGGCGAAAAAATCCTCCAAAAATCGATAAGAATCGGGGGTTTTTTCTTCGTCAAAGGAAAAGCCGATGCAAATATAGCGCAGTTTTTCGGATGAAGAAGCACAAATGCGGTGGCGGTCGCCGCAGGCAACCACATGAATGTCTCCCTGCCGCACCGAAAGCGCCGTGTCCTCGGTATAAAACGTGCCGTTTCCCGATACGATGAGCGTGATCTCATGGCAGATCTGCGTATGCTCGTTCACTTCGCCGTCGGGTTCCAGGGCGATCTCACAGATCTGGGTCAGTCGGATAAAATCGAAGGAGAGCTTCTCGCGGTAAAAATTACCGAAGTAAAAAAGCGGGTTGCTCTCTTTCGGCGGGTTTTTATCGGGTTCCATTTTGTCCTCCTTCGACTCTAAAATGTGCGTGTTACTCTATCGATATCCATGAAAAAGGCTCGCGCATGGCGCGCTCTCCTGCGCTCCGTATCGCCATGACCTCTACAGTCTGCGCATGGGAAACGGGTGAAAGCCCCGTATCGAAAAACGTGAGCATTGCGTCAATAAACAAGCGCATGTAATCCGATCGAATCGTAACGGTCGTTGCGTCGTTTTTTTCGTTGACCGCCGTCAGACGGAAAGAATACTCGGGGTCGTTGCGCTGGACCATATGGGCAAAACGTCCGTCGGCAAAAGAAAGAATCAACGAGGGGTGCTTTTCGTTTCCCGTAAACATGACCTTCTTTACCGGGGTATTCATCAGCGCGACGATCGGTTCGATCTGATGAATCGAATAGATGTCGTAAAAGCCCGGTCCTTCGCTGTAAAGGCAGGCAATTTCGGGCACGTTAAATGCCGAAAGTTCGGAGGAAAAGCGAAGCGCGGAGCTTGAAAAGCAAGGCGTCGCATGACTTTCCGCGATCGCGAACAGTTCTTTTGCCGTTTTTTCATCGGTCGAAAAGGTTTTGTCAACATAAACGGGCTTTCCCGAGCAAAAGGGCTTTTCGCACAGAAAAGGGTGCTGTTCGGGGTTGTCGGGCGAGAGAACGATCAGCACGTCGCTCTCCTCGATGACTTCCTCGATCGAGCTTTTCAGCGGGATCTTATATTTTTCCGACCACTGTGCGTTTGTCATGCCGTGCGGCGCATCGATTGCCGCATAAGCGCACGATACCGCATATTTTCCGCCCGAACGCTCGGCAATAAAGGCGGGATAGATGTTTGCGTGCCATTCGTTGAGATAATAATCGATAAATCCGATTTTTTTCATATCGATTTCTCCTCATAAAACAACTTCTTCATGCCGCTCGGCGGAGCGGTAAAGGGCGTCCATCAGGCGAACGGTCATCATATTCGTGTCGATATGCGACGGAAGCTTTTCGCCTCTTTCGATACAATCAAGAAAAGCGCCGATCTCATTTTCAAACATCGAGGGCTTTTCAAAAGAAAATTCGGTTTTGGTAAGACTTCCGTTTTGTGTACCGAAAAGCGTAAAATTGCCCGTATCGTAAACGTAACGAATGCCGGCTTTGTCGCCCATGAAATCGATATATGTTTCGTTTATGCCGATATTTTGCGCCCATGCACCGTTTAACGAAATGGTCGGTCCCTCACTGCGCACAAGCCCTGTGATCCCCTCTTCGACGTCGCAAATCCCGTTCGGATCGGCAGGCCCTGCCCACATATAGGTGCAGACATAGTCGCGTATCGGGTTTCCGAGACGCCGGAAGGTCTCCGCCGAGACGGTTTTGATCTTCGGGTCGCCGCAGCAGTACATAACGATATCGAGATAATGCACGCCCCAATCGATAAGAACGCCGCCGCCCGCAATTTCCTTGGTCGTGAAAGCGCCGCCGAGCCCCGGAATACTGCGGTGGGCACGGAAGCTTACATAAACGTTGTAAACCTCACCGAGGACTCCCTCGTCGATAAGCTGTTTTACCTTGTTCACACCCACGTTAAAACGATTGACAACGCCGATATTCAGCACCTTTCCGTATTCATGCTGTGCCTTTTGCATCAAAAGCGCTTCATCAAGACAGCGTGCGGCCGGCTTTTCACAAAGAACGTTTTTCCCCGCCTTCAGCGCCGCGATCGATATTTCGGAATGCATTTTGTTCGGCGTGCAGACCGACACGGCTTCGACCGCGGGGTCGCTCAGGACAACGCGATAATCGGTGACGGCTTTTCCGACACCGTATTTTTCGACCGCCGCTCTTGCCCTTTCGGGAAGAATGTCGCAGAAATAAAGAATCTCCGCCTTCGGATTTTTCATATAGGCGGGAATATGCTGAGCGTTGGCGATGCTTCCGCATCCGATAACGGCAATTTTCATGAGCTTTCTCCTTTTTGTTTTTGCTTTTCTCTTTTTGGGTAAAACCATTTGCCCGCCGACAAAAGTGTGCGGACATTTCTAGTTTCATTCTACCATAAAGTCAAAAGAGAATCAAGGACAGGATTTTGCTTATAAAGGGACAGAAATGCGTTTTTGCGTCGGCTGTCATTTTCAAAACAGGTGTGGGCAAAGCAAACTTTTCGAATCGCCCTCACGCGCCACACGCAAAATAAAGCGAAAATGCAAAAAGAGGAAGCGAAAATGCTTCCTCTTTTGTTGTCTTACAGTGACAACGAAATATCTTACTTAACGCGGGTGTTCTTCTTTTTGAACAGAGTCCAAATCGAACCGGAAAGGCAAACCGACGAATAAAGACCGGCAAGGATACCGACGATAAGCGGGAATGCAAATTCACGAATCGACTGAACACCGAGAATATAGATCATACCGATGGTAAGAAGGGTCGTGATCGTGGTGTTGACCGAACGCATAAGCGTCTGGTTGATACTGAGGTTAACCTTTTCTTCAAACGTCTCGTTGCGAACAAGCTTCACATTTTCACGAACACGGTCGAATACGATAATGGTCGCGTTGATGGAGTAGCCGAGGATCGTAAGCAAAACCGCGATAACGTTCGAGCTTACGGGAATCTGGAAGAGCGAGTAGAAGGTCAGAATGATGAACATGTCGTGGCACAGACAGATAACGGCGGCAAGAGCCGAGCTGAACTGGAAACGGATCGTGATGTAAACCAGCATCAAAGCAACGGCTACGACCGCAGAGATGATCGCCGACTGTCTCAAATCCTTACTTACCGAACCGCTTACGCTGTCAAAGCCGACAACCTTAATGCCTTCGTACTGTTCGCCGAGCTTTTCCAAAAGGGCGGTGCGTTCGCTCTCATCCAATTCGAGCGACTTTACGATAACATCGCTGTCTCCCGCCTGCTGTGCGACGTTGATCTTGTCGCCCAGAACCTCGCGGGCAATGCTTTCAAAGTTTGCCGTTTCACTCTTTGCGTCCATACCGTCCACGTGATACGTGATCTCGGTACCGCCGGCAAAGTCAACGTCCCAGTAAAAACCGCGGACACACATCGAGATAATACCGACCAAAATAAAGGCGGCAGCAATGATGAAATAGATCTTTTTGTTCTTAACGAACTGAATATTGGTTTTCATTCTTCACTACCCCCTCTCTCAGTTGTTCTCGGCGTATTTTGCGCCGAAGAGCTTGATGTTGGTAACGCCCATACCTACCAAAGCGTCAAGCAAGGTCTTTGTGATGAACAAAGCGCTGATAAAGGAGATCAAAACGCCCATAAACAGCGTGATGGCAAAGCCCTGGATCGCACCGGTGCCGAACTTCCACAATACGAGAGAAGCGATAAGCGTCGTTACGTTCGAGTCGATAATGGCGGAGAAAGCGCGGTTGAAGCCCGACTTTACGGCGGCGCGCACGCTCTTTCCTCCGTTAAGTTCCTCGCGGATACGCTCAAAGATAATGACATTCGCGTCGACCGCCATACCGATCGTCAAGAAGATACCGGCGATACCGGGCAGCGACAGGTTGATGCGGAAGCCGACAAGGCACAAAATCGTGATGGCGATATACGCAACCAGTGCAAGCGATGCGACAAAACCGGGAAGCTGATACATAACGATCATGAACAGCATAACGAGGATAATGCCGATAAGACCGGCTTTGAGTGCCTTCGTGAATGCGTCGGCACCGAGGGTCGCGCCTACCGAACGGGTCTCAACAACGTTGAGCGCGCAGGGGAGGTTGCCCGAAGAAATGAGGTTCGCGATCATCTTCGCTTCGTCCGCGTCGGGGCCCGTAATGATACAGTCGGTGCTGTCGATACGGCTCGAAACGGAGGGCATACTGATGATCTGATCGTCGAGGATAATGGCGATATAGTTTTCGCCCTGAGCTTTCTGCGCCATACGCTCGGTCGCATCGGCAAAGCTCTGACGGGCGCTGTTGTCAAGCTGAAGGGCAACAACGGGACGAACCGCACCGGTGGTGGGGTCCTGCTGATTTTCCATCTTGGCGCTGACGACCTGCTGACCGGTCAGGACAACATTTCCTTCCGAGTCGATAAAGTAAAGCTGTGCGGTAGCGCCCACAAGCTTAATGGCTTCTTCGGGATCGGCAACGTCCGGGATATCCACGCGGACGCGGTGCTTGTCGCCGATCTTTGTAACCGTCGCTTCGGTGTAGCCGGCAGCGGTAACACGCTGATTGAGTACGGCAACGACCGCATCCATCATATCATCTGTAACGGTGTTTGCCGTTTCGGTATCGGTCGTCTCGTCGACGGGAGTATCGGCGGTTTCGTCAGCCGTTTCGCCGTTCGTTGTGTCGGCGTTCTCATCGACTGCTCCGTCCGCTGCGCCGTCGGCGGTTTCATCGACCGCGCCGTCGGTGTTGTCATCGACGTTTTCACCGGCTGCCACGTCCGATGTGTCGGGCGTTTCATCCGCCGTGTCGGGTGCGGAAAGGTTTCCGTCGTTCACAACACCGTCCATCGTCGCCTCCAGCGTAATGGAGGTACCGCCGACAAGGTCAAGACCCTTGCGGATGGCGTCCTCGTCAAAAACGCTTTTCAGTCCGATTCCGCGAATGCCGAAGCATGCCGATACAACGAGCAGGGCAATGATCAACAGCATGAGAATCAGAACACTTACGCTCTTCTTCATTTGTTTGCATCCTTTCTGTATTGAAACTACTTACAGGCATGAAGAAGGCAAAACGCCCCGACTCCAAAGCCCACTGACTCATATTATAGCAATTTTTTCTTTTAAAGTCAACACTTTTGAACAAAAAGAAACGGCATTCTGCGGCAATTTTTGAAAAAAGCGTATCGTTTTCCGCCGTCCCCCGTTTATCCGAGCGTGGTATACGGAACGATGGTCGTGCCGGGAAAATAAAGACTCAAAATCGAGCGGAAATCCTCGCCCCGCTCGGCAAGCGTCATCGCGCCGTACTGGCTCATGCCGACACCGTGGCCGTAGCCTTCGCCGTCGATAGTGAACATGCGGTCCTTTGCCGAGCCGACCGTGGCGACGCCCGAACCGGTCAATACCTCAAGCCCGCCTGCCGGCGCGGTCATGGTCTGCAAGCCGTCCGCCGTCATAACGTACATGTTCTGCGTGTCGAGCATGTACTCGGTTCCCTCCCCGACATAAACGGGGCTGTGCGCCGAGACGGTGAAGGACGCGCTCTTGCAATACTGCGACAGGAAATTGCGCACCTGCGTCGACTTTTCGACGGTGATCTCGTTGCCGAAGGCATCGCCGACCGTGAGCTTGTACACATAATCCGATCCGCCGATGCGCTCACAGTCGATGTGATCGACCGGACCCTTCAGGATTCCCTCATAGCCGGGCTTTGCGTTAATATAATCGGCAAGCTCCTGTGCCGACACGGTATAACTCCATTTTCCGTTTACGTAGCTTGCGCATTCGTTGAAGCCGGTGTGAACGCTGACGAGATACGGATACATTTCCTGCGTTCCGCCCCACGCGCTGGTCGCGTTTTCGGTGGTCTCGCCGCTGGAGGAATGATAGGTCGTGAGCGCGGGCTTTCCGTTATAGGCGACCACAAGTCCGCGCGTGTCGTCGACGGCGCGGTTTGTGCTCTCGACCGCCGAGCCGATGCCGCGATATGCCTGGCAATGGGTCGACGAGCAAATATCAAAGCCGTCGGCGGTATGCTTCCCGAGAGTATACAAAGTAAAGCTGCGTGCAACGACCGCCTGTGCGCGGAGCGCCTCGTCAGGCCAGTCGGAATAGACCTCGGACACCACGACGCCTTTTACGTAATCCTCAAGATACGCGATGTTGACAACGCGCATCCTGCCGTTTTGCGGCGAAAATTCCAAGATTCCCGAATACGTAAGTCCCGCGGCGGTGATCTTTTCTCCGCCCATAGCGCGAATGCAGAGCGTCGCAAGAGTCTCTGCCGTGTAAAGCGGTTCCCATTCGGGCGTTACAAGCGAAATATTTCCGCTTTCGTTTTCGGCGACCGCCATGATTGCCGTTTTTTCGGTCGCGGCAAGCGGCGTAAAGACCGTTCCGTCAAACGTGCCGAGCTCAAAGCCCTGCGGCGCGGTGAGCGCGACCGACGACACCGCCGACGAGCCGTAATACAGCCCGACGCGGATCAGACGGTCGGCGGTATAAGCGTCCTCGGCGTTGACAAAGGTCGGAAGCACCGACGCGATCGTCGCCAAAATGAACAGTGCCGCCAAAACGATCGCCACGACGCGTAAGATCTGTTTTCGTTTTTTCGATGTTGAGATGAATTTCATAATCAGTCAATCTTGTAATCGCCCCGCACAAGAACATATGCCTTGTCCGAGGTGATCTTTATCCCCCGTCCGTCATTTCTCGGAATGATGAGCGCGTGATTCACGCCGACTTCCTCGCCGTTCAGCACCTCCAGTGCCGACGTTATGTCGGAAAGTCCGTTTTGCTCATGCTCCGAAATTGCAATGGCAGCAGAGCCCGGGCGAAGGATCAGTTCGACCGTGCCCGTGCCCGATGTGAGCGTCTGTCCCGCCGAAAGCTCGACCACTTCGTATCCGACCGAAGTCTCGGGTGCGGGAACAGCTGTTTCGCTTTTGATTTCCTCTTTCAGTTGAGGGGCAAAAATATCCTTTAAGTAGCTGAGAGTCACAATGGGATCGTTTTCGGAAAGATATTCTGCCGCATACGCCGCCGTCGGAACCAGAACAAGTCCCGCAGCAAGGGCGGCGATAACAAAAATCAAAAGCTTTTTCGGAATTTTGTTTTCCAGAAACTTTTTCATTTTGCAGCGTTTTCCTTTCTGTTTTTTTCTCGCTCTGCGACAAAAAACCGCTCTCTATTGCGGCATTTTTCCGTCCGACACGACGGCGTTCGCAAAGACACAAGTTTTATTATAACACAAAACATCAAAAAATGCAACCCCCCTTAGAACAGGCGTTTCTTTCGGGGTAAAAAAGCGGGCGCGGAGAAGGCTTTCTCCGCGCCGCGTTTTCTTAAATTCCGTTCATGTATACATCCAGATAATAC
>ENA-OUQF01000578-OUQF01000578.1-human-gut-metagenome-genome-assembly--contig:-NODE-578-length-26751-cov-19.994943_pt1 | contig 26751 bp, 24 predicted proteins | sample MGYA00237947_ERZ548826 | MGnify/ENA primary metagenome ERZ548826 (study PRJEB26490, sample SAMN05194701) | human gut metagenome | biome: terrestrial biome; feature: human-associated habitat; material... | reverse complement strand
CGGTCAATTCGTTATCATCCTTCCAATCTGCCGGAATGTCCGATACCAGATAAACCGTCACTTTATCATAGTATACTCCACCTGTGCCGTCTCTTTTCTTTTCCACTTTGTCTACATAGACATCCTTTGCAAACGTTCGATAGTGGGCAGTACCATTTACGATACCTACCGTAACATTGTCCAAATACAGCCAACCGTGATCCACGTTCCATATGGTGGTTTCTGCGGAGACGATGTCTCCCTCCTGCAAAGCCCCCAGAGACACACTCCCGGTATGCCTTGTCTTTGCGTACGCCACCGTTCCCATGGCAAATACCATGATAAGCATCGCCGCCAGTGCCAGTACCTTTTTCCATTTCCCTTTTGAATGATTCATGCCCCTTTTTACCGGTTTTTCCCGTTTTTCCCTTTCTATATTGTAGTGCTTTCATTATACCATAGGGAGCGGAAGGGCGGCAACTGATTTCTGTGGAATCTCCGCAATCTCCGCCATAGTCCGATCCTGCCCGGAGAGCTTTCCCCAAAAAAATTATCAGTACGGAACGCATTGCTCTCCATACTGATAATTTCACTTAAAATCCTATTGAAGTTTCACCACTGCAAAGCTCTGGGGCGCCATGGACACTTCCCCGTTCTGCAGGGATGCCTCGCCGATGGCAAAGAGCGGGCTGCCGGACAATGTCCTGCCGTCCCCCTCCGTGAGGCTTACTTTTACCGCGTGGCAGGAAGGATTTACAAGCACCGCCAGAGATCCTCTGCGGTACACGAGCGGGTACGCGTTCTCCTTCACATACAGCACCTCAAAATTGCCGTCCGCCTGCAGATCCGCATGGGCATGTCTGAGAGCGATAATGTCCTTCACGGTGTGGTAAAGGGAGTCCTCCCTCTTCTCCTCGCTCTCCACGCTGACCGTCCTGCCGGGTTCTCCCGTAGGCAGATAAGGAGTGTCCGAGTCGGAGAAGCCGCAGTTCTTTCCGCTATTCCACTGCATGGGGGTGCGGGTTCCGGTTCTGGAGAAGCCGCCCTCCTTGCTGTAAAGTCCTTCCATAAAGGGCATTCCCAGCTCGTCGCCGTAGTATAGGAAGGGAACACCGGGCAGGGTGAAGATGGCGGCATAGGCAAGCTTGAGTTCCTTCTCATCCAGCCACTTTGCCATACGGGGCGTGTCGTGGTTGCAGGTGATAAAGCTGATGTAACCGTCCTCTTTGGTCGCTGCAAGATCCTCCAGATACTCCTTTACAAAGCCCGCTGCGTTGCCCTTTCCCTCCTTGGAGAAAAAGCTCCTGTTCTCGCCGTCCTCCGTCACCTCACGGAACAGGGCATGATAGCCGTGTCCCCAGTGATCCAGATAGAAATCCATGTCAAAGCCGCATTTCAGCGCACGCTTGGGGCAGCTCCACTCCGATACCAGAACCGCGTCCGGGTAATCCCTGTGGATCTCCTCCGTAATATTGCGCCACAGCGCCATGGTCGCAACCTTCTCATCATCATTCTTGACCAGAGAGTCCGCCATGTCCACGCGGAAGCCGTCGCAGCCCATGTCAAGCCAGAATCTCATAATGTCCTTCAGGGCTTCCCTTGTGGCGATGCAGTCCGGGTGATCCACCGGAAGCTGCCACTTGTACTTAATCTCATGGAAGCCGTAGTTCAATGCGGGCTGGGAGCTGAAAAAGTTCACCAGATAGTTGCCGTCATGGTCGGTTGTGCCGCACACAAAACGATAACCCTCCGGTGCGTCCCACGCGCTGGTCGTCCATACATAGCGGTTGGTGTACTCGTTGTTCTGCGGCTTGCAGCTCTCCCTGAACCATGCATGCTGATCCGAGGTATGTCCCGGAACCAGATCCAGAATGATGCGGATTCCCTTTTCGTGGGCGGCTTCAAACAACGCCTTCAGCTCCTCGTTCGTGCCATACCGGGGCGCACATTTTTTGTAATCTCGCACATCATAGCCTGCGTCCATGAACGGGCTGTCAAAGCAAGGGTTCATCCAGATCGCATTGCAGCCCAGACCCTTGATATAGTCCAGCTTCTCTGCGATGCCCGCAAAATCTCCGATGCCGTCCCCGTTCGTATCCAGAAAACTCTGGGGATAAATTTCATAAAAAACACTGTCCTTCAACCAATCTCTCACACTGACCTCCGTTCTGAGCGTTCACGCCGCTCACCTTCTTCTGATAATGTCATAGTATCTCTCTTTTTTCTCCGTGTCTTGCACTATTTCCCATAGAAAATAACACAATTTCTACTTTTTACCGGAAAACTATGTTATAATCCCCACAGAGCAAGACAGAAAGGAGCCCACATGAACGCTGTCCCACGCGAATCCGTCTCACACGGAACAAAAGAATTTCCCTTTGCATACTACCGCATGGAGCATGTCCGCCCGACGCTTCTCGTCCCCCTGCACTGGCATGAGGAGATCGAGGTACTCTATATCGAGCGTGGAAAGCTCTCCCTCACCATCGGTGACTCCTCCTACGAAGGACAGGCCGGGGATGTGTTCTGGGTCAATCCCGGGGAGATCCACGGCATGAGCTCGGACGAGAATTCCCTGCGCTACCACGCCTTTGTCTTTCCGCTGCGCTTCGCCTCCTTTCAGGTGCGTGCCGGAAAGGAGCTGTATCTGCCGCTCTCCGAGGGCAGGCTGCTCCTAAGCCGCCGCATCCCGGAGCACATAAAAAAAGAAGCCGTCCGGATCGTCCGCCGTCTTCTTCTTTTGTATACCGATAAAACTCCCGGCTTTGCGTTCGGCATGCAGATCTGCTGCGCGCAGCTTCTGTATACCCTCTACACGGACGGCTGCTACGAAAAGCTGCCTCCCGCCGATTCCGCCCTTGCCATGAAGCGGGAAATTCTGAAATATCTGCAGGATAATTTTACGGAAAAGCTCTCCCTTCGGGAGCTGGCGGATACCTTCCACCTGTCTGAAAAATATTTTTCCCGGTATTTCAAAAAAAATTTCCGCATGACCCTGACCGATTATGTCAACAGCCTCCGTCTGGAAAACGCCGCCCGCCTGCTTGCGGACACCGATCTCTCCGTAACGGAGGCTGCCATGCAATCCGGTTTTAACAATGTGAGCTACTTTATCCGCTGCTTTGAGAAAAGCTACGGCTGCTCTCCCCTGCGCTACCGCAGGGAAAATGCGCATCAGTGAGCCAGAATTTCGTAACTGTGCTCCGTGACCGCGACCGTGACCTCCCACTGTGCGGAGTCGCTGCCGTCCCTTGTCCAGATCGTCCAGTCATTCTCGTCTAACACCACATGGCGCTTTCCCATGTTGATCATGGGCTCGATGGTGAACACCATGCCCGGCTTTAAGTAGATGCCCGTGCCGCGCTTGGTCACATAGCAGACAAACGGCTCCTCGTGAAACTCCACGCCCACGCCGTGTCCGCCAACCTCAGCCACCACGGAATAACCGTTCTTTCTCGCAAAATCATTGATGGCATGCCCCAGATCCCCGATATGCCTGTCTGGCAGCACCTCCGCCAGACCGACCTCGATGGACTGCTTAGCCACCTCCACCAGACGCTTTCTCTCCGGGCTCACATTTCCCATCAGAAACATTCTGGAGGCGTCCGCATAATATCCCTTGTAGATCGTAGTCACATCCACATTGATGATGTCGCCGTCCCGAAGCACCACCTCCGGCGACGGAATCCCGTGGCATACCTGATCGTTGATAGAGGTACACACACTCTTGGGAAATCCCTCGTAATTGAGCGGAGCAGGAATCCCGCCCAGCTTTCTTGTGGTCTCATCCACGATCCGGTTGATCTCCTCCGTGGTCATGCCCACCGCAATTCTGGAAGCAACCTCATCCAGCACCGCGTCGTTTACCCTGCCGCTCTCCCGGATGCCGTCAATCTGCTCCTTTGTCTTGATAATCGCACCTTTTTTCACGCTATCCTCTTTTCAGCAGACGGCGTTGCTCTTCATATTTTTCCCATATAAAATCCCTGCACCGGATATGGTTCTCCGGCGTGGTATTTTCCAGCGTCACGTGTATGTAGGGCTTTCTCTCTGCGATAAAGCGGAGAATATCCGTATAATCCATATTGCCAAGCCCGGCTCCCACGGACACCAGTCTGCCGTCCTCCACATTATAATCCTTAATGTGGATCATGGCAATATCTTCTCCCAAAAGGTCGATTGCTTCCCGGATGATCTCTGTCCGGTTTTCATGGTTTTCCACGCCCAGCAGATTGACCGGGTCAAAAATGATCTGCAAATTCGGCGAGCCGATGGCGTCAAGCACCTCCCTCGCCCTTGCGGGACTGTATACAATATGCTTCCAAACAGGCTCAATGGCGAGGATCACGCCCATCTTCTCCGCGTAGGCTGCCACTGGGCGCAGATTGTCGATGAAGGTGGCAAGTGCCTCCTCCCCGTGGCACTCCGGCACCGCCGTGTAGGTCTCATTGGGCGCGCCCGTCTCCGTCCCCACCACGCCGCAGCCGAGCAGCGAGGCAAAGCGGATATGCGCAAGATACCGGTGCGTGATCTGCTTTAGCTTCTCCGGGTTCGGATTCGCGAGGTTTAAATAACAGCCGAGCACCGCGATGTCCACCTCGTTTTTCTCAAACACCTTCCTGACATAAGCGGCAAGTCCCGGCGTGAGTGCCCCGTCGTCCGTGGAAAACTCCGTGATCACCTTGCCAAGCGCCAGATGTCCGCAGGAGAAACCAAGCTCATGCGCCTCTTTAATGCGCTCCTCAAAGGGAAGTTTTTTGATGTCGTGCAATCTGATTCCTAACTGCATATGCTCCTCCCGTGTCCTTATCCGCGCACGCACTCCTCAACGCCGCTTAGCAGAATGGCTTCGCCCTCCTGCCCTTCTATGTCCACATGCTCTAAGACAAGCCGTTTTACATTGCCCGCAAACAGACCGCTCCTGCTCTGTTTTTCCACGCCGAGGGACATGGCGGGAACGTCGCACTTGGGTTTTGCCGCATAACGCACCCGCACATTCCGCAGCACCAGCTCCTCAATCTTAGCCTCCGGCAGCCCCTCAAAATAAGCCGCCGCCACATGGCAGTCCGAGCAGTCCATATTTTCAAACACCAGTCTCTTGATCAGAGGGGTGCGCTCATCCGCCGGATAGCACTCCCTGCTCTGCACATATTCGCTCCTGCCGTCGGGATCACAGAAATAGAAGCTGTTGACCACCAGCGGTGTCATCACGTCCTGCAAAGTCAGGTTGCGGAATACGATGCCGTCCAGCACCGCATCCCTTCCGCGCCCTCTGCGGGTCTTGATGCGTAGCCCTCTGTCCGTGTGCCGGAACAGACAATCCTCCACCACCATATTCTTCACGCCGCCCGCCATCTCGCTTCCCACCGTGACCGCGCCGTGGCCGTTCTCCATCAGGCACTGTCTCACATGCAGATTCTCGCAGGGCGTCTTGTATTTTCTGCCCATGTAGATCTTCCCGGATTTCACGGCGATGCAGTCGTCTCCCAGCGAGAAGCGAACGCCGAGAATTTCCACATCCTTGCAGGATTCCGGATCCAGTCCGTCCGTGTTGGGCGAATCGGAAGGGTTCTTCACCGTCACGCCCACAAAGCGCAGATTGCTGCTGAAAAAGGGATGCAGCGTCCATGAGGGTGAGTTCTGGAAGGTCAGCCCCTGCAGGGTCACATCTTTGCTTCCGTGCAGGAAAAAGAGCCTCGGTCTGAATGCCGTCCGCATCACCTTTGGATCCTTCCACCAGTTTTCCCTGGAGGCGTTTCCGTCCACCACGCCCTCGCCGTAGAGGATCACATCCTCCACGCCCACGCCGCAGAGGATGCCGGAAAACATGGGCAGCGGATTTCCCTCCCATGTGCCGAGACAGTACTCCTCCTCGCCGTCACAGCCCTCGATCACGCCGGGGAATACGGGGAATGCCGCCCTGTCCGTATCGGCGGACAGCACCGCGCCCTTTGCAAGCTCCAGCCGCAGATGGCTCTTCAAAAAAAGGCTCTTGATGCAGTAGACACCCTCCGGGATCAGCACCCTGCCCTTTTTCGGGCACGCCATGACCGCCGCCTGGATATAGGGGGTATCATCCTGTGCGCCGTCGCCCTTTGCGCCGAAATCGCGCACGTTCAGCGTCACAAATTCATGCTCCGTGGTAAAGCTCACCTCGGAGAGCGTCTGCCCTCCGTCCCGGATCCCCACCCGGTAATCCGTGTCCGGACTGAGGCGGAAAATGCCCGTGATCGTCTGCCCGGTCTCGCCGTAGAACTCATCATTTACATATATCTGGTAGGGCTTTTCGGTAAAATACCTGCCCCCGTCCTCTATCTCGATCGTCGCACTTCTCGCCGTGCGCAAAATCAGTCTGCTTTCCATGATGTTTTTTCCTCCGCAAGTTCCCGCGCCATAACGCCGTAACGTTCTTCGGACAAAAAGCCTTCCTCACATGCACGCAAAAGCGTCTCGCCCGCCCTTTTCAGCGCCTGTGTGTCCGTCCCCGCGCACTGTTTTATGTGCGGTGCGGGAAACTGCGCCATGACGATCTGCTCCTTTTTTGTAAAAACAGCCGCCGCCCTGCGCAGCAAATCCTGTATTTCACGGAATTTCTCATAGATCTGGGGGCTTCGTTCCGCAAGTGCCTCCAAAAGCTTTGCAAGAACCTCTGCCATGTGCTCCGTGCTGTACTCCTGCTCCGTCTGTACAAGGAGACTGCAAAGCTGCTCTGTTGTGCATACGTCCATGTTGCTCCGTCCTTTCCGGTATCTGTTCTTTAAAGCGTCACACCCTGCTTGAAGATCGCCATATCGTGGAAGCCCGCTTCCTCGCTGCGCACCTTCTTGCCGGATGCAACTTCCAGCACATAATCAAAAAACTGCTGCGTCACCGCATTCTGATCCGCGTCCTCCACCAGCACGCCCGCGTTGAAGTCGATCCAGCCGGTTTTCTTTCCCGCCAGTCTGGAGTTGGTTGCGATCTTCACCGTGGGAACCGGGGATGCGAAAGGCGTTCCCCTGCCTGTGGTGAACAGGACGATCTGTGCGCCTGCTGCCGCCAGCGCTGTCGCCGCCACCAGATCATTTCCCGGTGCGCTCAGAAGATTCAGACCGTGCGTCTTTACGCGCTCGCCGTAGGCAAGCACACCCTTCACCGCAGAGCTGCCCGACTTCTGGGTACAGCCCAGAGACTTGTCCTCCAGTGTGGAAATGCCGCCCTTCTTGTTGCCGGGCGAAGGATTTTCATATATGGTCTGGTTGTGGCTCTTAAAATAATTCTTGAAATCATTGATCAGATCCACCGTCTTTTCAAACAATTCCTCGTTCTCGCAGCGGTTCATCAAAAGCGTCTCCGCGCCGAACATCTCGGGCACCTCCGTCAGGATCGTGGTGCCGCCCTGTGCGGTAAGCAGATCGGAAAATCTTCCCACCAGCGGGTTTGCCGTAATGCCGGAAAGGCCGTCGCTGCCGCCGCATTTCATGCCGATGACCAGCCTGCCTGTGCCAACCGGTGTGCGCACATCGCCCGCCGCATTGTGGATCAGCTCACGGCAGAGCTCTACGCCGTCCGCGATCTCATCCTCGCTCTCCTGTGCCACCAGAAACTTCACGCGCTCGGGATCGTACTCGCCGATATACTCCTTCAGCACGTCGATATTGCTGTTTTCACAGCCGAGCCCCAGCACCAGCACACCGCCGGCGTTGGGATGCCGGATCAGATCCGCCAGAATGGTTCTTGTGTGTTCCTGATCGTCCCCCATCTGGGAACAGCCGTAAGGGTGGGGAAACGCGATCACTTCCTCCACACTGCCCTCCGCAAATGCATTTGCCTGCTTCGCGATCGCCGTGGCAACATTGTTCACACAGCCCACCGTGGGAACGACCCATATCTCGTTGCGGACGCCGACTCTGCCGTCCTTCCGCTCAAATCCCATAAAGGTGCGCTCCGGCTGCTTCTCCTGCGCCGTGTCCACGGGTTCGTAGGAGTAGGTTAAAAGATCGCCCAGCGCCGTCTTTACATTGTGCGTGTGGATCCATGCGCCGCAAGGGATATCCTCCTTGGTGTTTCCGATGCGGAAGCCGTATTTGATCACCTCGCCGCCTGCGGGGATCTCCTTGATCGCCATCTTATGTCCCGCGGGAATCTCCTCCCGCGCCGTCACCTTGACAGTGCCGCCCTCTGCGGGGACGGAAAGCTCAGTCCCCGCAGGAATCGGATTCAGCGCCACGATCACATTGTCGCGCTCGTTTATCTTTATAAAGTCTTGCATAATGCCGCCCTCATACCGTTTGCCTTGATATCATCCAGATAGCCGCAGACCGCATCCGTAAGCCCTGCGATCTTCGTCAGATCCTGTCCGTGGAACTCCTCGTCTGACAGATAAGCCTCCACGAAGGTTCTCGTATCCTTGCCGCTGTACCCCTTGAAGAACTCCAGCACCTTTGCATCATCCATGATGTTGTATTCCTGACCGTTTCTGTGTCCGATCAACGCCTTGTCACGGATCTCGGATCCGGTGTAGAACGCCATCAGTGCTGCGATGGAGAAGGTCAGATGCACGGGCAGCTTGCCGTACTTCTCCACATATCCCAGAAGACTGGGCAGACATCTTGCGCGCCACTTGGAAACGGAATTTAAGGAGATGGACAAAAGCGCATGCTTTACATACGGATTGTTGAAACGGGTGATCACTGCCTCCGCAAAGTCCTCCAGATCCTTCCTGGGAAGGGTCAGGGTGGGAATCACCTCGTCAAAGATGGTCTTCATCATAAAGTTCTTGATGTCCGCATCTTCCATGGACTCCAGCACAATGTCGTTGCCTGCCAGATAGGAAGCCAGCACAAAAGAGGTGTGCGCGCCGTTTAAGATACGCACCTTGCGCTGCTTGTAAGGCTTCTGGTTGTCAGTAAAGATAACCGGAAGTCCCGCATCAGGCAGGGACAGCTCGCCGCTGATATCCTTTGCGCTCTCGATTACCCAGAGTGCGAACGGCTCGCCGGTCACGATCAGGTGATCCTCATATCCAAGGCTCTCCCAGATCTCCTGCTCCTCCGCTCTCGGATAGCCGGTGATGATGCGGTCAACCAGCGTGGAGGTAAATACACATGCCTCGTCCACCCATTTGCGGAAGCCTTCGCCCAGACCCCACAGCTCGATAAACTGCATCACGCACTTCTTTAACATAATGCCGTTGTCGTCGATCAGCTCCACGGGAAGCATCACAAGCCCCTTGTCCATAGCACCGTTAAAATGAGTATATCTCGTATATAAGAATTTGGTCAACTTTCCGGGGAAAGTCTTGGGAGGTTCATATTCCATTTTGTCCGTATCATCGAAAACAATGCCTGCCTCCGTCGTGTTGGATACCACAAAGCGCAGGGTGTCGATCTTGGCAAGGTCGCTGTACTTCTGATATTCCCGGTATGCGTCCACCGCATCCGCAACGCTGGTGATCACACGGTTCAAAACCTTGGGCTCGCCGTCCACGATTCCTCTTAAGGACACCGTGTACTGGCAGTCCTGCTCATGGAACATGGTCAGATTGCCGAACTCGATGGGTTTGATCAGCACGATGTCGCCGTCAAACTTTCCCTTCTCATTTGCAATGTCGATCATGTAATCCACAAATCCGCGGAGGAAATTGCCCTCTCCAAACTGTACGACCTTGACAGGTCTCTCTTTCTTGTTGCTAAGCACTCTGCTCATTCGTTCCATTTTTCTCTCCATTTCTGCACACGTCTTTTGCAACCGCCTTTACAGCCGCTGCTTACAATGGTTTTCTGTTCTTGTAAGCGCATTTTATGTAAGTGCTTACATTTTGATTCTACTATCATTTCTTCCATTCGTCAACACAAATCTGTTCCTTATTTTTCAAAGATTTGCGCGTTTTGAAAAAATGTTGGAATTTCAAAAAAAAGGTTGAATTTCTGCTCCTTATACCGTATAATTCAAATTGGGTTTTGAAACTGCTTACATCGTTATTTTCATAACGAAAGAAAAAGAGGTATTATGACAACAAATATGACCATCTATGATATTTCCGAGAAAGCCGGGGTCTCCATCGCCACCGTGTCCCGTGTGTTGAACGGAAGCACCAACGTCAGCGAAAAGACAAAGAAGAAGGTGTTGGACGTCATCAATCAGTACGAGTACACGCCGAACGCCTTTGCCCGGGGGTTGGGGCTTAACACCATGAAAACCATCGGCGTCATGTGCGCGGATTCCTCCGATCTCTATCTCGCGAAAGCGGTCTATTATATTGAACAGAAGCTGCGCGCCAATGGCTACGACAGCATCCTCTGCTGCACGGGCTACGATCTTGACACCAAGAAAAAATCCATGGATCTTCTGATTTCCAAGAAGGTGGACAGCATCATTCTGGTTGGCTCCAATTTCATTTATGAAAAAGAGGACGATAACAAGTACATCTGCGATGCGGCCGCCCAGGTTCCCGTCATGCTGCTGAATGCGTCCTACGACGCGCCCAATGTTTACTGCATCGTGTCGGACGACCACACCTCCATGTATGAGGCGACCCGCCAGATGATCGGCTCCGGCGTGGAGGACATCCTGTACTTCTACAACTCCACCTCATACAGTGGAAAGAAAAAGCTTGCGGGCTACCGCGCCGCCATGGAGGAGGCAGGGCTTTTGAAAAGCGGCAGCCTGATGCAGCTCTTTACAGGCTCCCATGAAGATATCCACGCCATGGGCGAACATCTTATGAAGGTACACAACAAGGGACTTGCCTTTGACGGCGTGATCGCGGCGGACGACAACCTTGCGCTGGGCGCCATGAAATACGCCCTTGCCGCAAACCTGAGCGTCCCTAAGGATCTCTCCATCATCGGCTACAACAATTCCATGCTGACTGCCTGCTGCAACCCGGAGCTCACCTCCATCGACAATAAGCTGGAGACGCTCTGCCAGCATCTGATCACGACCCTCATGGGTCTTCTGGGCGGAAATGAAATGCCGAAGAAAACGCTGTTTTCCGGCGAAATCGTGCGCAGGGGAACAACCACATTCTGATAAATTATGCATGCCGCTCTGCGGCGGAAGGAGAAGAATATGAAAGCATTCATGGACAAGGATTTTTTGCTGGACAATGAGACCGCAAAGACACTGTTCCACAACTACGCGGAGAACACTCCCGTTCTGGACTATCACTGCCACATCAATCCGAAGGAGATTGCGGAGGATCGTCAGTTTGACAACATCACACAGGTATGGCTGGGTGGCGACCACTACAAGTGGCGTTTTATGCGTTCCTGCGGTGTGGACGAGAAATACATTACCGGAGACGCTTCCGACAAGGAGAAATTCTTCAAGTGGGCGGAATGCCTCGGCAAGGCGATCGGCAACCCGCTCTACCACTGGAGCCATCTGGAGCTTCAGCGTTACTTCGGCTACACCGGCACCCTGAACAAGAACACCGCCGAGGAGGTCTGGAACCTCTGCAACGCAAAGCTGGCAGAGCCCTCCATGAGCGTGCGCAATATCATCAAGCGCTCCAACGTCACCCTGATCTGCACCACGGATGATCCCGTTGACAGCCTTGAGTGGCACAAGAAGATTGCGGATGATCCCACCTTTGATGTAAAGGTTCTCCCCGCATGGCGTCCCGACAAGGCGATGAACATCGAGAAGCCGGATTATCTGGACTATCTGGATAAGCTGGCGAAGGCTGCGGATATGCCAGAGATTTCCTCCTTTGCCGCACTGAAGGAAGCACTGAAAAAACGCATGGCGTTCTTTGCTTCCATGGGCTGCAATGTTTCCGACCATGCCCTTGAATACGTCATGTACGCACCAGCCTCCGACGACGAGCTGGAGGAGATCTTCTTAAAGCGTCTGAACCATATGGAGCTTACCAAGGAGGATGAATTGAAATTCAAGACCGCCTTCATGTTGTTTGTAGGCGGACAGTACCATGAGCTTGACTGGGCAATGCAGCTTCACTACGGCTGCAAGCGCGACAACAACACGCTCATGTTTGATAAGCTGGGGCCCGACACCGGATACGACTGTATCAACAACTACGCTCCCAGCGCACAGATGGCTGATTTCCTCAATGCGCTGATCAAAGACGACACGCTGCCCAGAACCGTCATTTATTCCCTGAATCCCAACGACAATCAGGCAATCGGCACGATCCTCGGCTGCTTTCAGGATTCCACCGCAGTAGCGAAGATCCAGCAGGGAAGCGCATGGTGGTTCAATGACCACAAGACCGGCATGATCGAGCAGATGACCTCCTTGGCAAACCTCGGAAACCTTTCCGGTTTCGTGGGTATGCTCACGGATTCCAGAAGCTTCTTATCCTACACCAGACACGAGTATTTCCGCCGCATCCTCTGCAACCTGATCGGCACCTGGGTGGAGAACGGGGAGTTCCCCGCAGACATGGATACCCTGTCTGAAATTGTAACTGACATTTCCTACAACAATGCAAAGCGGTATTTCAAGTTTCCCCTTTAATTCTTGAGATTGCTGCCGCGTTGTTGGCTATTCGTTTCCTTTTTCATTACAGCAAAGAGCCATACTGTCAAACAGTACGGCTCTTTGCTCGTTTTGGGGAAGGTTTTCATTTCACCGGGAGCGGCCTGTCCGCATGCTCCCCGATCATCTTTTCCATCCAGACCATATTGTACCAGCGTCCGAACTTGTAGCCGCAGCGGTAAAACTCCCCCACCATGCGGTAACCCATATGTTCATGGAATTGCACGCTGTTTCTGGTCAGGTACTCATCCTCCGTCTCAGGGCAGGCAATGCACGCATACAAGTTTAGAATATGCTCTCCTCTAAGCGCATTCTCAAGCGCCGCATACAGTCTTTTTCCAACACCCGTATGCTTCTGGTCGCCCCGCACATAAATGGTGGTTTCCACCGCCCAGTCATACGCCGCCCTTTCCTTGAAGGGACCCGCATAAGCATAGCCTACGATCTCTCCGTCGCGCTCCGCCACCAGATACGGATACTTCTGCAAAACGTTCCATATCCTCTCCCGAAACTCCTCCACGGACGGTACCTCCCACTCAAAGGAAATCGCCGTATTTTCCACATAGGGTGCGTAGATCGCCAGCACCGCCTCCGCATCCGTAGGCAGCACTGTCCTGATTCTGATTGCATTTTCCATAACACTCATCTCCTGTCGTTCGTTTTTGCCATGTGTTTTTGTCATGCATTCCCCTGTCACGCCTCGTTCGTCCTTGCCCTGCGCTCCCGCCCCAGCCTCCGGCGGGCGTTTTTTTCCTTCAAAGCTCTGTCTTTCTCGCGGATTCCGTGCTACAATCATGTTATATCAGCTTGGAGGAACCCATATGCAAAAAGACCTTTCGCAGATACGGATCACCCACGGCAGACGGGGCGTGGACACCCCTGCCCAGCAGGATCATTTTCACAACTACTATGAACTGTTCTATCTCCACTCCGGCAAATGCCGTTTCTTTTTAAAGGACCGGATCTGTCAGCCGGAGAAAGGGGATTTTGTGCTCATCGCGCCGGGCGACCTGCACCATTCCCTGTATTATCCGGGTATCACCTGCGATATTGTCGCGCTCTATTTCAAGGATTCCTTTCTGATTCCATCCCTGTTTGCTCACACGCTGCCATCCCAATCCTTCATGGGCACGGTTCCGGCACCCTATCGGGAGGAGTTTCACACCCTGCTGTCCCGCATGTTCACCGAAAGCGAAGGGCTTGACGCACATTCCCCCGCCTTTATGACCTGTTACCTGAATGAGCTTCTGCTCCTTCTCATGCGCCACAGCGTCATGTGGGAGGAGGCGCCCGAGCTGGTCAACGCAAAGGATGCCGACATTATGGCGGCTGCCAAATACATTTACCGGAACTTCCGTAACCCCATCACCCTCGAAGAGGCCGCCTCTATCGCAGGCTTAAGCCCCACCTACTTCTCTAAGAAGTTCAAGCTTCTCACAGGCATGGGCTTCAAGGAATATTTAAACCACATCCGTCTGCGCCATGCGGCTGCCGCCCTGTTGAACACGGAGGGGAGCATTACGGACATTGCCTTGTCCTACGGCTTTAACGACAGCAATTACTTCAAGGATCTTTTCAAAAAGGAATATGGAAAATCCCCGCGCTCCTATCGCAAGAGCCGCGGGGACTGAACCTCGTTATTAATATTCCTTGACGGATTCCTCACCGTTCAGAACACGCAGCGCGCCCTGTGCCAGTGCAAGCAGCTCATCCTCTCCGGGATATACCGTAAACGGAGCAATCCATCCTGCCATCTTCTTCAGTGCCTCGATCACTTCCGCGCCGTATGCGATACCGCCCGTCACGATGATCTGATCCACCTTGCCCTCCAGAACACATGCCATGGAGCCGATGTCCTTTGCCACCTGATAAATGAAAGCTGCCTTTACCTCTGCGGCATGGGCATCACCCTCGTTTGCCATCTTAGTCACATTTCTCATATCGTTGGTGCCAAGGTATGCATTGAAACCACCCTTGCCCACGATCTTGCTGTAAACCTCTTTCTCAGTATACTTTCCTGAAAAGCACATCTTCACCAGTGCGCCGGAAGGTACTGCGCCGGCCCTCTCGGGAGAGAATGCACCATCGCCGTCCAGTGCGTTGAACACATCGATCACCTTACCGTCCACATGTGCGCCCACGGACACGCCACCGCCCATGTGCACCACGATCAGGCGGAGCGCTTCGTAATTCTTTCCGATCTCCTTTGCATAACGCTTTGCCACTGCCTTCTGGTTCAGTGCATGGAACACGCTGGTGCGGGGCAGCTCGGGTACTCCCGAATATCTTGCAAGCGTCTGCAGCTCATCCACCACCACGGGATCCACGATGTAGGAAGGAACGCCAAGCTCGTCTCCGATCTCTCTTGCCAGAATACCTCCCAGATTGGACGCATGCTGTCCCTGCTTTCCGATCCGCAGATCGTGCAGCAGTTCATCCGTCACCGCATAGGTGCCGCCGGGAATGGGCTTCAGCATACCGCCTCTTCCCACAACCACATTCAGACTCTTCATGTCAAAATTCTTCTCTGCAAGCAGATCCGTGATGATCTTCTTGCGGAAATCCTTCTGATCCACAATAGTGGCAAACTGACCGATCTCCTCGGTGCTGTGCCTTAAGGTTTCTTCAAACAGCAGGGTTTCATCCTCAAACACTCCGATCTTGGTGGAGGTGGAACCCGGATTGATAATCAGACTTTTCACAGACATTGTTTTTCTCCTTTATCTTTCTATTCTATCGTCTCAATAGATTTCTTTCGGCTTGCTCGCGCTCGCGCTTCCTCTTACTTATTTTTCTTCATTTCTTCTGCTACAACTGCAGCCAGCGCCAGTGAATTTACCTTCGTCTCAAAAGTATCGGAACGGCTCGTCAGAATAACCGGAACCTTCGTTCCTGTAAGGATACATCCGTTCTTCACCTTTACCATATGTACGATTGCCTTGTAAACCAGATTGCCCGCATGAATATCCGGGAACAGAAGAATATCCGCGTCACCCTGAATCTTTCTGTCCGTTGCGCCCTTGTGCTTTGCAGCCTCAGGATCAATCGCAAGATCCAATGAAAGAGGACCGTCCACAATACATCCTGTCAGCTCACCGTCATTGTTCATTCTGGTCAGCTCTGCCGCATCCATCGTAACCGGCATCTTAGGATTTACCACCTCAACGGCAGCAAGCGGAGCCACCTTCGGGCATTCCACGCCACATGCCTTCGCAACCGGCAATGTATTCTTGATAATATTTACCTTGTCCTCCAGAGTCGGATAAGTCATAAATGCCACATCGGTCAGGAACAAAAGTCTGTCAATACCCGGAATCTCAAACACGCACACATGGGACAGCACGCCGCCGGTACGCAGTCCGACTTCCTTGTCGAGCACGCTCCTTAAGAAGTTCTTGGAATCGATCAGACCTTTCATATACATATCAGCCTTACCGTCATGGGCAAGCTTGACAGCCTTCAGGGAAGCCTGAATCATGTCGGGCTCATCGATGATCTCATAATCTGAAAGATCCATATTGATGGATGCTGCGATTTCACGGATCTTCGCTTCATCGCCCACCAGAATCGCATCTGTAATTCCTCTTTTCTTCGCCTCAACCACTGCCTCAAGCACTGCTTCGTCCTGTGCCACGGACACAGCTACCTTTTTCATTCCGCACTCGCCAACCTTGGCAATAATGTCATCAAAACCCTTGTTCATCTTCTTCTCCAATCCTGAGCATCTTTTTTGTAATGACGGTCTGTCTTTCCCATGTCCGCGCCGATCACTTTGCTTTCGTCTCTGCGCCGCCACCCTCGCTTGCAATGCTCCAACACAAGCAGCCTATCATCGTTAAAATAGTAACATAGTATGTAACAAAAATCAATGCAATCCGACTTCATTTCAATTTCAAATTCACTGTGGTTCAAGCCACTCTTTTCCTACCGCTCCTTTACCGGTTCAGGTTTCACAGCCCACGGGTACAGACGACCGCTTTCCTCTTCCTGTACCCGGTTTCCGCCCGATTTCCCGCTCCGGTCGGGTACAGATGACCACTTTTCTCTTCCTGTACCCGGTTTCCGTCCGATTTCCCGCTCCGGTCGGGTACAGATCGCACTTTCTCTTCTCCTGTACCCGGTTTCCGTCCGATTTCCCGCTCAGATCGGGTACAGATCGCACTTTCTCTTCTCCTGTACCCGGTTTCTGTCCGATTTCCCGCTCAGATCGGGTACAGATCAGCCAAAACCTTCTCCTGTACCCGACCGGCTCCTGTTCTTCGCGACTTTAAGGGTACAGGAAGCACTTTTCCCCCTCCTGTACCCTTACCGCTTCGGATTTCCGCAGCGGATACACTCTGAAGAATTGCGCTCCGTCGTCCGGACGCACCCGCGTCCCTTCTTCCATACCTTTCCATGAAAATGTCAGCCTTTGCACACTAGTGATTATATGGATAGCGCAAAAGGGGCTTCGGGCTTTACTGTGTCACATCTGCGTACTCCGCATCTGCCGCCTTGAGGAGATCCGCCGGGGTAAGCTCGATCTGCGAGCCGATCCGTCCGCCGCTGACAATCACCGTCGGCAGCTCTTTCGCCTGCTCGGCAATTCTTGTCACATAATGCTTTTTCATGCCGATTGCCGTACAGCCGCCCCTGATATAGCCCGTCACAGCATTGATATCCTTCACATGAATCATGGAGAGAGCTTTTGCACCCACAGATTTCGCAGCTTTTTTCAAGTCAAGCTCCGCTTCGATGGGCAATACAAAAACAAAATAGCTGTTTGCGCCTGCGGTCGTGACCAATGTCTTGAATACTTTCTCATGGGGCAGCGAAAGCATGTCCGCAACCTGAATGCCATCCACAAATTCGTCACATTCATAAGTATAGTGTTCATAAAGAATCTTCATGGAGTCCAATATACGCATCGCATTTGTTTTGATCTCTTTCTTTTTTGCCATTTGTTCTCCCAACCTTTCAAAATTTCTTTTCTATCCATTCACGCCCGGCACAAATTGCCCTGTGAATTTCATGGGGCACGCAAACGCCATACCGGTATGACCTGCATGGACACTATTTCAATCTATCCTCCAAGGTGTCCCGTAATCACCAGTAAAAACAGCGCCGTCAGAATGCCGCCGAGCAGGTAAACTCCAACCGTGAGTGATGCCATGCACAGGCGATTTCCCTTCGGAAATCTGAAATGCTTTCTGTCTTCCAACGCCTGTGAAATACCTATCGCACCGCAAAATGCAATGCAGCCGATTGCCACACCCCAGATCGGGTATGCAAAATACCCCTGTGTTGTCTCCTGCTCCTTCTCTCCAACACGGAGCAACGCAAAGTTAAAGGTACTTCCGTCCGTCCTTCGCCGCTCCAAGGCATCCCGTGCTGCGGTGCCTATCGCCGCTTCCCCGTTCATGCCCGCCTGTCCCTTCATAAATGTCTCAAACCAGTTTCCTGAAACAGCGTAGAAAATCCGCTCGAACAAGACTTCATTCACCACGGCCGACAGCACAGAATCCGATCCGTGGTACGCCGTAATAGTCCAGTTTCCCTTCCCCTGACCGATCTGTTCCAGCAATCCTTCCTCCAGAACATAACCGCACTCCACGCTTCCCCGCATTACATGACGTGTTACCTCTGACTCGTCCTCACAGATTATAAAATGTACCAGACCTTCATATGCTGCGAAAAGCTCCCGCAGGCTCTCATCCTGTGTAAAAACAGCGGCATCAATCCGGGTATCGGAATTTTTCTCGATTTTTACTGCAACCACAGAAAGCAACAGGGTGATGGCAAGGCAAACTACAAAGGCCTTTTTGCAGAGCATTCTCTTGAGGGAAATTACCAGCAATTCAAGAGCCCTGTTTGGGAAAGACACTTCGTCTGCATGTTCACAACTTGCATAGACAGAATCAGCATCCCTGCAATCTGCCTTCCCCGCTTCGCAACCATGCCGCACTTCCCTTTCCGACACCGAGCCACAGCCCGCCTTTCCTCCCCTGCCGCCCCGCAAAGCGTGCAGTCGCAGGGTGCAGAACGCAACATACAGGCCGCCTGCAAAAACGCCGCAGATCAGATTTTTCCACAGCATCGCTGAGGATGAGATGCGCCCGGAAAACAGGCGGACAAATCCGTTTCTGATCAGCGTGCCGGGCAGGAAAGCGGAAAGGCTCTCTGCCGCTTTTGGCATCAGTGCCGGGGGGACAAAGCAGCCCGCAAAGTAAGAAAACACAATTGCCAGAAGCCCCGCACACATAAGGGCTACACTGCGCTTTTCACTCCACATTGCCGCAAGCTGCACCCAGAGAAGCAAAAACAGGCCTCCCGCAAGCACCTCTCCGATCCCACTGAAGCCTGCCCACGACACGGGCAGCCTATTCCTGAAGAGCATCCAAAGTAAAAACAACGGCACAAGCTGGGCTGTCCAAAGCAGGAATGCAATCAGGGACTTGCCCGCGCATTGGACAGCTGCCGATATTCCCAGACGTCCCGAAAACCAGAGCTGCTCCTCCTGTTTCCGGCTCAGATAGGGAAGCAGAAACAAGCCGGCAGTCAGAAGATAGAGCGTACACAGCACACTTCCGAAATACACCGCCGTGCCCTCATTTCCCGTTGCAGAAAGCGTTCTCTCCTTGAAATACTGTTCCCGCTTCAGCACAATGCTTAAATTGTAGCTGTCAATCTGTCGGTACAGCTCGTCGAGATCCACGGCGCAGGCTTGCAGTTGTGCATCCTGCACTGCGCCGCCATATTCCCGGACAAGATCACCGGCGGCATAAATCTCCGCCTGCGCCGTGCAAAGCATTCCCACTCCCGCCCGGGCAAGCTCCTCAAAAATCATGCCGGATGCAGACTGCTCCCCCGCAATATACAGGGTTGCCGGCCGGTTGCTGCCGTCCAGAATCCCCTGCAATACATCGTCCGGCAGGACAATCAGGGCCGCCAGCGAACCGTCCTTCAGCCTGTCCATTCCCTCAGTTTCCGTAACCGGAACCAATTCGCACCAGTTCTTTACGGATTCCATATTCTCTACAAATGACACCGCCATTTCCGTCATGCGATCCTCGGCGGCAGTATACCCGATCAGTAAGGGTTCCCTGTTTTTGCCCGCACTGATTTTTTGACCGCAAAAAGCAATCACCCCCGCCACAACGGCAAGGATGACTGCCTTTATCCAAAGAGCGGGCAGCATTGCCGCCGCCCGCCTGCATTCTGTTTTCAGCCAAAACAGATTTTCTCTTTTCATCACCAGAGTCCAAGCATACTGTATACGGATGTGATCAGCTCCGTTACCATGTCCTCAAAATCGCTTTCGCTCATAGCAAACAGATCCACCGCATTTTCGGGAACCTCGATTGTGCCATCGTAGGGTGCCATGGAAAACTCACCGGAAGCGCTCACAAGATCCGTTCCGTTTGAAGAAAGTGTAAATTCTCCGATCGTCAGTTTGAAGCTCTCGCCCTTCTGCACATCGCTGAAGGCGCCCTTCAACACCAGACTCACATCCTCCGTGTCGGAAGAAATTACAAATTCCTTGTCAAATTCCATATTGTCCAGATCCCACTTGTTGGTATAGGTGAAAACCGCCTGTCCGTCCGTGTTGTCACCGCTAAAGGTCAGCGTCAGCTTGCTCTTGGTCTGGCTTGCGTCCTGCTGCGCAGAGCGCTTCACCTCGATCTTGGCGCTGTTTCCTTCGGTCTCCAGCTTCACGGTACCGGAAATCTGATCCAGCACATTCTCCGAACCGGAGAACACCAGAGAAAAACTGATGCCGGTCAGGGCACTGTCCTTTAACCTGATTTTGGAGGCGGTTGCCACATTCGTGATGCGGTTCTTGCTGTCCAGATATACATACAGCTCCACATCATTCTTGACCCTTGCCTTATACAGATCCGAGCTGCTGCTACTCATAAATTCTTCATCAATGCCATAATCGGACAGCATATCGTTCACAGAATCTGCCTGCCCCATCTCTTTCTCAATGGCATCCAGAAGCTCATTCAGTGCATCTGCCTCAAGGGTAACCTTCACGCCGTTGCACTTGACGGTCTTGCCGTCGCGCTCGATCTCCACTGCGGTGCCGGAATCCTCCACCTTCATGGTTGCCATGATATTGGCGATTTCCTCCGCAAAAAGATTGCTGTCCGTATCATCCGATGCCGCATCGGTATTAAACAGCTGGAACGAAAGCGACTCATCCAACGGCACATCCAACAGCGATGTCCAAGGTGAGGCATTGAAGTCCTTACCGAAGGTGTCCGTATTGATAAAATAGCTGTTCGTAAGCAGACCCGGCAGACTTAAATATAAAGTGTTGCCGCTTGCTGCCATGTCCATACCCACCAGATCCATGTTCATGGCGCTCAGCTTCATCTGTGCGTCCATCAGCTTGTTGTTCAGATCATAGTTGACCGTATAGTCAATGCCAACGGTATCCAGAGTCGTCTCCAGACTGGGAATGGATACATTCAGGCTCATGTCCATCGTAACCGGTTTCTCGTCCAGAAGCCGGATGATCTCCTCGGCACCGAGCTGTTCACTGACAGGGCTAGCGTTTGCAGTCATTTCCACCTGTAAATTTATGATTCCCTGCGTCAGCTTTTTCTCCGGGCTTGTTCCAAGCAGCTTATATGCCAGAACGCCGGCTGCTGCAAGCAGAAGTACGACAATCACAATGATAATGGCAATCAGACCGCCCTTGCCCTTCTTCTTTCCTCCGTTGCCGTCTGCGGGAGGAACTGCACCGTACACGGGCTGTGCCGGTGTTGTGGGCGGCACGGGAGGCTGTGCGGGCTGCATGGGCTGCTGCGGCTGCGCATATACGGGCTGTACCGGCTGCTGCGGCTGCGCATACACGGGCTGTACCGGCTGCTGCGGCTGCGCATACACGGGCTGTACCGGCTGCGCGTACACGGGCTGTGCAGGCTGCTGCGGCTGCGCATATACGGGCTGCACCGGCTGCTGCGGCTGCGCATATACGGGCTGTACCGGCTGCGCATATACGGGCTGCACCGGTTGCTGCGGCTGCGCATATACGGGCTGTACCGGCTGCATATCTTGTGTGTTGGGTTCCGGGGTTACCGGAATCTGCTGTGAATTGTTTTCTTCCATTTTCTCCTCACATTCTGCCGCTGTGCGGCGTTTGTATTATTTGTGTCAGATCATCTCCCCGCAAAGTGCGGTCGATCTCCCTGCTTGTTCCGTTATGTAGTACAAATATCCGGTCGCAGACGGAAAGTTCACTTTCATCATGGGTGGCAAGCAGCACCGTGCCGCCCCGGCTCTTGTGCCAGCACAGGAAGTTGCGAAGCTCGTTCTTTCCCGGCAGATCAAGTGCCGCTCCCGGCTCATCCAGAAGAAGAATGGGCGGATTTCCCGCCAGCGCACAGGCTATGCTGACCTTCTTTTTCATTCCGCCGGAAAGCCTGTCGACCCTCACCCTGCAAAGCTGTTCCACTCCGAGTCTATGCAGAAATTCCTGTCTGAATGCCTCTTCTAATGCTGCCCTGCCGCCATACCACAAAAGCAGATTGTCCATCACGCTCAGTTCTCCGATCAGGTTGCTCTCCTGAGGCACATACCCGGTACAGCGGATCAGATCTTTCTCTGCGGCGGGTCTGCCGTCAAAAAGGATGCTGCCTGCATCCGGTCTGCGCAAGCCTGCAAGGATTCCGAGCAGCGTCGACTTCCCGCAGCCGTTCGCCCCCACAAGCCCAACGCATTGTCCGGTTTCCGCGGCGAGGCTCACGCCTTGCAGGACTTTCTTTCTGCCATATGCACTCTCAATTCCCGTTACAAGAAGATCCATGTTTTCCCTCATTCTTCCCGTAGCATTGGCGGCCTCCGCTGCTTCGCAGCCGCTTGTTTTTCTATGGGACTCATTATAGCATAAAAAGCCGCCCTTGTCTCCTACAAAAGAAATCACACAAAAGCCGGCACGGCAGAGATACGCTTCCGTCCTCTGTCATGCCGGTTTTCATCTTGTAATATGGACAGTTATTATTTTGCTGCCATTTCAGCTTTCAGCTTCTCGGTCAGCATGGGAACGATCTTGTTCAGGTCACCTACGATACCGTAGTCAGCCACATCGAAGATCGGAGCGGTCTCATCCTTGTTGATTGCAATGATGATGTCGGACTCCTCCATACCTGCCAGATGCTGGATAGCACCGGAGATACCGATTGCAAAATACACATTGGGACGAACGGTCTTACCGGTCTGTCCAACCTGAAGATCCTTGGACTTCCAGCCCGCATCCACAACTGCACGGGAGCAGCTTACGGTTCCGCCGAGAACGGCTGCCAGATCGTCAAGCAGCTTGAAGTTCTCTGCGCTGCCTACGCCACGTCCGCCGGATACCAGAATCTTTGCATCCATAATATCTACGGTGTCGGAAACAGCCTTTACCACCTTCAGGATCTCAACATACTTGTTGTCCGGTGTAAACCCGGGATTGAACTCCTCAACAACAGCCTTTGCACCCTCGTTCTTGGGAAGCTTCTGCATAACGCCGGGACGAACGGTTGCCATCTGGGGACGGAAGTCCGGGCAGGCAATGGTTGCAATGGTGTTTCCGCCGAATGCGGGACGGGTCATAAGAAGCTGATTGTGCTTCTGCTCCTTGCCGGGAATCGGGTTGATCGGGAAATCGCCGATCTCAAGCTGCGTACAGTCTGCGGTCAGACCGGTGTGGATCCTTGCGGAAACACGGGGACCTAAGTCACGGCCGATTGCAGTTGCACCTACCAGGAAAATTTCCGGCTTATACTTGTTGATCACGGATGCCAGAGCATGTGCATAAGGCTCCGTTCTATACTCCTTCAGTTCGGGATCGTCTACCACGATCACCTTGTCAGCACCGTATGCTGCCAGTTCGTCTGCAAGACCCTTTACATCGCTGCCGACCAGCACTGCGGTAACCTCTGTGCCAAGATCCCTGGCAAGCTCTTTGCCCTTACCGATCAATTCAAAAGCGATGCTGTTCAGTTCATTATCTACCTGCTGCGCAAAGACAAATACGCCCTTATATTCTTCTAAATTCATCATATCCTCGCTTTCTGCCACTCAAGCGGCACACATGACAAAGCTTCCGCTTAGATCACATGCTTCTCCTTTAATTTGCCTACGATATAGTCAACAGACTCTGAAGGATCCAGGGTAACCTTCTCGCCGGCACCCTTTCTTACCTTGTCAGAAGCCTTTGCGATCTGGGTCGGTGATCCCTTGAGACCTAAGTTGGAATCGTCTACGTCAACCAGATTTGCTCTGCCCCAAACGGTGATCTCAGCCTTGCATGCATCGAAAATTCCGCCCGGTGTCATATAACGCGGCTCATTCAGTTCGGAAAGTGCAGTGATCAGGCAGGGCATCTTAGCCTTCAGCACATGATATCTGTCGTCGAACTGACGCTCAACGATCACATAATCACCCTCAACCTCGATCTTCTGTGCATAGGAAATTACGGGGATTCCCAGATGCTCGGAAATCTGAGGACCAACCTGTGCGGTATCGCCGTCGATTGCCTGACGTCCGGTAATGATCAGATCGTAGTCCAGATTGCGGATTGCGCCTGCCAGTGTCTGGCTGGTTGCCCATGTGTCGGCACCGCCGAGTACACGGTCGGTCACAAGGATTCCCTTGTCAGCTCCCATTGCCATTGCCTCACGCAGCACATCCTCAGCCTTGGGAAGACCCATGGTGATCACGGTAACTTCCGCACCGTACTGATCCTTTAATCTCAGAGCAGCCTCAAGACCTGCCTTGTCGTCAGGGTTCATAATCGTCAGCATTGCGCCTCTGTCAAGGGTACCGTCGGGATTAAACTTTACGCCGCCCTTGGTATCGGGTACCTGTTTAATACAAACAACAATTTTCATTGTATTTTCACTCCTTATTCTGAATTTGTTATGATTGTGGATCCTGCGGCAAACTACTTCAGCAGGTTTGCGGAAATAACCATTCTCTGTACTTCCGATGTACCCTCGTAGATCTCGGTGATCTTGGCATCACGCATCATACGCTCAACGTCGTACTCTCTGGTGTAGCCGTAACCGCCGTGAAGCTGAACAGCCTTGGTGGTCACTTCCATTGCAACCTCTGCCGCATAGAGCTTAGCCTGTGCTGCCTCAAAGGAGTATTCCTTCTGGGTTGCCTTTGCCATAGCTGCCTTGTAAACCAGAAGCTTTGCAGCCTCTACCTTGGTAGCCATGTCAGCCAGCTGGAACTGTGTATTCTGGAATGCGCCGATTGCTCTGCCGAACTGCTTTCTCTCTTTTACATATGCGATGGTGTTCTCAAGAGCGCCCTCTGCGATACCAAGTGCCTGGGAAGCGATACCGATACGACCGCCGTCCAGCGTGTGCATTGCGATCTTGAAGCCCTGTCCAAGCTTGCCGAGCAGGTTCTCCTTCGGGATACGGCAATCCGTAAAGATCAGTTCGTAGGTGGAAGAACCGCGGATACCCATCTTCTTCTCCTTGGTTCCGAAGGTGAAGCCCGGGGTGCCCTTCTCAACGATGAATGCAGAGATTTCCTTGATCATTCTGCCCTTCTTCTCGATCATGCCGGTCACTGCAAAGATAACGTAAACGTCTGCCTCTTTACCGTTTGTAATAAAGATCTTGGAGCCGTTGATCACATACTCATCACCGTCCGGAACAGCCTTTGTCTGCTGTCCCTGTGCGTCTGTACCTGCACCGGGCTCGGTCAGACCGAATGCACCCAGCTTCTCGCCCTTTGCAAGGGGAACCAGATACTTCTGCTTCTGCTCTTCCGTACCGAATGTCAGGATGGGATCGCAGCAGAGGGAGGTGTGTGCGGAAACGATAACGCCTGTGGTACCGCAAACCTTGGAAAGCTCCTCAACGCACATAACGTAGGTCAGGGGATCACAGCCCTGTCCGCCGTACTCCTTGGGAACGGGAATTCCAAGGAAACCGGATTTTGCCATTTTCTCAACTGTTCCGCGAGGGAAAATTTCGGTTTCGTCAACCTCCTGTGCAAGAGGCTTTACTTCTTTTTCTGCGAACTCTTTGAACAGAGTGCGCGCCATTTCATGTTCTTTTTTCAAAGTAAAATCCATGATGATATTTCCTCCATTAAAAATTTATTTTCATTCTGTCCTGATTACTTGGAATAGTCGTAGAAGCCCTTTCCGGTCTTTCTTCCCAGCTTGCCTGCACGAACCATCTTACGCAGCAGGGGATGAGGACGGTACTTCGGATCTCCGGTCTCGTTCTGCAGCACTTCCATGATTGCCAGAACGATGTCCAGACCAACCAGATCGCCCAGAGCCAGAGGTCCCATGGGATGTGATGCACCCAGCTTCATTGCCTCGTCAATATCTGCAACGCTGGCAATGCCGTCTGCATAGATGCCGATTGCTTCGTTGATCATGGGGATCAGGATTCTGTTTACCACAAATCCGGGAGCTTCCTTCACTTCTACGGGTGTCTTGCCGATCTCGGTTGCGATTGCCTTGATCTTCTCAACCAGCTCAGCGGGTGTATTCTCGCCTGCAATCACCTCAACCAGCTTCATTCTGTCGGCAGGGTTGAAGAAGTGCATACCGATCATGGGTCTGTCAAGACCTGCACCGATCTCCGTGATGGACAGGGAGGAGGTGTTGGTTGCAAACATGCAGTCCGGCTTTACGATGTCCTGCAGCTCCTTGAAGGTGGTCTTCTTGATCTGCATATTTTCGGGAGCAACCTCGATTACAAGATCGCAGTCCGTGCAGATGTCCTTTAAACCGGTCACGATCTTTGCAGCGATCTCGTCTGCCTTCTCCTGTGTGATCTTCTCCTTGCCTACAAGGAAGTTCAGGTTCTTTAAGATTCTTGCCTTGCCGCCGTCAGCGAACTCCTGCTTGATATCGCAAAGACAAACCTCATAACCGTCCGTCATTGCAAATGCCTGTGCGATTCCCGCACCCATGGTGCCTGCGCCGATAATACCTACTTTCATTGTAAATCCTCCTAATATATTTTTTTTATAAGTTTTTGAACGGCTCTTTTACCTTGTCCTTGTTTTTGTCAAGGAAAAATGCCATTCCGTATTTCTGATCTTCCGTCTCGAAGCAGCCGCCGAAGAGCTTCTCTTCCAATGCTACCGCTGCGTCCATATCAAGATCGAGACCCTCGTTGATTGCCTTCTTGCAGTTGCGGACTGCAATGGGAGCATTCTTCGCGATACCTGCTGCCATCTTTTCCGCAGCCGGCATCAGCTCCTCCTGCGTATATACTGCATTGACAAGACCGATTCTGTATGCCTCGTCAGCCTTGATATTTCTTGCGGTGTAGATCA
>ENA-OUQF01000577-OUQF01000577.1-human-gut-metagenome-genome-assembly--contig:-NODE-577-length-26813-cov-6.496039_pt1 | contig 26813 bp, 26 predicted proteins | sample MGYA00237947_ERZ548826 | MGnify/ENA primary metagenome ERZ548826 (study PRJEB26490, sample SAMN05194701) | human gut metagenome | biome: terrestrial biome; feature: human-associated habitat; material... | reverse complement strand
TATTCTTGAGCGCGCATCAAAATTTTACGTTAACATAACAAAGATAGGTCAAATTTCCGCCGACATAACATGGATAAGGTGAAATCGAATTCCGACCAACGGAATTCGATTTCACGGGAACGCCCGCCGCAGGGGCGACCACCGGAATCCGCATTTCGCGGCAATGCTCCCCGCAGGCGCGACCATCGGAACTCAGCTTCGCGGCAACTGCGACGCCGCTTAGGCGCAGATCATATCGGCGGTCACGGTCAATTCTTTGATTCCTTCCGACGGTGCGTCAAACATGAGCTTTGTCATGATCTCTTCGGTGATGGCGCGCAGCCCGCGTGCGCCCGTCTTGCGCTTCTCGGCAAGCGTCGCGATCGCGTCGAGCGCCGCGTCCTCAAAGGTCAATTCGATCCCGTCCATGCGGAAAAGCTTTTGATACTGCTTGATGAGCGAATTCTTCGGCTCGACCAGAATGCGCTTGAGCGCGTCGTGATCCAAGCTTTGCAAGCCGACAATAACGGGAAGCCGTCCGACAAGCTCGGGAATAATGCCGTATTTTACAAGGTCGTGCGCCTGAATTTTGGAAAGGATCGATTCCTTTGCTTTCTGCTCGGCGGTCAGCACCGACGCACCGTAGCCGATAGTCTGCGTACCTTTGGTGCGTTCGGAAATGATGTCTTCGATTCCGTCAAAAGCACCGCCGCATATGAAAAGAATGTTGGAGGTGTCGATCTCGATGAACTCCTGATTCGGGTGCTTTCTGCCGCCCTGCGGAGGAACGTTCGAAACCGTGCCCTCGAGAATCTTCAAAAGCGCCTGCTGAACGCCCTCGCCCGATACGTCGCGGGTGATTGAGCGGTTTTCGCTTCGACGGGAAATTTTGTCGATCTCGTCCACATAAATAATGCCGTGCTCGGCTCTTTCCACGTCAAAATCCGCCGCCTGAATCAGACGGAGCAGAATGTTTTCGACATCTTCGCCCACATAGCCCGCCTCGGTAAGCGTGGTCGCGTCGGCAATGGCAAAGGGAACCTTCAGCATTTTGGAAAGCGTCTGCGCAAGAAGTGTCTTTCCGACGCCGGTCGGACCGAGAAGCAGGACGTTGCTTTTCTGGATCTCCACATCGTCCTTTTCGTCTTTTTGCAAAATGCGCTTGTAATGGTTGTAGACCGCAACGCACAGAGCGACCTTGGCGTCGTCCTGACCGATAACGTATTTGTCCAGCTCTTCTTTCAGCTCGTGCGGCTTGGGAAGCGTTTCAAAGCTGAGCTCGCTATCCTCGTCCACGCCGTGCTCTTTGCCGCGGTTTGCGTCGTATTCGTCCAAAATGCTGTCGCAGACCGCAACGCAGTCGGCGCAGATGTTGATCCCGTCGGGACCGAGAATGATCTTGGAGGGATCGCTGAAAAGCTTTCCGCAGAAAGAACAGCGAAGCCCGGTGTTGTCGTTTTTCATGTTGTATACCTTTCCGAACGGTATGGGTCAGATTCTTTTGTCAATAACCTTGTCGATAAGACCGTATTCCATTGCCTGCTGTGCCGACATGAAATTGTCGCGGTCGGTATCGCGTGCGATCTCTTCAAGCGATTTTCCCGTTTCGGCGGCGAGGATGCGGTTGATGGTATCGCGCGTGCGCATGATGTGGTCGGCGTGGATCTTGATATCGCTTGCCTGTCCCTGCATTCCGCCGAGAGGCTGGTGAATCATAATCTCGCTGTTCGGGAGCGCAAGGCGCTTGCCTTTGGCGCCCGCCGCAAGAAGAAATGCGCCCATGCTTGCCGCCATGCCGATGCAGATGGTGGAAACGTCGCATTTGATGAAATTCATCGTGTCAAAAATCGCCATGCCCGCCGTGACCGAACCGCCGGGGCTGTTGATATAAAGGCTGATATCCTTTTCGGGGTCTTTGGCTTCAAGGTACAAAAGCTGTGCCACGACCAAAGAAGCGGTCGTATCGTTTACCTCATCGGAGAGGAAAATGATGCGGTCGTTTAAAAGACGGGAATAAATGTCGTAAGAACGCTCGCCTCGTCCTTCCTGCTCGACTACCATCGGTACCAATGCCATAAAAAATCATCCTTTCTTGTTTCAAATTTCAAAATTGTATGGAAAAACCGTTTGCCCGACAGATGCCGATTTTGCTCGAAAAAAGGCGTGTCGGGCACGGAAAGCAAATGCGAAACCGTGGAAAAACCGGGCTTCGCATTTCTTTTGTAATCTTTTTGTCAAAGACGCGGCATTCCGCACGCCGTATCCGGCGGATCCGAACTTACTCGGCGTCTGCCTTTTTCGTCGTCTTGCGGGTCTTCTTCTTGGGTGCCTCGTCTTCGGTCTTTTCGGCGGCGGTCTCTTCGTCTGCCTTCTTCGCCGTTTTGCGGGTCTTTTTCTAGGGTGCTTCCTCGGCCTTTTCGGCGGGTTCGGCATCCTTTTCTTCTTTTGCCTTCAGAATTTCGTCCAGCTCTGCCTGCGTTACCTTCTTTTCGGTGATCTTGGCGCTGTTCTTGACGACTTCGAAAGCGCGGAGAATGGCAACTTCGTTTTCAATGTCTTCTTTATCGATGCGAGCCTTGACGTCCTCAACCTTCATGTTGAATTCCTTGGCAAGCTCTTCGAAACGGGCTTCGACTGCCGCGTCGTCCGCTTTGATGCTCTCTGCCTTTACAATCTCGGAAAGGGCGAGATTCTTCTTGACGTTGGCGACCGCCATCATCGCATAGCGTGCGCGGATATCTTCCGGTTTCATGCCCGTGTACTGCATGAGCATATCGAGGCTCAAGCCCTGCTGACGGAGATTCATGTCGTATTCGCGAACGAGAAGATCGGTCTCCTTTTCGTACATAACGGAAGGAATGTCGGCTTCGATTGCGCCGCAAAGCTTTTCGGCAAGCTCTTCGCCCACGCGCATATCGGCGTCGTCTGCGTGCTTCTTTTCGATTTTTGCCTTAATGTCGGCTTTATATTCAGCCAACGTGTCAAATTCGGAAGCGTCCTTTGCGAATTCGTCATCCAGCGCGGGAAGCTCTTCCTTTTCGAGAGCGTTGAGCTTGATCTTGAATACGGTCTTCTTACCCTTCAGCTCTTCGGCGTGGTAATCCTCGGGGAAGGTCACGTCGATGTCAAATTCTTCACCGACGCCGTGACCGACGATCTGTTCTTCAAAGCCGGGGATAAACTGATGCGAGCCGAGCGTGAGCTTGTGACCCTGCGCCTTGCCGCCTTCAAATGCCTTGCCGTCGACGAAGCCTTCGTAATCGATGTCGGCGATATCGCCGTCCTCGGCCGGTCTTCCCTCAACGGTCACGGTGCGGGCATAGCGCTTCTGGACGCCCTTCAATTCTTCTTCGACTTCTTCGTCGGTGGTTTCGACAATATACTTTTCGACTTCAAAGCCCTTGTATTCGTTCAGCTTTACGTCGGGACGACGGGTAAAGGAAGCGGTGACGATAACGCCGTCCGCGTTTTCGAAATCCACATCGGTGACCGAGGGAGTTTCGACGGGAGTAAAGCCCGATTCGGAAACGGCTTTTTCCATCGTATCGGGGAGAAGCTCGTTGAGAGCGTCTTCATAGAACACGCCCTTGCCGTAGAACTTTTCGATAATGCCGCGGGTCGCCTTACCCTTGCGGAAGCCGGGAACCGTGATGCGCTTTGCATTCTTCTTGAATGCGCCCGCAACAGCCGCTTCGAAATCGGCGCGGTCGATGACAACGGTAAGTTCAACCTTGTTGGTTTCCGGTTCTTTGACGCTTTGTAACTTCATTTTATGACCAATCCTTTCTTCGGCTTCGTCTTGTGCGAATCCGAAAGCCCGATAAATTCGAGCCAATAATATACGATGTAAGAAAATACGGAAAAGGGGCACAAACCGCCCACTGCCATACTTTATCCACTATATTGTACTTGATTTTCGCGATAAGTCAAGCACTTTTTCGTAAACTTGAGCATTTTTCATTTTTTACACCAATGTTTACCAAAAAGGGAGAATACATTTTGTGCATTTTGCCCTTTCGCCCGCGTGCACAGAGCCGCTTTATTTGTCGTATTTTTCGACCGCGATAATAAACGGCGCGTCGGGGGAATTGATCAGCCGCAGAAGGGTGACACAATAAAACTTCTTGTCGTAGACCGCGAGATGCTCGGTCAGCATTTCGCCCTCGAGACGTCCCTCCTCGTGTCCGGGGTAGACCGATATGACCAGAATGCCGCCCTTTTTCAAAAGCCCGATCGCCGCTTTTACGGCGGGAAGCGTGCTCTCGCGCATGGTGTGTACCGTTTTGTTGCCGTTCCCGGGCAGATAGCCGAGATTAAACATGCCGCCGTCGAGCGGCTCGCGGATGTATTTCTCACAGTTTGCGTGACTGTCATGAATCAAAACGGCGTTGTGAAGTCCCGCGGCGGAAAGACGCGCGGCTGTATTTTTCAGCGCGTTTTCCTGAATATCAAAGGCATAAACCTTTCCCTCGGGCGCGCTTCTGCAAAGATATTCGGTGTCGTGCCCGTTGCCCATCGTAAAGTCGCACAACACCGCGTCGGAGCGAAGGGCGTCCTTTAAGAAAAATTTTGCCATATCCAAAAGCTCAAACATATTCTTTCCTCCGAATCTTATTCTGCTCCCCATTATAGCAGATTTCCGCCGAAAAGAAAAGCGTTTTTTCGTTTTTTTCACCGTCCCGAAGCCCCGCAGCGCTTCTCAAAGCGAAAGATTTTTGCAAAACCCTTTACAAAAACGCTTTTTCGGTGTATAATAAACTGTATTTATATCGCTCCGCCGTTTGCAATTGCTCCGAATGCTTCCGCAAGAGCGGACGCAAAAACGGGAAAAAAGGGCAAAACGGGGAAACACGGAAAAAGATGGGAGAAGTCATGAAACACGGTTTGCGCTCCGCATTGCTTTTTCGCGGGATCTTCACGCTTTTAAAGCCGATTCTCTGGTACGGTTTTTTTGCGGCGGTCATTCTGCAATATGTCGTATACGGTCCGTACCGCGCCGACGTGAAAAATCCTCTGATGTACGCGGCGCTCATCGTCATCCTCGGACTTCCGTTTTTCGCGCATTGGGTACACGACGCGTACACCTGCCTTCCATTCTCGGGGACGATCGAAAAAATGAAGGTGCGCCATCGCTTGCAAACCAACGCTTCGGGTGCGAAATATGACCGAAGCCGTATGCTGGTCACCGATCATCTGTATACGATCCGCACCGAAAAAGGGCGCCGCATCCGCGTTCTTGTGCGCGAACCGAATTTCGAATATTCCCGCTATTTCACGGTCGGAACCCCCGTTGTCCACACTTTCGGCGCGCGCTTTTTCGACCGCGCCGTGCCGTCGGGAAACGATCGGCTGTGCGTTGTTTGCGGAACGCTTTGCCGAAGAGGACAGACCGTCTGCGTTGAATGTCGAAGCCCGCTTGAATGAAAACAATTAAGCTTTATAAACCGAAGGGAGAATTTATTTTGATCGTACAACTGGAAGAAGCTTTGCAAAATCTCGGAAAGCTTGAAGAGGAAATAAAAGAGCTTGCCGTATCGCTCGAGATCGACAAATTAAAGGAAAAAGCCGACGAGCTGGAAAAAAAGACCTGCGAACAGGGCTTTTGGGACAACGCCGAGAATACGCAGGGCGTTCTCACGACCCTGAAAAACACCCGTCAGACCATCGAGGATTACGAAAAATTGAAGAACGGAGCGGAATCGCTTCGTTCGCTTATCGAGCTTGCCGTCGAAGAGGACGACGAGAGCTTTACCGAAGAAATTTTAAAAGAACTGAAGAGCCTTGAGAAAGAAAAAGAGCATCAGGTCGTTCAGGCGCTTTTGTCGGGTGAATTCGACCACAACAACGCCATTCTTTCCATCCACCCCGGAGCGGGCGGAACCGAAGCGCAGGACTGGGCGGAAATGCTTTACCGTATGTATTGCCGCTGGGCGGAGCGCCGCGGCTTTAAAGTAAAGGTGCTTGATTATCTCGACGGCGAAGAAGCGGGGATCAAGAGCGTTACCATCCTGATCGAGGGAAGCTTTGCCTACGGCTATCTGAAGAGTGAAAACGGCGTTCACCGCCTTGTGCGCGTGTCGCCCTTTGACGCATCGGGAAGACGGCATACCTCTTTCACATCGGTGGAGGTCATCCCCGAGCTGGATGATAACAACGATATCGAACTGAAAGACGAAGACCTGGAAATCACGGCGCACCGCTCGAGCGGCGCAGGCGGTCAGCACATCAACAAGACCGACTCCGCGATCCGTATCGTGCATAAGCCCACGGGCATCGTCGTCGGCTGTCAGACCGAACGCAGTCAGCTGCAAAACAAAGAGACGGCGCTGAAAATGCTGAAAGCCAAGCTTGTCGAGATCAAACAGCGCGAAAACCTCGACCGTATCGAGGATATCAAGGGCGAAAAAGCCAACATCGAGTGGGGCTCGCAGATTCGCTCGTATGTCTTCATGCCGTATACGCTGGTCAAGGACGCCCGCACGGGCTATGAGGACGGCAACATCGCCGCCGTTATGGACGGAGACCTCGACGAATTCATGAACGCCTATCTTCGCGCCAAGGGAAATTATATCAAGTAAAACGAAAACAAGAAGCAACACGGGATATTTTTTCCGAGACGGATAAAAATACAAACGGATCGAAAAAATGACGGGAACACCGCGGAAGGGAGGATCGGTTCGAATTATGAAATTTCGGCTTGATCTTAAAAAAGCACACCTTTTGAAAGCGTTTCGGCTTCACCGCCGCACGCTGTTTGCGTATTCTCTCGTCGCACAGCTTTTGTGCAGCATCGGCACTTTCGTCGGCATTTGCAAAAAGCAAAAGGGAACGGCACGTGTTTTTGCCTTTTTCGGCGGCGTGTGCGCCTTGCTCGGACTTGCGGCGCTTGCCGATAACGAGCGCGAACAACGGCGCGGGACGGGCGTTTCGGAGGAGGAATCCCTGCGGGACAGTCGGAGCGGCGGATTGGACGACGAAGCGGACGACGGGGGCTTTTCCCCGGCCATGCGTTTTCCCGCCGTCAAAAGCACGGTGCAGAGCCTTTTTACCGATGAAAAAGCATCTTTTCCCGAGGTGAAAAACACCGAGGAAAGAAAGAGAAGCGGGGAAAAAGAGAAAAAAAACGTTGAAATTGCGGGAACAAAAGACGATATGCCGCCGTCTAACGGAGGTGTGACGGTTCTTCTGCCCGATCTTTCCGAAGAAGAGGAAAAACGGCGCGAGGCGGAACGCCTCGAAAAAGAGCGCGCCGCCGAAGAAAAGCGTGAAGAGGAAAACCGAAAAGCGCGCGAACGGCTGGACGAGGCGATCCGAATCTTAAAGAACGCGGCGGAAGGCACGCCGACCGACGATCGGGAGAACGATCTCGAAAAAGAGCTTGCCGAGCGGGACGAATGAAGAACGTGAGAATACCGCCGACGTTTGCGCGCGGTTTGCGGATTCGGAACGTAACATGATGAAGATGTAACATGAGAGAAGGAAGGTTCCTGTAAATGAAAAAAAGTATCGCGTGTCTGTTGGCGCTTCTGCTTCTTGTTCCTTCGCTTTGGAGCTGTCAAAAGCAGCCTGTGTCCGACGACAATAAAACGACAAACGAAGATTCGCTCACGGGCGATCCCGAGCTGGATGCCATTATAAAAAAAGCGCAGGAGGAAGGACCCGTTATGCCCGACGGCATGACCGAGGTCTGGTTTGACGAAATTTTTCGCGCCTTTTACCCTAAACAGCTTGCCGACGTTTATCCGACAAAGATCTACGTATACGGCGATTATGAGACCAATCAGCCGGTCATGTGCTTCTCATCCGAGACGCTTACGAACGTCGAACTGTTTGCCATTGAAAACGGAACAGCGGGCGAGACGCTTTATACCGTCGAAAAGCTCGTTCCGATGGAATCGATCGTTTTGCAGGTTCGTGCCGAGGAAGAGCCGAATCTCGGCGTTCGCTTTACCGACGCGGAAGGAAACGAACATTCTTATTCGATCGCACGCAACGCCGACGACACCGAGATCGTGCTGAACGAATTCCGTTAATCTGTTAAGAAACAAGAAAAATTATTGCCCCGTGTGCACTTCAAAATCGGCACACGGGGCATCCTTTTACAAAACCCCGCCCGCACGGTATCTGTGCAGGCGGGGAAATTCTCATTTATTACATAAAATCGGTGTGTTTTCGACTTCGGCAGCGCGCGGTGCTTTTTCAGTTGCCGGACTTTTCATTCTTGGCGCGTACCTTTGCGCGCTCAACATTGCTGAGGATGGCTTTTCTCAGGCGGATCGATTTCGGCGTGACTTCGATCAGCTCGTCGTCGTTGATATATTCGATCGCTTCTTCCAGACTGAAAATCTTCGGCGTGACAAGGCGGAGCGCTTCGTCCGCGCCGGCGGAGCGGATGGCGGTCAGGTGCTTTTTCTTGCAGACGTTGACCACAATGTCGTCGCCCTTGGGCGATTCGCCGACGATCATGCCCTCGTATACTTCGATGGCGGCGGGAATAAACATCTGTCCGCGATCCTGCGCGTTGAATACGCCGTAGGTCGTCGCCTTGCCGGTCTCGTACGCGATGAGCGAACCGGTGGTGCGCTTGGGAATCTCGCCCTTATACGGAACATAGCCGTCAAAGATCGAGCTGATGATGCCCTCGCCGCGCGTGTCGGTCAAAAATTCGTTGCGGTAGCCGAAAAGTCCACGGGTCGGAATGCGGTAAATGAGCTTCATGCGGTCGCCGATGGGCGTCATATCGACAAGCTCTCCTTTGCGCGCGCCCAGCTTTTCCATGACCGAACCCATATAATCCTGCGGAATCTCACACGTGACCTCTTCGCAAGGCTCGAGAAGATTTCCGTTTTCGTCGTGCGTAAAGATGACGCGCGGCGCGCTGACCTGCATTTCGTAGCCCTCGCGGCGCATAGTCTCGATGAGGATCGAAAGGTGCATTTCGCCGCGGCCCGATACTTTAAAGCTCTCGGTCGAGTCGGTGTCGGCGACACGGAGCGAAACGTCCTTCAAAAGCTCGCGGTAAAGACGCTCGCGCAGATGGCGGGAGGTGCAGAACTTTCCTTCCGTTCCGGCAAAGGGAGAGCTGTTGACCGAGAAGGTCATCTCAAGCGTCGGCTCGGAAATTTTGACAAAGGAAAGCGCGTCGACGTGCTCGGGGTCGCATATGGTATCGCCGATGGTGATGTTTTCGATACCCGAAATGCAGACGATCTCGCCCGCTGCCACCTCATCGGCGGGAACGCGCTTAAGACCCTCGACCGTGTAAAGGTTGGCGACCTTGGCACGGTAATCATCGTGCGTGCCCTGATGATTGGTGACGATGATATCCTGATTTTTCTTCACCGTTCCGCGCTCGATACGTCCGAGCGCAATACGACCGACGTAGTCGTTATAGTCGATGGAGGAAACAAGCATTTGTGTCGGACCCTCCGCCGTGACATCGGGACCGTCGATGTGGTTTATGATAGTTTCGAACAAAACGGCAAGATCGGTCTCGGTTCCGTCGGGCGAAAGCGACGCCGTTCCGTTTTTGCCCGAGCAGAATACGATCGGGCTGTCGAGCTGTTCGTCGGTCGCGTTGAGGGCGATAAACAGCTCCAGAACCTCGTCGACGACTTCATGAACGCGCGCGCCGGGACGGTCGATCTTGTTTACGACCACGACGACCTTGTGTCCGAGCTCCAGCGCCTTTTGCAGAACGAAACGGGTCTGCGGCATGGTGCCTTCGAAGGCGTCGACCAAAAGCAGAACGCCGTCCACCATTTTCAGAACGCGCTCAACCTCGCCGCCGAAATCCGCGTGACCGGGGGTGTCGACGACGTTGATCTTGATTCCCTTGTAATGCAGGGAGGTGTTTTTGGCAAGAATGGTGATGCCGCGCTCGCGCTCAAGGTCGTTGTTGTCCATAACGCGGTCCTCGACCACCTGATTTTCGCGGAAGGTGCCGCTCTGCTTGAGCATTTCGTCCACAAGCGTTGTCTTGCCGTGGTCGACGTGGGCGATGATGGCGATGTTGCGCAGATCATTTCGAATCATATTTTTGTCTCTTCCTTTTAGTTCAATGTCAATTCACAAAAATATATTATAACACAAGGTTTTCGTTCTTTCAACACTTTTCCGCATTTTTACTTTTTGTACACATTTTTGCGGTGCCTTTTGCCGTTTTACTCGAAAAGGTTGACAAACGCCGCAAATTGTGCTATCATATGGTACGCTGTGATGATACGATTCGGAGGAAAGGCGGCGGAATATGGACGGTTTTTTTGATCTTCACTGCCACATTCTTCCCGGCGCGGACGACGGTGCGGCGGATGATTCCGAGGCTTTTGCTTTGCTCGACATCGCATACCGCGACGGGATACGTTCGGTCTGCTTTACGCCGCACCGCAACCCGTATATCCGCGGACTGGACGGCGAGAAGGCGCGTGAGATCTTTCGGCGGTTTTGTCCCGCCGCAAAGGAGCACTTCCCTGATATGCACTTTTCGCTCGGCTCGGAGATCATGTATTACGACGGGTGTGTCGAGGACGTACGCGCGGGAATCTGCTTTACGATGTGCGGGGGAAAATATCTTCTGACGGAATTTCCGACCGACATCGATTATTCCGACATATTGCGCGCTGCGGGAAATCTCAATGCTCACGGATACCGGATGATGCTTGCCCACGCCGAACGGTACGACTGCATACGGAAAAAGCCGAAGCGGGCAGAGGAGCTTTCGGAGGAGGATGTTCTGATCCAGCTCAACGCCTCGCTTTTCCGCAAATACGGGCTTTTTGAGGGCGCGGAGCAAAAGCGGTTCATACGCACGGTCTTTTCGTCGGGGATTCCGTTTTTCGTCTCCACCGACGCGCACGGCGGAAAACGCACGCCGATCCTTTCCGAGGCGTATCGCTTTGTGTGCGAGGCTTTGGGCGAAGAAGCCGCGCACGAGGTTTTTTGGGATATTCCGTCCTCGATCTTTCGGTCGGACGAAGAAAACGGATAGGTGTTTTCAATACGGCATTGAGTCGAGTTTGAAAAAGGAGAAAATATGGAGCTTGAGATCAATTATAAGGAGCTGTTCCGCTATCTTGCCAAAAAGCTTTACATCGCCGTTGCGGCGGCGCTTGTGCTTTGCACGACGGCGGGACTGTATACGACCTTCTGCATGACGCCCATGTATGCGTCGAGCGCCAAAATATATATCCGCAACCGTCAGAGCACGAGCTTTACCTCGTCGGAGATCATGGCGTACAGCGATCTCACCAAGGACTACATGCAATTTCTGTTCAGCGATGCGGTGCTGGAGCCCGTCATTGAGGAATGCGGACTTTCTGTGACGACTGCGAAACTGAAACGCAGAATTTCCGTGAGCAACCCTGCCGAAACCCGTATTTTGGTCGTGCAGGTGTCCGATTCCGATCCCGCCCGCGCAAAACAGATCGTCGATTCGCTCTGCCTTCGTTTTCAGCGCTTCATTTCCGAACTGATGAGGGAGGACCAGGTAACGGTGTACGACGAGGGAACGCTTCCCACCCATCCGTATTCTCCCAGCCTGAAGCGCAATCTTTTTTTGGCGGCGCTGCTCGGCTTTCTGATCCCGATGTTTCTTTTGGCGGTCTTGTACGTTCTGCGCGGCACGATTGATTCGGAGGAGAGCGCGGAGGAGATTCTCGACCTCAAGGTGATCGGAAAGGTTCCGTATTCCCACCGCGCCGACAGCCGCAGAGGCTCCGCCGAAAAACGCGGGTAATGATTTACCGTTCATCGACTATCGACTAGACTAACCGAGAAAGGATTTTTTTCATGAATCAGATACGGTTTGAAGAACGCGTGCTGCAAAACGACTTCGAGGTTTCGGAGGCGATAAAATCGGTGCGCACGGCGATTCTTTTCAGCAGCGCCGAATGCAAGGTCATTTCGATTACCAGCTGTAACGAGGGCGACGGAAAGAGCTTTCTTTCCTTCAATATTGCCAAAAGCCTTTCGGAGATCGGAAAACGGGTGCTGTTTATCGACGCCGATATGCGCAACTCGCGCTTTGCTTCGGAATATGCAAAGCAGACCGACATAAAGGGCTTGAGCCATTATCTTTCGGGTCAGGCGAGCGTCGGAGAAGTTTTGTATTCGACCGAGATTTCGGAGCTTTACATGGTCTTTTCGGGCATTTTCCCCGTTAATCCCGCCGAGCTTCTGACCGGAAGCGCTTTTTCGTCCTTTGTGGCGGAGGCGCGGGAGAATTTTGATTACGTCATTATTGATACGCCGCCTGTCAATCTTGTGACCGACGCCTCGATCTGTATTTCCCGGAGCGACGGTTCGATTCTTGTGCTTTCGTGCGGGAAAACGCCGGCAAAGGCGGCAAGAGAAGCCGAAAAAACCATGCTCGCGGCGGGAAAACCGATCCTCGGCTGTGTTTTGAACAAAGTCCCTCGGCGGGTGCACAAGGGACGGTACGGTTACGGATACGGCTACGGTTACGGTTACGGTCGGAATGATCGGGAGCGAAACACGGGAAAATAAGGCGCGGCGGAAGCGTGCCGAAAAAGCGGGATATCCGCACGACAGGAAAAGAAAGAGAAAGAGGAGAAGCGTTCGCTTCTCCTTTTTTTGCACACAAAGCGGAAGAAAATGATGGATATTGCGGTAAATATTAGGAAAAACCACCAAACACTCGCAAGACATTCAAAAATTATTTTCAAGTATTGTATTGAAAATTCATAATTTTTGCGCTATAATAAAAACATGTTAAAAACTTAACAAATCCAATTGAGGAGGACAAAAGTTATGGCAAGATTTACATTACCGAGAGATTTGTATTACGGCAAGGGTGCGTTGGAAAACTTAAAGACCCTTACCGGTAAAAGAGCAATGGTGGTATCGGGCGGCAGCTCGATGCGACGCGGCGGTTTTCTCGACCGTACCGAAGCGTATCTGAAGGAAGCCGGAATGGAAGTAAAATTCTTTGAAGGCGTTGAACCCGACCCGTCGGTCGAAACGGTTATGAAGGGCGCAGCCGCCATGACCGAGTTCCAGCCCGATTGGATCGTTTCCATCGGCGGCGGTTCGCCGATCGATGCGGCAAAGGCTATGTGGGCATTCTACGAGCACCCCGAGACCACCTTTGAAGATCTGTGCAAGCCTTTCAACTTCCCGAAGCTGAGAACCAAGGCACACTTCTGCGCAATTCCTTCGACCTCCGGCACGGCGACCGAAGTTACGGCATTCTCGGTCATCACCGACTATGCAAAGGGCATCAAGTACCCGCTCGCCGACTTCGAGATCACACCCGATGTCGCCATCGTCGACCCCGACCTTGTTGAGAGCCTTCCCGTAAAGCAGGTTGCGTACACCGGTATGGACGCGCTGACCCATGCGATCGAAGCTTATGTTTCGACGCTGCACAGCCCCTTCACCGATCCGCTTGCCATCAAGGCGATCGAAATGGTTCTCGACTATTTGCCGCAGTCGTACAATAAGAATATGGACGCAAGAGAGCAGATGCACTACGCACAGTGTCTTGCCGGACAGGCATTCTCCAATGCCCTTCTCGGTATCGTACACTCGATGGCGCACAAGACCGGCGCGGCATTCTCGACCGGTCACATTCCGCACGGCTGTGCAAACGCCATCTATCTGCCTTATGTTATCGAATACAACGCACATGAGCCCGAAGCAATGCGCCGTTATGCCGATATTGCCCGCCGCGTAGGTCTCGGCGGAACCTCCGAAAAGGCTCAGGTCAACGCCTTGATCGAAAAGATCCGTTCGTTCAACCGCGCCATGAACATCCCGAATACCATTCAGGAATTCGGCGTTAAGGAGGACGAATTCCTCGAAAAGCTCGACACCATCGCAGCCAACGCCGTCGGCGACGCCTGCACCGGTTCGAACCCCAGAAGCATCACGCCCGAACAGATGGCAAAGCTGTTCAAGTGCACCTTCTACGGCACCGAAGTCGATTTCTGATTCTTCGGAATTTCTTCAAAAAGGGAGCGAAAGCTCCCTTTTTTGTTTGCCGCGCGAACGCATCGTGTTTGCAAGAATCGCAATGTTTTTTGTTCAAAAAGCAATTCAAATTGCCTTTTTTACGGCTATAATGAAAGCAGATAGGGTCGTTTTTCGCAACGGAAAAGAAAAATACCGAAGCCGAAATTTGGGAGGAAGACGGAATGAAACCGCTTTTGACAAAAGAAAAAATCGAAGAAATAAGAGATAACCCCGATTTTGCGCGCCTGTTTGCCGACATGCGCGCCTACGCCGAGGCGGCGGTCGGAAAGGAAGAGCCTGCTTTGCCGTACAGCCTTTTTTCGCTTTTTGAAAAGACGGGCGATCGCGCTCTTTTTGAAGAACGCTATTTCGAGCGTCGCCGACGTTTTTGCGCCTTCGCGATTCTGTATCTTGTCGACCGCGACGAAAAGTGGAAAAGGGCGCTGGAGGACTGTATTTTTGAGATCTGCTGCGAGGCGACCTGGGCGCTTCCCGCTCATATAAGCGGCTATCCCGCCGAGGAATACGGCGTTTGCATTGATCTTTTCTCCTCCGAAACGGGCGAGATAATCGCGGAGCTTTTGAACATGGCGCGGGACGAGCTTTCCCCGCGGGTGGTCCTTACCGCCGAGCGGGAGATCCGACGCCGCATTATCACGCCGTTTCTGCAGTACGGGGCGAAGCATTACTGGTGGCACAAAGCCGACAACAACTGGGCGGCGGTCTGCGCCTGCGGCGTCGGCTCGTGCTTTCTGCATCTGGGAACAAAAGAGGAGATCGACCGTTTTCTCGAAGAGCTTCCGCCCATCCTCGAATCCTTCCTGCACAGCTTCGATCCCGACGGCTGCTGCCTTGAGGGGTATTCCTATTGGGTATACGGCTTCGGACGGTATGTTTATCTTGCCGATCTTCTGCTCGATTACAGCGGCGGAAAGGTCGACATTATGAAGCAATATGAAAAAGTGCGCCGCATTGCCGACTTTCCGAATCATGTTTTCGTCGGCGATACGGAGGTGCTGACCTTTTCCGACGGCGTTCGCGGAGCGTATGCCGTGCGCGGCATTTCGGCGTATATTCACAAAGTCTTTCCCGAAATTCCCATGCCCGCAAAGGCGCTTTACGACCCGTCGGGCTTCGGACGGGAATTCGTCGCGACGGTGCGCGATCTTGCATGGTTCGACGGAAGAAAAGTGTCCGAAAAGCGCACGCATGAGCCGCTTTTCGTATACAAGCATGCGCAGTGGTATATCCGTCACACCGATGCGTTTTGCTTGGTCGCCAAGGGCGGCTGCAACGCCGAGCCGCACAATCACAACGACGTCGGGAATTTTCTTTTGTTAAAGGGAAATACGCGGCTGTTTGACGATTTCGGCGCGGGACGCTACACGCGGCAGTATTTTGCCCCGGGTGAGCGTTACACGATCTTTGTCAATTCCTCCCGCGGACACAGTGTGCCCATTATCAACGGTCATTTACAGAACATCGGCGTCGATCATGCGGCGGAGCTTTTGTATTATGACGAAAACGTCTGCGCCTTCGAGCTTTCGAAGGTCTATGACGATCCGACCCTTACGGGACTTGTCCGCCGCTTTGATATTCTGCCCGACGGAATACGGCTTACCGATACCTTTGATTTTGAAAAAGCGCCCGAGGCGCTCACCGAGCGTTTTATCACGCGGATACAGCCCGAAAAATGTGACAGCGGCGTTCGGGTCGAAAACGGCACGTTTACGGCGGATTTTGCCTGTGATGTCATACTTTCGGTCGAGAACGTACTGCCCCATTCCGTATTGAACGGCGACCCGAACGCGACGGTACCCGTTTATGTCGTCGATTTTGTTCCGAAAAAGACGGCGAAGCACATCGCGCTCTCCTTCACGGCAAAAATCGAAGAATGAGTATCGAAAAGTACAAGAAATAAGAAAAGTTCATTTACATTTCCCCGCTGTTTTGCTATACTGACGGTGAAGGAGTGAGCGCATATGTTAAAAGAGGACCGCACCTTTATCGAAAATAAGTATCACGATACAAGTAAGCCCTACAATGCCTATGACCGCATGGGGTATCACGGCTGGACGTGCGACGAGCGCACGGGGCTTTCGGACGACGAAATGAAAAAAGAGCTTGCCGCTTTGGTCGAGCGGGAGGAAAAAGCGGAAAAACCGCACCCCGTCATCAAAGCCGAGGCGGCGGCGTACGTTTTGGACAACGGACGCTTTGATATCAGCCCGCACGATTACTTTGTCTATTTCTACAGTTGGGGAAGACTGACACAGCCCTCGACGCATCACCGTTGGGATCGAGAGGTCTTTTCCGAGAAGATCCCCGATACCCGCAGGACGATGGACAGGATCAATCAAAGCGGCGCGGTCGCACAATGGCCCGATTACGATCATGTTGTGCCGAATTGGGATTCTCTTTTGACGCTCGGATTTCCGGGACTTCTCGCGCGCTCGGAAAAGTGCCGCAAAAAGCACGAAGCGGCGGGGACGCTGACCGAGGAGCAAAAAGCGGTATACGATTCGATCAAGATCGAATACGAGGCGGTTCTGCGCCTTCTTTCCCGCATGAAAAAATATGCCGAACAAAAGGCAAAAGAGGGACAGGAAAAAGCGGCGGATATTGCCGCCTGTCTTGACCGCTTGGAAAGCGGCGCGCCGCAGACGCTGTATGACGCGCTTCAGGCGATCTATCTCTTTTTCATCGTCTGCGAATGTGTCGACTGTTTCCAGACCCGTTCGCTCGGTAACGGGATCGACAACACGCTTTTGCCCTTTTACCGCGCCGATCTTGAAAGCGGGCGGCATACGAAAGAAGAGCTTTCCGAATTTTTAGGCTATTTTTTCATGCAATATGCCGCGATCGATAATTATTGGGGACATCCCATGTATCTCGGCGGCACGGATAAAAACGGAAATTCCGTCGTGAACGAGCTGACTTACGAAATTCTTCGCGTTTACCGTAAGCTTGGCATTTACAATCCGAAAATTCAGATCAAGGTCAACCGCAATTCGCCGAAAGAATATATCGAGACGGCGCTCGACATGGTACGGAGCGGCAACAGCAGTCTTGTTTTCTGCTGCGAACCCGGCATGGTAAAGGCGATCATGAACTACGGCGTACCGTATGAAAAGGCGTATGATTTCGACATCAGCGGCTGCTACGAGACCCGCGTGCGCTCGGACGAATCGAGCACGGGCACGGGATATGTCAATATGCTGAAAGCCGTTCGTTATGTCTTTACGCGCGGCACGGACGAAACGACAAAGAAAAGAGTCGGACTTGATACGGGCGCTCTTTCGGAAATGAAGAGCTTTTCCGACTTTTACGGCGCCTTTCTGAAGCAGTGGCGTCATTTGATCGAGACGTCCTTTGCCTGCGCCGACGCGTACGAACCGTATCTTTCGTATGTGAATCCGTGCGTTATGTTCACCGCGACAAGCGAGAACAGCGTCGAACGGGGCGTGGACGGATATACCGTCGGTATGCGGTACAACAACTCGCATATGCTGTGCTGCAGCTTCGGTACGGCGGTCGACGCGCTCATGGCGGTGCGTGAATTCGTGTATGAAAAAAAGACCGTGACCCTTGAGGAAATGGCGTCGGCGCTCGAGGCAAACTGGGAAGGGTATGAGGAGCTTCGCACGACGATTTTGAAAAGCCCGCACAAATACGGCAACGGTGACTTTGTTACCGACGAATTTGCCTCGGCGCTCGCACGCTTTTATTGTTCGATCGTCAATAACCGCCCGAACAAGCGCGGCGGCGTTTACAAAGCCATTATGCATTCCGCCATGCAATTTATTTGGCAGGGAGACAAAACGGGCGCGACCCCCGACGGAAGAAGAAACGGCGATGAGATCTCCAAAAATGCGTCGCCCACGCCCGGCATGGACAAAAACGGCGTGACGGCATTGCTTCGCTCGGCGACGGGACTTGTGCCGTATCTTTTCTCCGAATCGTTCTGCGTCGATGTTATGCTGCACCCGTCGGCGGTCGAAGGAAACGACGGCATGACGGTTCTGAAGGGACTTCTGACTTACTATCTCGAGCACGGCGGAATGTCGATCCAGTTTAACGTCATGGATACAAAGACCTTGCGCGACGCGCAGAAGCACCCCGAAAAATACCGCAATCTTCAGGTGCGCGTCTGCGGCTGGAACGTTTTGTGGAACAGCCTTTCCGAACAGGAACAGAACGCTTATATCCGCCGTGCGGAGAATATTCAATAAACAAAAAAGGAGGACGTGCATCCTCCTTTTGCCTTGCCGCCGAAGTTTTTTTCGCACGCCGGATTTTTCAAAATTTGCCCTTGACAAAATTTTCTTTTTTCGTTATAATAAAAATGCTCCGCAGGTTCGGAGTGCATAATGTGTAAGAGGGAGTAGCTAACGGGCAACCGTTTCTTCGGCGTCAGGACGATAGCAATATCCGCCGCAGAATGAAAATGCAAGACTTTTACCGGTTTTACCGGGAGAAGTCTTTTTTATATATATTTTGATTTTGAAAGGAAGAAATGTATGCTGGAGTTGTTTTCGAATGTGGGAAACGTCACATGGCAAATGGTCGTCATGTGGGGGATCGGCGCGATCCTGATCTTTCTCGCCATCAAAAAGGACATGGAGCCGTCGCTGCTTTTGCCGATGGGCTTCGGTGCGATCTTGGTAAACCTGCCGCTTTCGGGCGCGATCACGCAGGGGCTTGAGAAGGGACCGCTCACCACGCTTTATAACGCGGGTATTGCAAACGAGCTGTTTCCGCTTCTTTTGTTTATCGGAATCGGCGCGATGATCGATTTCGGTCCGCTGCTTTCCAATCCGAAGCTGATGATCTTCGGCGCGGCGGCACAGTTCGGTATCTTTATGACCATAAGCCTTGCATCGCTTCTGGGCTTTGACCTGAAGGACGCGGCGTCGATCGGCATTATCGGTGCGGCGGACGGACCGACCTCGATCTTTGTCGCCAATTATTTCGGCTCGAATTATCTCGGCGCGATCATGGTGGCGGCGTATTCCTATATGGCGCTCGTCCCTGTTGTACAGCCGCCGGTGATCAAGCTTCTGACTACAAAAAAAGAGCGTCTTATCCGTATGCCCTACGTTCAGAAGAGCGTCTCCAAAACCGTGCGCATCCTCTTTCCGATTGCCGTTACCGTCGTATGCGGTCTTGTCTCACCGAAGAGCGTGGCACTGGTCGGCTTTTTGATGTTCGGTAATCTGATCCGTGAATGCGGCGTTCTCGACTCGCTTTCCGAAACCGCGCAGAAGGTGCTTGCCAACCTCATCACGCTGTTCTTGGGCATAACGGTCGCTTCGCAGATGCAGGCGGAGAAGTTCTTAAGACCCGAAACCCTCATGATCTTGGGACTCGGACTTATCGCCTTTATCTTTGATACGGCGGGCGGCGTTCTGTTCGGCAAGCTTTTGAACCTCTTCTTAAAGCCCGGTCACAAGATCAACCCGATGATCGGCGCTGCCGGAATTTCCGCGTTTCCGATGTCGGCGCGTGTCGTACACAAGATGGGACTGAAAGAGGACAACAGCAACTTTCTTCTTATGCATGCGGTCGGCGTCAACGTTTCGGGTCAGATCGCGTCGGTCATTGCCGGCGGCCTTGTCGTGACGTTGGTCGAAAATCTGGTTCATTAAAATACGGGAGGCAACGGTATGAATTTCAATACGGAAGCATTTATGAACACTCTCCCGATCATGGGAAAAGGTATGCTGGGCATTTTCATCGTGACCGGCGTGATCATTCTCTCGATGTACCTTCTGCGCGTTTTCACGGCGGATAAGGACGAAGGGAAAAAGTAAAAAGCGAAATAACGAAAGAGCGGCGCATATCAGCATGCGCCGCTCTTATTTTTATTCGACCGATTTTAAGCTTTTCGTTTTTTCGTGCTGCTTTATGTATTTTGTCCAGCGGATGTAGCCGTAGGTCGTGTTGGTGAGGTATCCGATCTTCAAAACGAGCAGGACGATCTGACCCGAAAGGATGTTGATGAGCGCTTCCAAAAGGGCGCTGATGTACCATGCGATCCATTGCTCGCGCAGACGAAGAAGAATGAAGATACCGTTCACTACGCCCACGGCGCTCGCACAGGCGTCGGCGTAGCAGACAATGACCTCAAGCGTGCGGTTGCCGCCGAACAGGTCGGTTCCGAAATCCAGCGTGGTGAGAAAATAACCGACGCCGAAGGTGAAGACGATAACGCCCGCAATGATGGCGACCTCTTGCCAGCCCTTCAAGGTGCGTACCTGCGTAAGCTCTTCTTCGACCTTATCGGGGTGACGGTGCCAGTTGATAAAGCTGATGATATCGCAGGGAAGCCAGAAGAACAGCGTCGTCGCCATGGTGGCAAAGCGGTAGGCAAGGACGACACAGATGGCAATTTCGCAAAGCTCGACGAGAACCGAGACCAAAAAATTCCATTTGCTCTGTTTGGAGATCAAAAGCTCGCAAAGGATGTTTAAGAAGGTGTCGGCAAGATACAGCGCCATGATGGCAATGCCGCTGATTCCGTTCACTTCGCCCTCGGGGAAGAGAACCGAAACGATCGACGCCGCCGCCAAAATGGTTAAGAACCAGATCTGTTCGTAGGCGGTAAAATATTTGTCGAAAAAGATCATGACCGAAAGTCCGAGTGCCAAAAGAAGCAGAGCCAGCGCCGCTCCGAAGGTGCCGTTTTGCTCATCGGCACGGAGGTTTTTCAGTGCCGACGCAATGTCCGCGTCGGTCGCTTCATGATCGAAAGCGAGTGTGTTTCCGTCGGGATCGGTGTAAACATAGCCCGTCACGGTGACGCCGCCGGGAAGCGATTCCCACTCTTCATAGGTATAATTTACGGTAAGCGTCACGCCGTCTTCCGCTTTGAATTCCACGGGGCAGAGCGTTTCGTCTTCGTATTCCTCCTCGCCCGCTTCGGTCACGCGGGTGAAGGTCTCGGTGCGGGTCAGGGAAAAATCGGTGTTTTTTTCGTTTATCGCCAAAAGTCCGCGCACGCCGAAAAAGACGGCGAAAACAAGCGAAAGAACAAAGACGATGATTTTTAAGATTTTACAATTTTTTCGTGCGGGGGAAAGGGATACTGCGGTTGCGGTTGTAGTTGAATTCATGTTTTTTCTCCGAAAAATAAGTTTAAAAATATACGATGCTGCGGAACAAAATGCGTCGGGAAGCCCCGTCAAGGTTCTTCCATGTCGCGGAAGATCTTTTTCGCCACCTCATTCATGACCTCGGGCTTTGAGACGATGATCCCGTTATGCTCGTCGCCCAGAATCAAAAGCGTGTCGCCGCTCTCGATGTGAAAAAGCTTGCGCGCTTCCTTGGGAATCACGATTTGTCCCTTTTCGCCGACCTTGACCGTGCCGAAAAGGTGTTTTCCTTTGGGAAGCCCCAAAATGTGCTTCGACGGCATATCCTCACCTCTCAAAATTCCTACTTGTTGGAAAAGTATACCACATTTTTCTCCCGCTGTCAACCCCCCGCCGCGTCGGCGGAAAAACGAAAAAGAGCCGAGAAAAATCGCGGCTCTTTCCCGGTGCGGTCGATACGATCGCTCCGGTTTGTTTTATCTTATTTTATCCGATGAACTGCTGCTGCGGAACGGGATCGTTCAAGCCGAAGCTTACCGTGATGGCGTTGTTGACGCGATTCATCACGTCGTCGTCCAAATGCCCCATTTTTTCCTTCAGACGTTTTTTATCGATGGTTCGGATCTGCTCCAAAAGGATTACCGAATCGCGCGAAAGACCGTAATGCTCGGCATAAACGTCGATATGCGTCGGCAATTTGCTTTTATCGGTTTTACTGGTGATAGCGGCGGCGATAACCGTCGGACTGAATTTATTTCCCACGTCGTTCTGGATGATAAGTACGGGTCTTGTACCGCCTTGCTCCGAACCGACGACGGGACTTAAATCGGCGTAATAAATATCGCCTCGTTTCACACTCATGTTTTTCTCCTTCCTTTCCTGACCTTTTCGGTTTCGGCTCTGATGATATTTTTGCCGCCTTTTTCGGAAATATTCAAAAAGGAGGACTCGAAGAACGTTTTCGCAAAGAAAGCTTTCTTCGCTGTCAGTTTATTCAAAAGCGCTTTTTTGCGTTCCGCCCCGCCGCGCTTTCTGCGCTTCGTTTCGATTGTGCAAACAAAAAGGACGGCACATACTTTGCTCGTATGTGCCGCCCGCTGTGCGCTTTTTGCGTTTATTTTTCGTTTTTCGAAAAGCTTCGGATTATTCCGACAAAATGGCGCGGTCGCTTGCAAAGACCGTTCCGCTTGCCTTGTTGAAAAGCGAAAGAAGATCTTCTACGGTGAGATTTTTCTTTTCCTCGCCCGAAACGTCAATGATGATGCGTCCCTCGTGCAGCATGATCAGGCGGTTTCCGTAGGCGATGGCGTCGCGCATGTTGTGCGTGATCATAAGGGTGGTGAGATGGTTGTTTTCCACAATGCGCCCGGTGATCTCCAGCACCTTTGCCGCCGTTTTCGGGTCGAGCGCCGCGGTGTGTTCGTCCAAAAGCAAAAGCTTCGGACAGCTCAGCGACGCCATAAGCAGCGTTATCGCCTGCCGCTGACCGCCCGAGAGAAGACCGACCTTGGCGGACATGCGGTTTTCCAGACCCAACCCCAACTCGGCAAGGAGCTTTTTATATTCCTCGCGCTCCTTTTTCGTAATGCCGGCGCGGAGCGTGCGGTGCTTTCCGCGGCGATAGGCAAGGGCGAGGTTCTCTTCGATCTGCATATCCGCCGCCGTGCCCATGGACGGGTCCTGGAACACACGTCCCAGATATTTTGCGCGCTTGTATTCGGGAAGTGCGGTAACGTCGATGCCGTCGAGCAGAATCCGTCCCGTGTCGGGGCGGAAAACGCCCGAAATAATATTCTGCATCGTGCTTTTTCCCGCGCCGTTTCCGCCGATGACGGTGACGAAATCGCCGTCGTTCAGCTTGAGATTCAAATTGCTTAGTGCGACCTTTTCGTTAATGGTTCCGGGGTAGAAAACTTTGTTGATATTTTGCAGTTCAAGCACGGTCTTTTCCCCCTTTTTCTCTCTGCGTTACGCCGCGGCGCGACGCGATCTGCTTTTTGACATACGGCACGCCGAGGAAGGCGGCGACGACGATCGCCGACAGCATCTTGAGAAGGTCGGTATCCAGTCCCGCAAAAATAATGATCTGATATACGATGTAATAGATCACTGCGCCCAAAAGCACGCCCGTAAGTCGTATGGCAAAATTGGGGGGCAGCTTGGATATGACCGCACCGCCGATGACGACGGCGGCAAGTCCGATGACCACCGCGCCTTTGCCCATGTTAATGTCGGTGTATCCCTGATACTGGCAAAGGAGCGCGCCCGAGAGCGCGACGATTCCGTTGGAAAGCGCCAGTCCCAAAAGCTTAGTCACATCGGTATTGATTCCCTGCGCGCGGCTCATGGCGGCGTTAATGCCCGTCGCGCGGATGCTCGCACCGAGCTCCGTGCCGAAGAAGAGATAGAGCAGTGCGACCAAAAGCACCGCAAAAATCGCCAAAATGACGATGGCGGCGGGAATGTCCATCTGCGACAGCAAAACTTTATAATTTCTTGCGGAAAGGGGCTGATTTGCCTTTCCCATGATCTTAAGGTTTACCGACCAGAGCACGAGCTGCGTGAGAATTCCCGAGAGAATGGCGGGAATTCCCAAAAGAATATGCAGAGCGCCCGTCACCGCGCCCGCCGCGATGCCCGAAAGCAAAGCGGCGATAAGCGCAGCCCAAACGGGAACGCCGTTTATCATCAGCATGGCGCAAACGGCGGCGCCCGTACAAATAGAGCCGTCTACCGTAAGATCGGCAATATCCAGTATTTTATACGTAATGTATACGCCGATCGCCATAATGCCCCAAATCAAACCTTGGGCGACGGCTCCCGGCAAAGCGGAGAGAAGATCCATAATTTTTCCTTTCTTTGCTCTTTGCCTATATTTGTTTGCAAAACAGCCCGCGCTGAAAAGCGGCTGAATTTTTCGGAAGCTTACGATTCCGGTTTATTATTCGATCGCCGTGTATCCTTCGGGAACGGTGATACCCAATTCTTCACAGATGGCGGGATTGTACATCTTGGTCGCCTTTGCATATTCGATGGGCATTTCCGAGATCTTTTCTTCGCCCTTTAAGATCTTCGCCGCCATTTCACCGGTTTTTACGCCGAGGTCGTAGTACGAGATCGAAAGAGTGGCGACACCGCAGCCGGCGCAGATGCCCTGTTCGCCCGCAACAACGGGAACCTTCTTTTCTCTTACAATGTTGCCGATGGTCTCGGAGCAGGAGGCTGCCGTGTTATCGGTGGGGATGTAGATAACGTCGCTCTGTGCGGCGGCTGCCGTCGTAACGGCGGAAATGTCGTTCGAGTCGCTGAAGGAGAAGCGCGTGCAGGTGAGACCCTTGTCGGTGAGGTATTCTTCGATGACCTTTACCTGATATTCGGAGTTGGGCTCTGCCGAGCAGTAGATGAGTCCGACATTCTTTGCGTCGGGGAAAAGCTCAAGGATTATGTCTGCCTGTTCGGTAAGGGGCGCAAGGTCGGACGTACCCGAAACGTTGCCGCCGACCGTGCCGTTGAAGTCCGGAATGTCGAGCGCAACGCCGTATTCGGTGATGGAGGTGCCGAGAACGGGAATGGTCGTCGTTGCGTTAAACGCCGCCTGGAGTGCGGGCGTTGCGTTCGCTAAGATCAGATCGACCTTTTTGGAAACGAAATCGGTGACGATGGTCGAGCAGGCGATGGTGTCGTTCTGTGCGTTCTGTTCGATGAAAGTCACGTTTTCCGCGCCGAGCGCTTCGGTCAGCGCGTCTTTAAAGCCCTGTGTTGCGGCGTCCAGCGCTTCGTGACGAACCAGCTGGCAAATGCCGACGGTATATCCTTTTTTCTTGCCGCAGGAGGAGAGGGACAGCGTACACGCGACGACCGTCGCTGCCGCGAGGAGAAGAGAGAGAACTTTTTTCGTTGTGGTTTTCATGGTTTTGCTTCCTTTCGTTTTTTGCTGAATAAAAAAACACACGGTATTGTGATACCGTGTGAAACAGCTCCTATTCTAAACGGAAAAACCGTAAGATGTTGAACCCGATCTCAAACTTGCATCACAAAAGAATTGCTTTCCGTATTAAAAAAGCAATAGTAGTATTCGTATGCAAAGTCGAAATAACGGTTCAGTTTCATGCTTCGGTTCTCCTTTCCTTAAATATAGCGCAATTATATACCCCTTTTTTCGGTTTGTCAAGACGAATTTTCGATTTATTTGTCAAAATGCGCATTTTTTCACAAGAATCGCTTACAAAAACGAGAGAGAACGAAAAAATAACGAGAAAATCCGAATCGCAAAGCCGCTTTTTCCGCCGCGGCGTCCGCTTGATTCGGCAAAAAATCTTGACAGAAACGGACGGGGTATGCTACAATGGGCGTATAAGGAATTCGGAACAGAACGGAAAATCGAAAAAGAATGTTCGTTGAACGACGAAAGAACGGAGGAGGTATTGTTATGAAGATTTATAAGGTATGTGTTGATTACAACCATAATTTTGCAAGTTGTAATGTTAATCGTAAAGCTTGCAAACGGTTGATTCCGGAAGCCAAGAACCTTGAAAGTTGGGAAATGTCGCTGTCTTTTGATGGAACATCGAGAAAAAACGGGTGGTGGCCGCGTATAATGGAAGTATGCAAAGAGGACGATGGAACCGTTAATCCGGTGGGAGATTATACGGCTCCGCTTGGAACAGGAGATATGATTCTCCGAAACGAATGTATTGAAAAATTGAAAGATGTCCTTGAAAATGTTGAAATACTTCCGGTCTATTGTGATTTCGGCGAATATTCCGCTGTTAATCCGATGACTGTTTTGGAGGATTGTCTAGACCTTGAAAAGTCAGTATACCGTACTCTTCCGACCGCAAGACCGATATTGATTTTTGAAAAATATTTTTTTAAGAAAGATGTTGTTAAAGGTCATACTTTGTTTAAAGTGATGGGAGAAGAGGGATGCCGCCCTTTTGTAAATGAAGAATTTGCTGAAGCCGTAAAAAAATACGGTATTACAGGATTTGATTTCAGGTTGGTTTGGGAAGGATGAGAATGAATAGTATTAAACTTGTTTTGTTAAATTCTCTGCGGAAAGAGCAGTTAATACTCTTTCCGCAGAGAACGTGAACCTAAGGTTGGGTTACCTTAAACAAACAAGAATATCTGCAAAATTCAGATATAATAAATGCAATTGGCAAGGGATTGGCAAAATATTTGGGAGTCGGTGGAATAAAGTGAAAAAAACAATCATTTCGGCAAAGTGCTATTCCATTTTCAGAAAATTATTATTGTTCAAAGTATATTATTACGATGAAATGATTTTAAAAGTGCCCAAGGTAAATACAGAAACCTTTTTTGACAAATCTGAGGCCGAGCACATAGTCAATCATATGCATTTGGAGGAGTATATTGATTATCCTGAACTCTCAAGAAACGATTTGAGTGATATAACAAAGTTGCTTTTTTTTAGACTAAAAGCACTATATCCGGAAAAAAAGGTGATAGTATATTTGGTGTTTGATGATGAAAAAAAGCCGATCTTGGATTTCGGGCTATGTCGCCAAGGGGAGATGCTGTACTATGATATTGCTTCTGATAACATAGAGTATTATGTGTGATAAACTGCTATTAGTGTTAGTGTAAAAACGTGTCATAATATGCTTGTGGATTAATGAAAAATATCCGAAAGCTACTCATCTATAAAATCTTCAAGCGGCAAAAATGGCTGTCTCCATAACGGTCACGGTGATGTGGTTGCACTCATCGACAGCGAAGAAAACACTGTAAATCGCTATACATACG
>ENA-OUQF01000572-OUQF01000572.1-human-gut-metagenome-genome-assembly--contig:-NODE-572-length-27082-cov-19.065194_pt1 | contig 27082 bp, 26 predicted proteins | sample MGYA00237947_ERZ548826 | MGnify/ENA primary metagenome ERZ548826 (study PRJEB26490, sample SAMN05194701) | human gut metagenome | biome: terrestrial biome; feature: human-associated habitat; material... | reverse complement strand
GGCTCGAAAATCTCAATCTTCGAGGCGGTTTCAAAAAGACAATTATGGATTATATAGCCGAAAAACATCCTGATCTTGTACCACTTTACGACGAGATCTATAACAAGCATAACCGCAATTACTTTGAAGCACTTGAAGTAAAAGCTGAGAAAATGGCTGAGAAGTATGATTGTGCCTTTGTGGATAATGAAATGCCTTATGGCAGAGTCCCACAGGGACATCCGGTAATCGTGGATTATTTCTATCATGAGGAAATCAGAGGGACAGAAAATACCGGAAAAAGAAATCTTTAAACAGAAATTGACCGAGTTCTTGGAACGAGGGAGAGTAATTATCGAAAAAGCATGTTCGCTGATTTCTCGATAATTAACATGAACAATATATCACAGAATTCTAAAAGAAGTAACATCATAAATTTAACACAGTAAAGCGCTACCTTTGCATTTTTGATGGATAAACAATATAAAAGCCCTCGTGTGCTCTGTCTGCACATATACATTTTAAATAATACAGTTCAAATTTTTCGGTTTCAGAATTTATATCAAAACTATATTCCATAAATTGCTCCTAATCAATTTCGATTTTAAAACAAATAGGGTAGTTATCGCTAAATCGGCTGTTTGCTTTAACTGTTAATTTAGTATCGCTTCTTTCAAATTCGAGCTTTTCGCCGGTTGAAAGAAGTGTAATATTTTTAATTATAAAATCAGGTCCGTTTTTCTTTTTAAGTGTTTTTATTACAGCGTCCTTACCGTTAGGGCGCATTTGAAATGCGTAGATATACCCGTTTTTATATGTAAATCGAAAATCTTTATTTGTAAATTTCTTTTCACTTGAATCTTGGAAAAATCCCGCTTTGTTATTGACTTTTCCTTCGCCAAAGGTTTTCCAAAATGTTGTGTTGTAAATTCCTTCACCGTTTAGTTTAAGCCAAGCGCCTAATTGTTTCAGTACAGCAGTTTCTTCATCTGTAATTGTACCGTCGGCTTTTGGGCCTACATTCAAAAGTAACATTCCATTTTTGCTTACAATATCTATTAAATCAGTAATAATGTGCCTTGCTGATTTGAATTCGTTATTTTTTGTATATCCCCACGAGCGTTTGCCTATTGCAGTATCGGTTTGCCAAGGAATAGGGGATATATCTGTTAACGCACCGCGCTCAACATCAAAGGTTGCCACAGTAGGTGGAAATGCCTCATGCTTATAGTTGATGGTAACCTCTTCGTCCCACTCCTCTGCTCTGTTGTAGTAATAAGCACACAGCTTTTTAAGAAACGGCTTAAATGAATGGTTGTGAATCCACCAGTCAAAATACAGAATCTTTGGCTGATATTTATCAATCAGTTCACAGGTGCGCACAAGCCAGTCCTCAAGCCATTCTTTACTTGCACCGATGGAATAAGTATCTGCTGTCGTTTTGTGTATTGTATGGCTGTCCCATTCAGGGCAATAAACAGCGGGTCCGTAAAAATCTCTGTACTTTTCATCATTTACATCACTGTCAAATGTTCTGCCCATATTCATAAAGAAATAATGCTCGGCTCTGTGTGTTGATGCACAGAAGGTCAAGCCATTATTCTCACACGCTTTCTTTATCTCGCCCGTAATATCTCGGCAAGGTCCCATTGCTTTGGCATTCCAGCGGTTAAACACTGTATCATACATAGCAAATCCGTCATGATGCTCGCACACAGGCATAACAAATTTTGCACCGCTTTCTTTAAAAAGAGCCAGCCATTTATCTGCATTAAATTTTTCAGCCTTGAACATAGGGATAAAATCCTTATAACCGAATTTATCCTGCGTACCATAGGTTTCTCTGTGATATTCAAATTCACGGCAGTTTTTATCATACATTGCTCTTGAATACCACTCACTGCCGTAGGCAGGAACACTATAAATACCCCAGTGAATAAAGATTCCGAGCTTGCCGTTGTAATACCAATCCGGTGTTTTGTGATTGGATAAAGACTCCCAACTATCTTTATATTTCCCGTTTGTGATTACATCATCTATCTGCTGTAAGTATTCCTTAGTTGTCATAATTTTTCCTACGCAAAGCATTCTATAATCTCTGCACCCTTTCTGACAAATGCAATAAATTCATCAATTTCTGCTGTAACAGTATGATAACCCTTGCCGTATTCCTTTTTATCCTTTGTCAATGTCCATTCGCCTTCAGGAAGGTAAACTGTTTTTTTAGTCTGTCCTCTATTTACAATCGGTGCAAACAAAATATCATCACCAAACATATACTGCTCACCGAGAGTGTAGCATTCCTTATCATCAGGAAAATCAAAGAACATCGGACGCATTACAGGATAACCCTTTTCGGATGCAATTTTCATATGATGCTCAATATACGGTCTGAGTCTTTCACGAAGAAAAACAAGCTTTTTCAGTATTTCAAAAATGCGTTCACCGAAGCTCCAAAGCTCATTCGGATCACCTGATGGCTCTTTAAGATTGCTCTTTTCGCCATGGCGGTTACGGTTGCCGTGCAGACGCATAACAGGAGAAAAGACGCCGTACTGAAACCAACGAACAATCAGCTCTCTGAATTCTTCACTCTGCGTATCACCGCCGAAAAATCCGCCGATATCGGTGTTCCACCAAGGAATACCGCACATAGACATATTAAGACCGGCTTTAACCTGCTCGGACAAACTCTCAAATGTCGAAAATACATCACCGCTCCACACAAGTGCACCGAATTTCTGACTGCCGGTATATGCACAGCGAACAAGTGTTACACTGTCATCAATGCCTATTTCCTTAAATCCGTCATATGCCATTTTTGAATAGTAATACGGATAAAGTAGGGCAACCTCATCACCTCTGCCTTTATACCAGATCAGATTATCAAAATCCTCAGGGTGAATCTCAGGCTCTGCCTCGTCAAACCAAAGTGCATCAACACCGTTGTCAATATAATTTTCTTTCAGCTTGCTCCAAACAAATTTACGTGTTTCAGGGTTTGTGACATCAATTTCACTCTGCCAGCCATAAAAGCTGAACACTCTGTCCGCACCCTTTGTTGTGCGCATTAACATATTGTTGTCACGCATATAATTATAGTTTTCACTTGCTCCGTTTATTGTCGGCCACATGGATGCAACAAGTTTTGTGCCCATGCTGTGTAGCTCATCCGTCATAGCCTTGACATCCTGCCAATATTTTGGGTCAAATTTATAATCTCCCTGCTCTGTCCAGTGAAAATAATCAACTATAATAACAGAAAGGGGAATCCCTTCATCCTTGTATCTTCTTGCAACAGCAAGCAAATCATCCTGCGTTTCATATCTTAAACGGCTCTGCCAAAAGCCCGTTGCCCAGTGCGGCATAATCGGCGAATGACCTGTTAAATCTGCAAGTACCTGTGCTGTTTGCTTTGGTTTACCGTCAATCACTATGTAATCAATTTTTCTTGTTGCATTCACGCTCCAGCGTGTTCGGTTGTTTGACAGTTCTACATTTCCGATAGCAGGGTTGTTCCACAAAAAGCCGTATCCGAGTGACGAATACACAAACGGTATTGTGCATTTTGTATTCACATTTCTGATGTCAAAAGAACAGCCTTTCAAATCAAATTTTCCCACAGGCTCATGACCGACACCGTAAAAATGCTCATTATCATTTGGCTTGAAGGTTACACGTGCAGACCACGCTCCACTCGGCTTACACTCGTAATGGCGAAAACCGCCGTTAAATGCAAGTTCGGGCTTTTCCTCTAAAATCACCTTGTCATCATGGTAAAATATAATTTTTCCGCTTCGCTCAAGCTTAGCTGTCAGTGTGCCGACCTGCATTGAAACAGAATATTCATCTTCCGTAATTTTTGCATCTGCTGCCTGTGGCATCAGCGTAAAATTTTCATTATATATTCTGCCCTCAGGGAAAGCCTCAAAGCGTATTGAATTATTATAGCAGGCAGTAATTCTTACCACCTCACCGTATCTTGAAAAAATAATTGCATTATCTTTTATAACCGTATTATTCATATAATTCACCTCAATTTTATTATTAGATATATTCGTTGAAAATTCAAGAACCTTGTTATATAATTATAGAAAAAAGTTAAGGTTTAAGGTCATGATTGATTTTGAAAGCAAAAGAAGCGGTAATGCTTATTATCACACAATAGATATTCACAATCTGAATTTCGGTCAGCATACACACCGCAGTTATGAAATGATATTTATAAAAGCAGGAATACTCAAAGTTACCATTGAAAACACTGAATATATAATAAAGCCAAACTATGCCATAATAATTTCGCCGTATCAAATTCATTCATTTGAAACAATAGAATATAACGATGTATTCAGCTGTATTTATTCCCCCGATATGTTACAGGATTTTTATGATACGACTAAGAACTTTGACTTTGAAAGTCCTGTTTTTTCTTTTATGCACAAAGATTTAAATACACTGAGTGAACAGAATAAAAATATATTTGAACAAAAAGCAGTGCTATATAAGTACTGTGCCTCAATCATAGATTCCGGATTGAAAGAAAAACACGAACAGAAGAATTATCATCTGCTCAGTCAGATTTCCCAATACATTCAAGAAAATATCAAAAATGATTTGTCCCTTAAAAAAATGTGTGCCGATTTAGGCTATAGCTATCATTATATTTCTGGTATTTTCAAAAAGAACTTCGGTATGAATTTTTCTGCATATATCAATCAAATCAGACTTGATGAAGCTGTGAAACTGCTCAAATACACAAATAAAACCTCTTGTGAAATTGCAAATGAATGCGGATTTTCAACAATCAGAATTTTTAACATTACCTTTAAAAATCATTTTGGAATCACTCCGAGAGAGTATAGAAAGAAATATAATCTTGAATAAAATTACAGGTTAACAGAAAAATAAAATCCTGCTAAACTAAATAGTGTTGGCAGTATTTACAGAGTTCTAAACTGAATAAGATAACGAATAGATAAGGGCAAACTTAAAGTGAGGGTTTAAAGTTTTATTACTTTAAGCCCTCTTTATTTTTTGAAATGTCTCTCAAATTTTTTGCTAATTTCAATTCGTGTTACGATTTTGATTTGAGCGATGTCTCTCAAAAGTCTCAGTCATAAATGCGCTAAATCGCACTAAAATGACTTTGGAATTTTGAATTTTGCTGTCTTTTAGAATCTCTCAAAGACTCTCACGATATTTTAAGGCAAAGAAAATCCGCAAAAGACCAAAGAAAAAAGCAGAAAGCAAGGATAAAAAAGAATCCCGATAACATTGAAACGGCAGATGAGAAATCATCTGTCGTTTGTTTTTATCTCTTCAGAAAAGATTCCACCGGTAGAACCGGGGGGGTTCATCAATTGCTAAGCAGTCAAAAGGAGTCAAGACATAAAATCTTGACTCCTTTACTCTTTAGTCGTTCCAATCAGGTGGAGTGACAATCGGTTCATCGCCGCCACCGGATGTCGTAATTACATCAACGACAGCGAACTTTTGAATGTCTGAATCAGGTTTGATATACTTTTCCTTCATCTTAATACCTCCTTAATTATTTCATATCTATCACATAAATGGATATGCCAATTATTTGCCTGCATAGGCTTTTGCGGAATTGCCGTAACGCATCATTGCGTCTGTAACTGCTTTTAACTTTGCATCAGTAACAGTTGCGGCATAGGATTCCACACTGTACTTAAGTGTATAGCTGACTTGCTCATCGCCTTTGTATGCAGTGATAAATACTTCATCACTCATTTGATTTGCATAAACACCGTCAAAATAGAAATACCAATAACCGTCTTTGCCTTTTTCAAAATTATCAGGATTTTCGGCATAGGTATATGTCAATGTTCTTGAACCTATTTTTACTTTGAATGAAAGGTCATCAAGAGTAACATTGGTCATATTCAGCGGTATTGCAATTTCGACCGAATTATTCAGCCTTAATGCCGTACCAAACTTTACAAGCCTGTTTTCGCAGGTTTCGTAGCTTGCATTTTTGATATTCGTTAAATTCAAATCAGCCGTGCTGCGAAGTGCTTTTTGCTCATCGGTAAGTATATCGGTAAGTAAATTATCGGTTTTATAGTTTTGATATACCTGACAAGCCTCGCCATAATAAACCAAATCAACCAGCAAAGTTTTAAGTTTTGCAGAAGATGTAGGCTTATTCAGCGTTGACTTAATATAGTCGGTTGCACTGTATTTATAAGCATTACCGTTATATGTCACACCGTCTTTGACACCATAGAATGTAATACTTACATCATCACCTAAAGCCTGCGGTGAAATACCCGTATAATCAAATATGCAATAAACGATTGAATTTGAAGTTAATGTTTTACTAGACGGATATACTTTTTCGATTTTACCGTTTCGGGTAAACTTGGCATACACTTCGTCATAATAATCGACTACATCTTTGGTAATGTAAGTTGCAAGGGTGATACTGCTTTCAAGCGACAATGCATTACCTCTGCGACGAAGAAGAGCTGTATTCGGTGCCTCTTTTGTTTCACTTTCACCACAAGCGGAGCAAGTACGAGTCTGCGTGCCGTCTTTATAATCACTTGATGAATTATAAACAGCATCATTATTGTATTTCCAAGCAGACCAAGTGTGAGTGTGTTCTTCGTTTTTATTTTTGTAATAATATGTAACAACCGTTCCGTCCGAAACAATAGGCTTATTCAAGCCGTCAACCTTTATAAATTCATAATCATAAAGTGTTTTTGCCGGTGTTAAATCAAGCTTTGTGCCGTATGGCACGGTAAATGTTCCGCCGGCAGTGTTTGGAATTTCAGAGCCGTCCTCAAATTTATACTGAATTGAAACAGTCGGGTAACGCTGTGTTTCCGTATTGTCGTCTGCAAGCACATTTCCGTTTTCATCGAGCACCTGAAATGCCACAGTGTCGCCGTTCTTAAGCTGTGCGTCTGACGGAATTTGATAGATAAGCGAGCAACTCTTTAAGCCTGAATTAAAGTCGCTTTTGATGTGATCCAAAGCACCGAGCGGCCAGAAATTTGCCTTATCATTCCAAACAGGAATGTCAAAGGTTTGTACTGTTTGAAGCGGATTTCCCGATGAATCGGTCGCAACGCTTCCGTCGGAATGCTTTATCCACATTTTGAATTTTAATTGTCGTGCATTTTTATCTGAAATGTTTTGAATAACAGTTCTAAGCTCGATTTTTTTGCCGTTCATATCGGTATTAAATCTGCTTTTGCTGTTGCCGCTCAAAAGTCGGTCATTGCGATTGTATGTATAATTATAGTACGAACTTGTTTCAAGGTCGGTAAAATCAGACGGCTTTGAATAAGCGCCCGTATATTCCTTAACCTCGGGAGGTGCAACATAAAGGTCTGCATCCTTAACAAGCTGAGACATTCGCTTGAAGCCCTGCAAACGGCAAACCTCACAGAATTGATAGTTTGTGTCTCTCATTATGCACTCATAACTTGAAACAAGCATTTTTGAGCCGTAAGCATTGCGGCAGGTATATGTGTTTCTAAAACCTAAAAGCTGTCGCCATTTTATCTTTTCCGGGTCTTCAACCGAGGAAAGATTGAGTGATTTAAGCTCCTTATCGTCAAGCAAATATCCGCCGCTGTATTCATCACCGAGACCGAGCAAACCGTGTCCAAACTCGTGTGCAAAAGTTTTTGATGCACGATAGCTGTCTGATGGCGAAATGAAATAATGGAAACCGTATTCACGGTTATTATAAGCACCGCCGAAATCATTTGTTGTATTTACAACCATAGCGAACTGGGCAATATAATCGTGAACATAATAATAAGGCTCATATTCCGAACCGGACGGAATTGTGTTTGGATCACACTTTTTTTTGATATGAGCATCGTGAATTTTCTCGATAAATTCAGGACCGATACATCTCTCAAAAATATGATTTTTCCATTGACTTCCGTGGAGATTATTAGAAATAACAGGTGAATTATATTTGTCGATTATAACATCAAAGAAGGTGCTTCCGCCATTGTCAAAAGTCGATTCGGAAGCTGTGCAAAGAGCGTAAACATTGAATCTGTCGGCATAACTGCGATAAGGCTCATATTTCATAGCATCCTGCCAAAGTCGTTTGACATCATTGATGAATTTGCCCTGCTGACTTTTTGTATATCCCTCGCCGCAAACGACAACAACCATATTTTCCGTGTCACTGCGTGTTTTTTGGATAGTATATACGGGAATGGTAGGATTAGAATATTTTCCGTCATTTGAATACCAAGGGCCTAAAGTGAGTTGAATACTTTGCTCGGTGCTGACATTCCAATCGGCATTTGCATCTTCGGTAGGTTCCGAAATTGTATAATCATCCTCTTGTTTGTTTGGAGCAGAGCCGACATAAGGGTTGCTTTGTGAACCGCTGCCGGAAGTTGCAACAAAATATTCGGAATCGAGATAAAATGCGGGTCTTACGCCCAAATCGGAATACCACGGAGCATAACGACCAACCTGACCCGATGAACTGATATAACGCATATCGTGGTTGCAGTCGGTAACCGGGGTACGGAGCCAATAGGGCCAAGCCATTCCGTCATTATTGTATGCGACATAATAGCCGTTGAGATTTTTCCATACGGCATTTGCTTGCTTAACATCAAGAAGGAATACCTTTTCGGTTGTGGTTTCAAAATACGCACTATCGTAATTTATTGCCGCATATGAAATATCGGTATAATATAACAAATCCGAATTTGCGTCTCCGTTAACTATGCCCTTGTTGTATTCGGGATGAGAAACGAGAGAACGCTGGGTAACGGTTTTCATTGCCGCAATTTCGGATTTTGAAAAAGCGTTGAGAAAACCCGCTTTTTCGTTGTACGCTCCCACACCGCTTACATATCCGTCTTTCGGAGGGTTGCCGCAAAGCCAATCGACTTTGCCTGCCTCTGCGGTTGAATTTAACCAAGAACGCAAATTGCTGTCTTTCCAATAGTTAGAACCGTAATCATCACGCTTATAGCTTCTGCTGTGTGATTTTGAATTGCTGTTGTCATTTGTTTTGGCATCATATGCAAGGGTGTCAACAATTTTGTCTGCAAGCATAAGCGGTCCGTTATTGTCAATGCTTACACATCGCCAAAGAATTGAGGCATTGTTATACGCGCCCATTTTAACATAGTCACCGACTTTAATATCCGGCTTTGATGCCGCCTGAACGCTCATCGGCAAAATTGAGATTGCCATGCACAATGCCAACAATATTGCTGTTATTTTTTTCGTCATTAAGTCACTTCCTTTATAAGCGATATATTTGCTTTTATTATATTGTAAGGAATAATGTGTGTCAATGAAAATTCTGTTAATTCTTTGTCAATTTTGCAGCCGGTACATTTAATATTATACAAAGAAGAAAATCTTATCAAATATGCAAAAAGGCTTCTGCCCAAAACAGGGCAAAAGCCTTAAAATTTATACGATTTTTAGGTTTAGTTGCAAGCCAAGGGGGACTATTTCATCTGCCCGAAAACATGTTTTTGAAAAAAGTGTTGCAAAAGCGGTTGAACACAAAGATTTTCATATCCGATAAGCCTGAATTTTGCGGCGCAATCGGTGCGGGATTGTTTGCCGTTGACAGCGACAGATTGTTGGAAAGGCTCGAATGTAACGCCTTGAACATAAACCCGAAAAATCTTGTGATTTTAATCGGAACGAATGACATCGGCATAGGAGTTCCGACCGAGTACACCTTGAAAAATATAAAAGAAATTTTGCAAAGAACGCAAAAACTTTGCTCGAATACCGCCGTAAAAAGCAGTATCCGGGCATAAAAATAGGCTGAAAGTAAAACTTCCAGCCTTGTGGCAGATTATATCAACCTGTCAAGTCACGGTAGTATTTGCTTTGCAAATCTCCACCTTAAAGACTTGACAGAACGATGTTACGAGTTTAATTGCATTATAAACCCGTAATAAGAACATCACCCATTTACAAAATCACAGATTTTGAATGGGTCCCGATAACCTTGTTACTCGCTTTGCTCGTAATAAGTATTCTTCGAATCCTTAATTTCTTTTTGTAAAAGAAAAACGAGATACTCGCTTGAGTATCTCGTTTTTCTTTGGCAGAGGTATAAGGATTCGAACCTTAAATGACGGAGTCAGAGGCTCGCAATCTTTTTTCAAAACTGCCTATTTAAGCCATTTTTCAGACTTTGCGTCTCTCAAAAATCTTTCAGGATTTTATTTTTGCTCAGCACGGCAAATTCGTATGAGGAATTGCGAACCTTACACTGAGGTGTCGAAAGAAGTTCTAAATCCACATTATCTTTTACAGTAGGGTAGTGCACCGTTTGGTGACGAAGAATATAAAAGCTCTTCATTTAGTTTCACAAACAAAGTGTCATATATGGCGGCAAATAAATACCTAACTTAAACATAATAAGCCGTTCTTTTAGTTACACTCCAATTTGTTTTCAGTCCAAATAACCATTCACTTCTGCACGATTGCTCAAATTTTTATAATCAACAAATTATATATAGTCTATTAATATCATTTATAACATATTTAATATCTACTGCTATAATTATGTTATTTCGCTAGACTAAAGAATATCATAAATGTCAACAAACAGATTAACAATTTCTTTATAAATATTATTATCAATACAGTCAAGTATATCAAATGTATTTAACATTACTGCACCAGTATAATAATTATTACACTGATAATTTCTAATTGTTCTATGATTTCCATCAATAATCTGATAATCAAAAATTATATCATGCAATAATAAAACAGGTTCATCATTTATATTAGAGTTAAATAATGGATCGTATTCATTTTTGGTGGAATCAAGTACTAAATTGTAGAGCTGTTCCGTAACTATATTTACAGTAGGTTTATTGATTACTTTTTTTCTTAATTTACTTATATTAATTTCAATCGGACAAGTGGCATTAAGATAATTTGTTCTTAAACATACGGTAGCGTCAAAGTATTCTGTAAAAATATCATTCGATTGTTCTAAAGAAAAATCAGAAGATTGCAATATTTTAGAAAATGATTTTAATCTTTTTCTAAGATTAAAATTAAATAAATTATGCGATATCAACGATTTAACAAGCTTAGGATAATCCTCAATAAATTTCATTAGATTTTCATCAATCATCTATATATATCCCCATTGTTCTATAAATTCAAGCATGATTAATTATTCAATGTAGTATTTTTATTAATCTGACAGTAAAACCGACTTGATTATTTCAACAACTTGCTTTTCATCTTCAACAATACAATTTTGTTGAGAAATAAATTCATCTAATGCATTTAATATATCTTTATACTCATATATAATTTCATCACTTTCAAATATATTATTAGACTGTACAAGTGATGAAAGAATCATTATAATAGATACTATACAAGCTCTTAAAAACTCTTTAAGAGAAAACAGAAAAGAGGTTTAGTTTGTGAACAGCATACAAAGGGAAATTTGTGAAAATCTTTGGAATGAATATGAACCACAACTCCGCAAAATCTGCAGAGTCAAATTAAGAAGCTGCCCAGATGAAGTTGATGATGTTATGTCAGAAGTGTCTTTAGCTTTATGCAAACAAATAGAAAAATTTGGCAAACCAGAAAAACCAAAACAATGGCTATATGCAACATTTAATAATATTATTAATTTAAAGTATCGGGAAATATATAAACAAAAGGAAAAACAAGAAAACATTGAAAACAAAGATTTCGAATTACCGTTTGAACAAAATGGTATAGAAGAAAAAATTGAAGAAATATATAACAACGAAATAAGAGATAAATTATCCACTTTTTTGTCCAATGATGAATGTATAATTATTAAGTACATATATTTTGACAGATTAAAAATGAAAGAAATAGCTGATATAATTGGTTCAACAGAATCAGCAGTAAAACAAAAACACTATCGAATTTGTAATAAATTAAGAAAGTTAGCAAAAAAATTTGAAAAGAATTATTGAAATTGCGTTCCCTTTTCAATTTACAGAACAACTTAAAATATAGAAAGGTGATATTATGGATAGATTAACACTTTTAGAAACATTAAAATCCAAATCAATGACCTTATCACTTGAAGATATTCAAGGAATTATGGATGAAGAACTTAATAAAAATCCAGAGAAAATGGATGCTGAACTGATAGACTTATGTGCGGATGTTCTAGATAATGCATATTTTGGTACTCAGGGTGAAGTTATTACTTTAGAAAATAACAGCGAAGAAAATCAAGATAATGCCAAAACACATGCAAAAAGGATTAAATTCAGCAAAGTATTTTTAATTGCAGCTGTTTTCATTATAATTGCAAGTATCGCTATACCAGTAAGCGCGCGATATGTTCATAATGAAACATCTGATAAAATCGTTCAATTTTTCAGTGACCATTTCAAAATGGATTTGCGTGAGGGTAATCAAAATGCAAATTATCATTCTAATGACAATGTTAATTTAATTAGTGAACTTGAAAATGCGGGATTTGATAAAATTATATTGCCTGCTGCTTTTTTGAATGACAACTATTCAAAAGAAGATATCAGAATTACAGAGAATGATTCTTCTTTATCAGCGGACGTCGATTTCAAACTTGATAATAATATCACAGGCTGTATTGGTATCACTAAATACAAAAGTGCTGATATAGGCGAAATGCTTGTAGGTCAGGGTGAAATTGGCAAACAATATGAGTCTGCCAAGCAAATTACTATTAATGGAATGGATGTTCTTATATTTTCTTCAAGTGAACAAGTTTATATCTGCTATGTCGACAATGATATAGATTATTCAATAAGCGTTCTTAATTGTGATTTGGATAAAGGTGTTGAAATTGCCAAAACATTAGAATGATCAGGAGGTTTATATGAAAAAAATAATTAATTTAGTAATAACAGGATGTTTAATTTTCGCTTTACTAATCCCACAAGTGGCATTTGCAGCAGTAGGAGGAGAAGAAGCAGAATGGCAAGATATTGTCTTATCAGATGAGGAATTTGAAGAAATACTTTCTAATAATCCAGACAATCAAATTATGCCATTGTCTTCAGATTTAATTAATAGACATTCCATTGCAATACAGAAGAATGGAAATTCTTTAATAATTGCTGGAACAACTTATGGCTCATCAGAAGTTTCAAAATGTGGATTTACAAAAGTTTCAATACAACGAAGAAGTAACAGCAGTGCATCTTGGAGCAATTATCAAACATATTCTGATTTGTACAACAACAGTCATCAATATATTTTATCAAAAAGCATTTCTGTCCCAAGTGGATATCAATATCGTGTTACTTGCACACACTATGCTAAGAAAAATCTTGTTTCAACACAAAAAATCAATGGTACATCTAACATACTAACCTTTTAAATGTTAACTAAACTAAACAAGGACTCTTAATTATAGAGTCCTTGTTTTTTTCTGGGTATTTTTTGACCATTTCAAAAAGTTTTCAAAAAAGTGTTACTTCTTTGTTCATTATTGCAACTACACATATGGAAGCAATGTTCAACAAATAATTAAAAAGAACATTATCTTTCAGTCGATGTTAAAAATACAAATTAAATAATTCTGGTATTAAAATTTATCAACAAAGTGATTTTATAAAATGAAACACATTGTAATTTGCAGATTATATATTAGAACAGATAAAAGCAAAAATGCGTTACACATAATCATTGGTTTTAACAACCACATTTATGAAGATGATATGTTCCATAAAGCGCTTTTAAAACAAAATCTTCTTTACAATATTTTTAACATCGACAAATATATCTGTTCTTTTATAAATCTCATTTAACAACTATATTTCTAAATATTAAACCAACTATTGAATGTTTAAATATATAATAACGGAATTAAAATTAGAGTTTAGGAGGGATTTATGAATAAAATTAAATCATTTGTTGAAAAATTCCAGATGTTTATAACAAATTTACCAAAGTTTGAAGCAACTGGAACAGAATCAATCGGCTCATTGGATCCAAAGGAAACAGCCCAGTGCTACAGAAAAGTTGGCGGCAGTTATCTTGTTGTTTACAACCTCAGCGGTACAACAAAACATAAGGCTGGATTTGTTAAGTATGCCGGTGGCGTTACATCAGCTCCTACAGCTTCTAAGACTTACAAAAATGGTTCCACTTCAGAAACCATTTATGCTGATACAGCTAAAAAAATACAATCGGCAGTCTTGATCCGCAGGAATCCTGCCAGTGTCTTGGTAAGGTTGATGGAATGTATCTTGTATGCTATAAAGTCAACGGAACATCAAACTATAAGTGTGGCTTCGCTGCATACAGTGGTGGCTGTTAATTACAATCCAATATAATCAAAAAGGTTCTGTGTGCCTATGGCATGCAGAATCTTTGCGCGCATTTATATAAAAATTTTTATTTTCTTAATTTGTTGTAACAATCACATTGCAAAACAGCTCTTTAATTATATCAGAAAAAATTGATGGGAAGTGGTATAAATACATTATAAAAAACGCAATGTAAATCCATTAAAATTTTATTTGAGAGAGGTACTTTATTATGAAAAAAGCAATATCAATATTTATATCAATTATATTATTAGCTACAACAATTTTATCCGGCAGTCTGTCAGCTTTTGCCGAAAACACAACTAAATATTGGGAGCCACGTCCTAATGCCCAAACTACTTTGTCCTATATTAATGGTGAAATAGGCGGAAATATATATGTAGAAGCAGATTCACAAACAGGCGGATGTAAAATAACATACGACGATAACGGCAAACTTACAGGATGGGAATTTCCGCTTTTAGAGGAGGGAAAAGACTATGAAATTATTTCTCAGAAAGAAAATAGCATTACAATAAAACTTATAAATAAAAATCAAGAATTACCTTATATTAACGCTCTTGTTGATTTTGGTAAAACAACAACTTTGAAAAATAAAACAAAATCAGGTGAACAAACCAGCAAACAATCTAAAGAAAATAGAATAAACGAATCAAGCACAACAAAGGAAAAAACATCAGAAACAACAATTTCTACAACACAAAAAACAAATACAACAATTCAAAGCCACACCAATACACCCATAAATAACATTCAGCCCGACTCGAATAATCAAAATACAAATAAAATAATCATTCCTTGTATAATAGGTGTATGTATTTTAATAATAATTTTTATCATAGCAAAAAAACAGAAACATTAAATTATTAAGAAACTGAAAAAGACTCAGTTCCTCTTTATTTTTATAAAAACATCAAAATCTATTTGTAACATTCCCAATATTATTTAACTCTATATTTATGACGGCGTCAGAAAGGCGGTAAGAATATGGACGAAAAAGAACTTGTTATAAGGGCTAAAAAAGGCGACATAGATGCTTTTTGTATTCTTTATGATAATTACATACGGAAACTTTTTAACTACGCATATTATAAACTCGGCAACAGTGAGGATGCTGAAGATGTTGTACAAGATTGTATGCTTACTGCTTTTGAACAGCTTGGAAAATTAAAAAATCCTAAAGCATTTTCATCATGGCTGTTTACAATACTGTATCACGGCTGTATGTCTGCAATCAAGGAACAGATAAAGCAGAGAAATACTTGTGACATTGAAGATTATGCAAATGCATTTTCATATGACAATACCGTCGATGTTGAGCGTGAAGAACTCAAACAGGCATTAAACAGATTAAGCGAGGATGACAGAAATATTGTTCTGCTTTCGGTAGTTGTCGGACTCAACAGCAAGGAAATTGCAAAGATAACAGGGTTTACTGCAGGAAATGTCCGACAGAGGCTGAGCAGAAGCTTATCCAAAATGAAACGCTATTTATCTTAAAGGAGTGTTTGCAATGAAAAATAATGATTTTGATTTTATTAAAAATAGATTTGACAGTGTAGAGCCGAGTATGCCTGACAGTCTTAATAAAGAGATATTAAGACAGAAAATTTCATCAAATGAAGAGCATAAAACGATTAAATTTGAGCAGAAAAAGAATTACTTTAAACCGATTATTTCTGCTGCCGCTTGCTTCATATTGATTGCAGGTATTGCCTTTGCAGCAAATTCAGATGTGTTTAATACTGAAAAAATTTCAGGTTTCGGCAACTATGACGAGGTTAACTCAAAAATAACCGAGCTTGAAAAAGAATCTTCCGTTTCAGAGGGTGGATGTGGTATTTTCAATACTACTTTAGTAAAAGATGAAGAGAATGTTGAAAAGCCTGATGTTGTAAAAACAGACGGCGAATATATCTACTGTGCTTATTTTGATGTAGAAGGCTATACCAACAGAAATAAGGTTTATATATATAAGATCCAGGATAACGAATCAGAATTTGTTTCAGTAATTGATAAACTTGCTTCCGATACAGACGGCGAATATTCTGATTTTTACAAAATAAACACTCTTTTTGTTTATAATAACCGTCTTGTAATTATTTTAGATAAATCAAATCCTATGTCCGCTGATAAATATAAGCGTGATTTTAACACAACGATAATAAAGATTTATGATATTTCCGATAAATCAAATCCGTCATTGATTACTGAAATTGAGCAAAGCGGAGAATATAATCAGGCAAGAATGATTAGCGGTATTCTTTATTTAACATCAGATTATAATGTTGAAACAAACGATAAGAATTATACAATTCCGTGGATTAAGCAGAATGAAGAAACAACATATGCGTCATCAAAAAACATTGTCTGCTTTGAAAATGCAAAAACCGCACAGTATGCCGTTATCAGTACGATAGATGTTGAAACGGGTGAACTCTCAAAAGGTCTGAAAGCAGTTTTGGGCGGATCTGCAAAAATATATTGTACCAAGGATTATATGTATATAAATGAATATATTGAAGGTGAAAGATACGGCGAACCTGAAAGAGATGTAACATCTGCAATGAAATTAAATTTAAAAAACGGCAAATTCACTTATGCAAGTGAAACCGAGGTAAAACAGTATTCAAATAATACTATCGACATTGGACGAGGCGATATGTATGACAGCTTTCTGTATCCTTTTGGCGAATACTATATAAGTCTTGGTCACGACGCAAATGATTTTAAAGACGAAATCATACTTTTCGATAAAAATATGAAAGAACTTGACAGCATTATTTTTGAAAATGAATGTATTTCTGTCAATACAAATCTTCCTCGTTTTGATAAAAACACAAATACAATAACCCTTCCGGCAAATTATTATGACGAAGGAATAGAAGATTACCACTATCAAGGCGCTGTTGTATTAGAAATCACCAACAATAAAATAGAGATAAACGATAGAATTAAGGACTCCACGCATATTATAAACATTGATTATGAAAACTATTATTATTGTCCACAAATAGTTTATGATGATTGCATTTACAGTATTTATATAAATAACAATGCACCTGATAACAAAAAGCTCAAAGTTTTTTCTTATAAATTTTAATTGGAGAACATTATGAAAAGAAAATTCACTAAAATTACAGCGTTGCTTGTAACCGTGGCACTGCTTATGGCAGTACCCACTTTGAGTGCATACGCAAATGAAGAAAATACAACTGCTGTCTTATCCGAATCCGCCGCACAAAGCACAACTAATAATATAAAGGAAAGCACGACCGTTCCCGAGGACAGGCAAACGACAGATAATCAGGAAAGCACCACACAGCCACCGACTACAGAACCTGTAAAGGAAGAAATCGAATCGATCCGATTTACGGTCGGCGAAAGCTGCAAAATCGGCGTCAAAGAGCCGTATCAGCTTTGTCTTAAAAATCAGGATAACAAAACAGTTAAAGACGGCATTACCTATAAAAGCAGCAATAACAGTGTTGTGTCCGTTGACAAAAACGGAAAAATAATCGGTAAAAAAGCAGGCATTGCCAATATTACGGCTGAAACGGAAAACGGCAAAACGTCAGTCTGCAAAATCAATGTTGTAAAGGCTGCAACAGGATTAAAGCTCAATATCACATCAGCCTCTATAGGAATAAGCGAAAAAAGTGTTGATCTTGACTCAACATTGGTTGGCGGTTATTCAAGACTGAGGCAGTACAGCTCATCAAATCCAAAAATTGCATCGGTTGACGGAGACGGAATTGTTACTGGAATTAAAGAGGGTACGGCGACGATTACCTGCGTAACCTTCAACGGTATAAAAGCCACCTGCAAAATAACCGTAGGCAAAAAGCCGACAAGCATTAAGATTACAAATAAAAATAATGTAATTCAAAAAGGCTCAGATAATCACAGGATTACATATTCTCTTTCAAAGGGAGCGTATTCATACAGGCTGACCTATTCCGTTAAGGACAAAAGCATAGCAACAATTGACAGTAATGGTTATATAACAGGCCGGAAAAGAGGCAAAACTACCGTCACCGTAAAGACCTATAACGGCTTAACTGCAACGCAGAATATAACTGTCAATGATGATTCGCTTTCGCTCAATGTTAATTCAACACAAATTGCACTCGACAATAAAAATGTAAAGAAAGTAAAATACGGCACATCTGTACAAGGCAGAAATCTTGAGGCATTTATTATAAATGGCTCAGATCATAACAGTCTTAATCAGGAATGCAAAATTAAAGCAAACAGTTCAGTTAATATAAGGAGCGGTCCGGGAACAAGCTATAGTATCGTTTCCTCTGTAAAAAACGGAACAAAGGTGACAAGAATAGCAAAGTCCGTAAAAAAAGCTAACGGATACACATGGGATAAAATTGTTTTAAGCAATAAAAAGGAAGGTTATATTGCAAGCAAATATCTTGTACTTGTTAAAGATAATACGCCTGTCAAGAAAACATTATTTATGGATTTTGCTATACACGGCTTTGAAGATGAGTATTACCGTGACGGACAGGTGCTTGTAAATGAGGCAAATGTGTTGATAGATTATTTTGTAAATCACATAAAAGAGCTGAAAAACTATACACTCGTCATTGTTCCCTGTGCAAATCCCGACGGCGTGATTGCAGGAACAAATAATCAGCGTGCCTGCAATACTGCTTTCGGAAGATGCACGGCAAACCACATTGATATAAACAGGGATTGGGGCAGCTTCAGGGCAGTCGAAACACGAGCACTGCGTGATTTTATAAAGCAGTGCAAGCCGACATTTTACCTCAATATACACGGCTGGCTTAACGAAACGCTCGGCGACAGCAACTTAAACGCAATTATCAGTAAGGAGCTTGGGCTTGCAAAGAAGATGAATAATAATTATCCGTCAAACTACGCAATAGGTTGGGTACATAAGAATCTTAAAATTCCTGCAACTCTTGTTGAATATAAGTCATCGTCGTCCGTTTCCACGCAGAAAGATATAAAAATGATTAAAGCAATCATTAATTCAAACGGTAAAGCACCTGCTTCAGCGAATTCATCAACAAATAAATTCCCAACACCTGCAAACTGGAAAAACGGTTCAACTCCCGAGCCTGTTTACAATGTGAGCAATTTAGCCGAAAAATCTGATTCTCTTAAGGCAAAAGCATCTGCAAAATGTTACAGAAAATCGGGCAGTTCCTATGTAATCGTATATAATTACGGCAGTAAAAATCATAAAGCAGGCTTTGTGAAATATGCAGGAGGAATAAAAAAAGCACCGACCGACAGTAAAACATATAAAAACAAATCGTCATCTCAGGCAGTTTATGCCGATACAGCAAAAAAGACTAAAATCGGCAGTCTTGATTCTAATGAACGCTGTGTCTGCCTTGGAAAAATTGACGGAATGTATCTCGTGCTTTATAATGTAACAGGTACGAATAAGCAAAAAAGTGGTTTCGTTTCTTATAACGGCGGTTGTTGATTAACTCCTTAGAATACATCATTCTTTCTGTTGTATATCTTAAATTGGGTACTTCATTTCACCTATCCTGATGACAGGAGCCACCTTCCACCGAGTGAGCATAATACTCCCCTGGCGGAAGGTTTTACTTATTGGCTTACTGCATTTTCAGTTTGTAAAGCAGACTGCTCTTACCGCCATGCTTTCTGTATCTCTGTTCAGTAACAATAAATCCCTCTTTTCTTAAATCCTTCAAAGCTCTCCGAACTGTTGATTCAGAGAGCTTTAATTCTTTTGCAATGGTCGGAATAGAGGGCCAGCATTCATCGTCTTTATTTGCCCGGTCATAAAGGTAGATATATACCGACACAGCTCTGTGAGATAAATCTGCTTTGTAAATATGATTAAGTCTACCTATCCTGCTCACCCTCTTTTCTTGACGGCGGTTCAATTTTAATATTGCTAACCTTCTCCTGTTCTTTGGATTCCTGTGTACTGTCAGGAATATTTTCTTCTGCCGTATTCTCAGTAGGCTTTTCAACTTTAACATGATTCTGTCCTGATGATGTGTTATTTTCACTTTCATTATCTTCAACTGCGTCTGTCCATTCAGGATGATATTAGCGTATAATTTCATCTATCAGTTCATTCTTGTTGGTATATTGAACCTCTCGATTGCCTTGTTCTGTCATCTTATAAGGTTCTTCAAAATCAATACCCCATTTAAAGAACAATTTCAACTTTACACGCATTGGATAACATCCTGTTTTCATAACAATGAAGTTGCCTTTCGGAAGAGATTTCAATTCATCAGGAGTCATTAACGGTTTTTCAATCATCTGCAAAGACTGTGATGGATCGTTCTTGCTTCTGCTCACGGAGCCTATCATTACCGTTCTGTTGCCGAGTGCCTTTGATAATATATCTGCCGAGCTGCTGTTCGGTGCAAAACCACCGAATATCGTGAGCTGAGTGTTATCAATAATAATTTCACTACCTTCTTTACCGTAATTCTTTTCAAGCTGAGCAAAGGATTGAATGATCGATACAATCTGAAGGCGTCTTGATTGGGATGCACTAAACATCATTTCTGCCGATTCTATCTTGGGCAGTGTGCCGAATTCATCGCAGAAAAACACACAGCGGTTCTTAAGCTTGCCGCCGTTCTCATCAGCAACCGAGAGTATCTCTCTGTATAGCTGTTGAATGATAAGTGAAATCATAAAGAACTTGTTAGGATCTTCCTCAGGCATAATAAGAAATATTGCACTTTTTTGATTGCAAAATTCCTCTGCATCAATTTCGGTGTCAAAGCAAAGAATCTGTTTGAGTTCCGAGTCAAGAAATGAATTAAGACGAGAAAGAGCAGTAATAATCATATTTTTTATTCATAAATCTTTCGGCGTGCTCTTTGAAATTCAAGGCGAACGAAATTTCTTTAGCAAATGCGTCAATGCAATACTCATCATTGAACTGTACGATATACTTAAACACATCATCGTCATAATTCATTTCAGGATAATTTGGATTAGTCTGTCTGATGACATTTAAAATTTCGTCCTTCATCTTTCGTTGAGCCTGGTTAAGTAATTCATATCTTGGATTGTCAAGAGGGTTAGCTCTCGAAATCACAAGATCATATACCATTTTAAGTTCAGTCATTTCTTTCATATCCTCACCACCTTTCGTTTTAGGTTGTGGTGATGTTAACTCTGTTTGAATTTGAATTCAAGTTATTTTTTCATCTGCAAGGGGTCTTGACAGAAAATTATGAATTTGCTAATATGAAAACGGAGAGAAAATTCAATAAAACTATGATGAACCTATATGCATTTTTATTTTGAGATGCGTATAGGTTTTTTATTTTTATTTTTAGAAAGGGGAATGAAAAATGTTATATCAAAAAATTCCAAGCGGAAGATTTTGGATTATGCCAAATGACTTTTTTGAAAAATATAAATTGAACAGTCGTGACTTTATGGTCTATTGTTTTTTGGTTTCTAAAATAGATAAAAAAGGAAAAAGTTATTGGTCAATAAGAAAAATGGCTGAGCAATGCAATATGAGTTACGAAAGTGTAAGACGAGCAATAAAATCTCTTGAGGATCAATGCTTGATTGATGTAGAACACTGCTCGGTCAATGGTAAAAAAAATTCAAATATTTATACTGTGCATCGGTTGACTTGATTTTGCTTTCTACTTTTGCATTTTTGATGCATAAACAATATAAAAGCCCGGAATGAAAAAAGTGAATGAAAAAACGATGATTTTTAATGAAAATCTGCGGCTTTTGGATCGATTTTGAGGCGGATTTCAAGCCGTCGATTTTAAAGCAGGATAAAGGGGTATGATTTTCGGGCATTGAAATGCCCGAAAACGCCGTCCGGCAAAGCCTGTCGGCTTTTCGATTCGTAATACTTTTGCGTATGATTCCAAATTCGTATGCAGTTAGGGGTATTTTTCGCAGAAAATCAAGGTTTTTGAGTATTCACGGAAAGGAGCGTGTATGATGAACAAAACGAAAGCGGAAATTGAGCAAATGGCGAGCTTTATTTGCCGTGAAAAAGGACAATATATGTTCAATAAAAAAGAAATCGGAATCATTACCGGGTTATGCAAAGACAAGGTTGCGGAGCTCTGCGAGAACATTCCTGCAGCCTGTGACAGCAGAGTTAAGTTATATTTCATCAAAGATGTACTAAATTATCTCTACAATTCTTGATGAAATATATAATTTCAACTCGGCATACAGGTCAAAATCTCACAAAAAATGTGTCTCTTTTTTGTCAGGTATTGGTCTGGCTATTTGCAAAACTGTGTGGTAGTGTTGGTGTTGCCAAAGGGCAAAGAAATTACTATACGGAGGTAAATTATGTACGAATTATACGACAAAAACGGTAACCAAATCGGTTACCGAATGACAAAAAGAATTAAAAATGAAGATGGCAAATACGATGTATTGACTGCTCGATCAAAGACGAGTGAAAAGGATTGCCGAAAGAAACTTGATGACATGGTCAAGGAGTATTATCAACTCCAAGAAAAGAAAAAGAGTGGCGGCGTCTTCTCCGAAATGAAATTAAAAGACTACGCAGACAACTGGTATCACCTTAACATCGAGAAAGCGAACTGCACGAAGAAAAACAAATACATGTACAAAAACATCGTCTACAACCACATCATTGAACACCTCGGTTCGATAAAGTTATGCAACTTGACTGAGGATGACTGCCAAAGATTCATAAACGAATATGCCGGTTTGAGTAAGCCATTCGTAACAAAAATCAGAATGGTACTTAGACGATTATTGACCAAAGCCGAAAAGCAAGAACTTATTAAAAATAATGTAGCAAAAGACATTATTCTACCGACTGTGTACGAGAACAAGCACAGACCAATCACTGATGATGAACGCCGAATGATACTTGAAACCATACCAAAGCACTATGCCGGAACAATGGTGCTTACAATGTTATGCTGCGGACTTCGACCGATAGAAATCCGAAGAATGAAGTGGGATTGGATAGATTTTGAAAACGCAATTCTGACAGTCGGCAAATCCAAAACGGAAGCAGGAACAGGACGAAAGATACCAATTCCGCCTGCGCTTTTAGATGCATTAAAGGAACATAAAGCAAAAGAACTCAACAACGAATATGTATTCGTAAAATACGAAAAACACACACGAATGGATGACAATGCCTTTTATCAAAGCTGGAAAAACTTTGTAAAAGAAATGGACTTAGCAAACGGAGCTCACCTATATCGCAATCAAGTAAAGAACTCAATCATAGCACCTGACTTCGAACCCTACCTACTGCGCCACACTTTCTGCACCGATTGTCAAGCAGCCGGAGTACCAATCAATGTGGCAAAAGAATGGATGGGACACTCTGACATATCGGTAACCGCAAAAATCTACACGCATATGGTAGATGAAGTATTCGAGCAGAACCGAATGAGAATGGCTCAATATGCAGTAACCAAATCCCAACAAGTTGAAAGTTCGATCGCAACGAATTGATGTGTAAAAAAAGAAAAGGATAGTCGAGAAATAACTCGGCTATCCTTCAATTTCTTCAACAACATTTATTATATCAAGACCATTTTGTTTTGCATAATCAACAGTATATGCCGTGCCGCCCTCGTGCTTTGTCAGAAAGCAAATGCAAGCAGAACTACAATCAACAAGGTATCTGTTCCTTTTTTGCATACATCCGTTATAGTAATGCGGAGCAAGGACCTTCACCTTATCGGCTCTCAACTTAATCTCATTATACACATCAATATCTTGTTGCTTCCAATATTTCGTTTGATTTTCACATGGCAACACTAAAATAAGTTTAACTTCGGGATGAGTTTCTTTTACCGACAAAACAGCCTGTGCAGCAATGGTATCAAACCCCAAAGCACCGCCTGTGCCGAAGTATTTGAAACCTTTAGAAACAAGCAGGGTAACGACAGCCTTTGTCTGTTCAAAGACCGTGTCGGGCGTATATGGGGCAATGTTGCGATGCCCTGTAAAACAACATGTTTGGCTTTTATAATCCATTGAAATCACCGCAGAAAAGCAAAAAGAGCGTAGCCGAAGCTACGCCCAAAAAACACTTGCTTCAAACTTTCTGCCAGGAAAATTTCATAGTTTGGAAGAACCAAGCGTATGACAAAGAAGCGTGTGTTTTTATCAAAAGATAAAAAGCCACGCTTGGTTCTTAAAACAAAACTATGGATATGAAATTTTCCTGGCAACAAGATTATATCATTAATTGCACAGACAAGTCAAATGGATTGTAAATTAAATAAAAATACTCTCACTAAATACTTAGCAAGAGCATTAAAAGTTGTATGCTATTTATGAATTAATTTTGCTAATAACTTGTGATACGAGCGCGGCAATTACTGTTTCAACAGACGGTTCTTTGCCGTCATAGGAAAGTTCATTCCAAAAATTTTTTGAATCTGTTTGTGAATTATTCATCGCTTCATGAATTGCAAACTCGATTTCTTTTTTTACCGAACCAACTGTTGTTCGGTTTTCTAATGCTATTTGTTTTAAGATTTCTTCCATATTATAATTCCTCTCTATCACTGATTGTGTATTATCATCACTGACAGTTATAGTTATAGCATAATATTTATGTCGAAGTCCCAAAAAATTTGTCGACAAGAGAAAAATAATATTTATGGAAGAATTTGCTTTGAATGTTTCATCATCGTATCAATTACTTCATAAATTCTGTTCCTGTCCTCCGGTACAAGTTTTTCAAGTCTCTCATTAAGCAATGAATCCTTAACTTTATATCCATTATCAAGTACATCTGAAAGAACCATATCAGCTGAAACACCTAAAGAATTTAATATATTTATGAAAGTTTCAAGTGAGGGGATTTTTTCTCCTCGCTCAATCATACCTATATAATTAGTTGTCAAATCCGTTTTTTCTGCCAAATCTTCTTGACGCAATTTCTTTATTTCACGAAAGTTTCTTATATTCTTACCAATTGTATCAAGTTTCATCTCAATACCTCCTTAAGTGTGTTTCAACAACTAATAGTATAGATTGTGTTTGTTTTTACTTACACGCACTATAAGGAAGTCATACCAACCAATAGTATTGATTTTTTCTTTTTAATACTATATAATATTAAAAAAATAGATAACAAAAATCTGTCTTGTAAATATTGTGTCAAATAAGTTCAATCTAACGAGTGTTAATATTTAAATCCAGCGTGTGTCTTTATTGTTCATAAAAACACGCAGTTATATTCATATTCTATTTTATTGATATTTAAGTTTATCACGCTGAAGCTATACAATTTATAGCTTCATTCTTTTTGTTTTACTATAATTTTGTCGATTTTTTCGATAATTTTGCACTTTTTATTTATTTAATTTGATATAAATGTTAGTTTTAAAGGTGAAACGCTTTTTTACGCTTCTATAGATTTAATGCATTTTCTCTATAAAAATTTGTTACGCAAGTCTTAATTAACTGCGATGAAAGGATGAGAAAATATGAGAAGTTCTAAGTTTACAAACCATAGTTATTTTATCTATATAGTTGAGGAAACAGTTAAGTGTAATAACTGTAATACTACAACAGATGGAATGGTTATCATATTTAATCAGGGAGAAAAGGTTATATCTTTGTGCAAATATTGCAGTGCAAATTTGCAAGAAATTTTATATTGCTATCTCAAAGGAATAGAACATATCTCGACAATCACTAAAAGCAAAATAGATGTATCTGTAAATAAAATCAATGACGATCAAAATGAATTAAAAATTTTAGATTACAAAATAGTCATGAGTGATGAAGATTTTTTGAGTTTCTATCGTAAAGTTAATGCTGTAAATTATTTTTATTATGAAACATACAAAACAAGTTTTAAAAAGTGTTCACATTTATGGAAAAACATAACTCATTATTGGCTCAATAAAAAATACCAAAATAAAAACTATTCCAGAGATTCTGTAATTCCGCACGAAAAAGCTCTTGAAATAAATCTTATCCGAATGAACAAATATTTATCAAAAAGGAACAGAATCAAAGACAAAAACAACCTTGTTGTTATGCCTGATTTATTGAATGCTGCTCCGGTAAATAGGCTGAAAGTAAATCAGCACTGCTCATTATATGATTTGAAATGTTCTTTACACGGAAACAAACAAGCACAGGCATTTTTCTGTACCGGCAGAGTAGACGGATTCAGTTATGCACTTTGCTTTGATTGCTATTCCGCATTATGTAAAGTAATGTTGAAATTAGTGATAGATACGAAATTAGAAAAAGCCGAGGTTGGGTTAATAAAAATAACTCGAAACGAGGGCAAACATAGGTGCTTTATGTGTGGAAGATGGACGAAATCAAATTATACGATTACAATAAAAAGCGATGAAAGTATAACTATTTGTGATAGCTGTTTTAAAAATATATACAATACTCTCTTAACGAATAGTTTGACTAAAGAAATATTCCCCAACCTATATAGAGAGCATAAAGAATTAAAGAAAATTTTTATTGAAAACTCTCGTAAATAATTTTATATGTTAATAAAGCGATCTGCACTAAAACAGATCGCTTTATTTTTTTGATGACTACCTTTGCATTTTTGATGGATAAACAATATAAAAGGCTAAAATAAAAAATGCCCTGAAAAATCAGGGCAGAGTAAAAGAAAAAAGAGCTGAATTTTCAGCTCTTTTTTGTGGCAGAGGTATAAGGATTCGAACCTTAAATGACGGAGCAGAGCCTCGCAATCTTTTTCAAAATCGCCTATTTAAGCCATTTTTCAGACTTTGCGTCTCTCAAAAATCTCTCAGAATTTT
>ENA-OUQF01000569-OUQF01000569.1-human-gut-metagenome-genome-assembly--contig:-NODE-569-length-27120-cov-7.576279_pt1 | contig 27120 bp, 28 predicted proteins | sample MGYA00237947_ERZ548826 | MGnify/ENA primary metagenome ERZ548826 (study PRJEB26490, sample SAMN05194701) | human gut metagenome | biome: terrestrial biome; feature: human-associated habitat; material... | reverse complement strand
GGCGATGGTCGCGCAAATTTTCCTTGCGGTTAACTTCAACTTCCTTATCGATTCCAACAGTATTCGTAGCCATTTTTTCTCCTCACATAAATCCTTGTCTATGCACTTCTTATCGTCATTCGTTTTATCGCAATTTTCAGAAATAGTGCCCTATCAACACGGCATATTTGCGATATGCAGTTTGCGGATGCTGCTTGCGCATTAAAAACACAAACTGCTATAAAGTAATCCCTTTAACTCACACCGTTCCCGCAAGCACCTTCCTTTTAGATAACCGTTCCTCTTTTCCTAAAACCGGCAGACCGTTATTCCTGATCTCCGGGCAAGCAAAAGCCCTCGGACGACAGCTTCGCCCAAGGTCATTTCAAATGCAATGTGGCCGTAATGAAAACCAGAACGTCATGCTACAGCTCAAGCGCCGTATGTGCATTGCTTCCAGTATGCAATATTTCACATTTTTGTAGAACCTCAACAAGCCCACTTCATTTTCACCTTTGCGCATCACGCCAGCAAGGGAAACAGCAGTGGGCTTTTTATTTTGATCTATCACATGATTGTTCGCAAACAGACATAAGCCCACTGGATTCACCTCCTTACCGCAATCAAGGCGTATCCTTCCATCACAAAACAGAGGATACCAGTTCTTCTACATGGCCGTCTGAATTCTCTTATTATTCTATCATGGTTATATCTGGGAATCAATAGAAATCCGAGGAAATGTATCCATCCATGTTTTAGAAAAAAATGCGATTCAGCCAGAACTTTTTTGCACATTGCCCAGTTTCGCATGAAAACTCCAGATGAAATCACTGCTAGACAAAATGTGTGGTCATATAGTTGTCCAAGGCGTTGGAGGTTACAGTCTGGTTGGATAGCCGCTCCGATGTAATGACAGCCGTTAAATAGAACGCACCCCTCGCACTGAAAAGCCGGTTTATGCCGTCACATTGATCAGGAGTTCTGACGAGGCATATCGCACAGTACTACATAATTTTTACTCTCTTCCCTGCTGCCCCTATTATATATAGGTATAACTTGCATCCCGTCACTGCAGCTACCACCTGCTCTGGGTCAGGCTATTTTTTTACGCTAAAAAGCCCCTGCCGATCACTTTTCTGTGAAAGACAGAGGCCTTTTGCTGCTAGATTTTAATCAGGTCTGGGGAGATGGAACAACTATCTCATTCTACCGAATCAGCATCCCCTTCCAGATTTTTAACTACCCCCGGGGTCAGGTGTTCGCCCATGTCTGCCTGAATCAAGGCGTTGATATAGGCGTTCAGGCTCATCCCCTTCTCTTTGGCATACTCCTGAATCTGTTCCTTTTGACCTTTACGGACAACAAGGTTTATCCGGTCGTAGGCTTTTGCATTGTATTTGTTGTGGCTTGCCGCACTGGTTCTTCCACCCATTGTATTCTCTCCACTCTTATATGTATTGTTTATTATGCATGATTGTTCAATTATGCAAAGTGCATAAAATCATCGTTTTTTCTTTGTGCAACATTCCGTCTTGCATAATTGTGCAATCATGTATATACTCATGCCATCGGGAACACCGGTTCTCACATCCGACCATTCACCCAACGATTTGAAGAGAGGTACGCACATGAGTATCAACGTTTTACTGACCCTTGTCGAGCAGTACAAGGAGGCCGCCCAACTAATCGAGGCTGCACAGGCTGAACAGGAACAGCTGAAAACCCAGATCCGCGAGGCACTGGCTGAGCGCTCCACCAACTATCTGGAAGTAGGCTGCCACAAAGTCCGCCTGTCCGATTTCTCCAGCACCCGACTCGACAGCAAAGCCATCAAGGCCGTAGCTCCCGACCTGTACGACCAGTACAGCAAAACGGTCACCGGCACCCGCCTGAGCATCACCTGAAAAAGAAAAGCCCCATACAGCGCCTACCGACCAAAGCTGACGTTGTATAGAGCCCAACACACCCGCCGGGGCGGGCTACACCAATATTATACCTGTCCCGGCCTTTTTTATCAAGAGAAAGGTTCGAAAAAATCATGAAACAGACTGTCAAAACCTCCCGCGCTGCCGGTCAGCTGGAAAAGATGTTCCGCGAGCTCAACAAGCACTACTTTGCAGGCAAGCTGCCCGAGCCCATCATCAGCCTGAAAAAGACCCCGTCCGCCTATGGTCATATCACCTGCTCCAAGGTCTGGCAGGCAGGCGGCGAGAACAAGTACGAGATCAAAATATTTCGTCGGCTACCCTTGACCGTCCTATCGAGGAGACCGCTTCCACCCTGCTGCATGAGATGGTGCATGAGTACTGCATGGAGACCGGTATCAAGGATACCAGCAACAACGGGGTCTATCACAACCGGCGCTTTAAAGAGCAGGCCGAGGCACACGGGCTGACTGTCGACCACCACGAGAAATACGGCTGGACCATCACGAGCCCGTCCGAGGAGCTGTTGGACTTCATCATCTTTCAGGGCTGGCAGGACATCCAGATGGGTGAGCGGCTGGCGTGGTCGGATATGGCAGGCACCGGAGCAGGCAGCAAGGCACCCGGCAGCAGTCAGACCGGCGCACCCAAGCCTCCCAAGGCAAAGAGCAGCACCCGGCGGTGGGTATGTCCCAAGTGCGGTACCATCATCCGGAGCACCAAGGACGTGCGGGTCATCTGTGCGGACTGCATGGAGCTATTCGTGAAGGCTGACTAATCATAGCAGGACAGAGAGCGAGGGCACGAGTGAGAGTAGTGCTATTATATAAAATCACAGGAGACATTCCATGGATACTTATAAAATCGCTGTTGACACCTTTCTTGCCGAGACATCCGAGTGCAAAGCCAGTGGGTGCGCCGTTTTTTCCGGGGCAGACATCGCGTTCCAAGACATCCAGCTGCACACGCACCGGAACAAGTCAGAGCTGCATTTCATGGCCGGACACACCATGCTTTCCATCCCCCTTGCCAGCATCCTGAGCATTGAAAAAGCTGGTATTGCGGGATATCCAGACCACCGAGTATGAGATCATCACCAAAGAGAGCGGCACCATTACCCTTGACGTTGTTTAAAAATGCATCCGTAAAGACAGAGATCCGCCGGACTGTGAGAGGACGCCCATTATTTAAAGGAGAGCAGCTATGACCATTATATCAGAACGTTTGCAGCATCTGCGCCTGACGCACGGCTATACCCAGACCGACCTTGCCCGAACTATGGGTGTGACCCGCCGGGCAGTCTACGCATGGGAGCACGACAAATGTCCCGAGATCCCTCATCTGATCCAGCTTGCCCAATTCTATCAGGTGTCGACCGATTATCTGTTGGGGCTGACGGAGTGAGGTGTGCCCCGCCACCGGAGGCCTTACCGGATACTTTTTGCCTGCTATAGTGCGGTCAACCATCAGTCCGCGCGACGGCAGCCACAACGCTCCATATTTTTAACAGCACACTTGTAAGTCCATCTTATCGGATGCATAGTTTGATAGACTTCAGGTACAGCAAAAGCAAACACACTTCAAAATACAGGAGGAAACTATTATGGCAGGCGCTTTTTCGTTATTTTTAGGGTTGTTCGGTCTTGGTGCGGCTGGTGCAGTCAGCGCGGGACAGAACGCAAAAATCAAGAAGGCAGATTATCAGTATGGCGAAGAGCATGGCCTTCATGGCACCTCTGAGGTTCTGCAAATGCGGGAGCGGGTGCGTAAAGAATGGTGGAGTATCTGCGGCAAGACCTACAACGCATGTGAACGGCCTGCATCGAGTTACGGCGACCTCAGCAGAACCCCGTGGTGCTATCTGAAAAAGCGCTGGTTCATTGATCATCTGAACAAAAAGGGCATCCCTTATGATGATCTGGTCGTGGATGATGTTACCGGCGTTACCTTCTATGAGAGTCAGAAAAGAACGTCCCAAGCATATATGAGAAAGCTGCGGTAATAGACATCGCGCCCATCGTCACCACTTCTATCAGCAGCAGGAGGTAAGCTTATGGCTGAAAATAAAATCTTGGTACAAATTATCGATCATGAGAACGGAAATTCCGTGCTGGGACAAGATCACTTTGAATCAAGAGAAAAAGCAGAAGAATTCAAGCGGATCTCAGACCGCGCATATGGCAAACTTCTTGGTGAAGGTCAAACCAGAATTACCACTGAGATCATTGAACGCTAACACCAACCATCATTTCCTATAGCAGCAACAGGGCTCTGCCGCTCAGACACGAGTAGCAGGGCTCCTTCTATTTTATACAGTATTCAGTCAGAAAGTGAACTTAAAGAGCCGCGTTTAATATCAGACAGCACACATCCCGGCGGATTTTCGATTTGATTATGAGTCTCCCCGAAATTGTGGGGGAACAGTTTCATTCGACCACTTTTGGTCAAACGTTATTGGTTTTATAGAACATGGAGGACCGCTCATTTTTGAGCATACTCACTTGTGCGCACGGAGAACATTTTTGAGCACCGTCTACATCTCCCCAAAATTGGGGACACCTTTCTTGATGGGGTCAGTCTAAGTGACCTCACTCCAATTTAGGCCGTTGCAGGTGCGTACTGTTTGGTACAGGGTCGTGTATGGCGATTCTATCGGCGGAATAAAGAGCGTCTCGACCCACTTTCAGGGTTAATCAATTTGATTACCCCTGGTGGAAAACAGCAAACCTACGTATACAATATGCGTGGCGTCATGGAAATCTGCCGTCTGTCACAAGCGTAACAAAGACCGTCTTGATAAGCTTTCAAGGGGATTTCAAATTGAAACCCCCTCCTTGAGTCATGTTTCAGGGGGAGCGTGGAATGCGACTCCCTTTTGACAGCTCAAAATTCAGTCATCAAACGGTGTCCACCACGCAGACGCCCTTATATTATACGATAGCACGATACATTCTGATTGAAATTCATTTTTTTATTGTGTCAACCCAGATAGGACAATAGCTTGTGATACCATCCGCCGGGCAGACGCTTACTAAAATATAAGCAATCGACGAATTGACGTATCTCCTATACATTTCCAGACAGCACTTATTTGCATCAATTATTTGAGGTATTTCACTATGATCGAATCAATGCCCTTTTTTGCTATGCGTCCTATTAGTGACGTATTAATAAAGAGGAAGGTATTCGCTGGCGCTCATACCATTTAGATCAACTCCAATCTTGAAAAAGCTCACAGGTTCGCTTAGTCAAGATTTCCGTTGGCGTGATCATGTTAACCGAGCGTTTCTGTCCCGTCCTCATGCTTCGGCCGTTCAAGAAGCACTCGGCTAACACAACCACGCAAAAAATCAAATAAAGAAAGTCGAATAAAGAGCGGCACCCGTGCGCATATTTTTCACTTTGTTATATAGTATAGTGAATTTCGTGCGCATTTTACTGCTTTGTGACCCACCAAACGTTCTTATTTCGCAGTTCTCCACTTGTTACACGTCTCTTCTGTAAATCATATCCATAGTGCTGTAGCCATTGACGTGCACAGGTATAGCTTGGCAACGATTTCTCGGCGTGTCCATCTGTCTTGTTGTAGATGTGTCCCAGCTCAAAGAAGATCTTCTGCCAGTCTTCATAGTAGCGTTCCTCATTCAGATGGGCATCCAGATATGCAAGCAGCAGCGGCGGGTCAAGGCGTTCTACTTTTGCAAGCAGGCTTTCATCGATCTTTTTCAGCAGCTCTGTCTGATACCCCTGTTCAAGCATTTGCAGCAGGAAAACACGTTCCACACGAGCCTGCAAGGTCGCACGTTTCCGCCAGCAGTATTCACCTTCCCGTGGATCCAGAACGACTGTATGGCTTTTTTTCAGTATTTCCACTGTTTCAGGCTGATGCAGGTATGTCTTCCATGCCTTCCTATCATCAAACCATTTCCGATATGCCTCGACCGGTTCCAGCTGATACTTCTCGACTTTTTTAAGTTCCCCTTCCAGACGTTCTTTGGGGTAATGCAGCAAATACACCGCGCAGGTATCCCCCTCATCCAAGGGACGTTTGCGGCCAAGGATCTGTGCATTAACGAGCGGATTCCACAGTTCACTGACAATATATTTCAGCGCACGGTCTTTCATATCCACACCATTATAGAGGGTCGTTGTGGTCAGTGTGACCTGATGCTGCAGAACATTGCCCACGAGCACATCATCCAGTTTGTCAAATTCCTCCGCTTCCTGACGGTATTTGGAGCACAGGCACGCCACATCCTCTATGCCTTCTGCCTTCAGAGTGTCCCGCAGTTTTCGCAACTTGGCGATGGTATTCACAAAAACGAGGATCTTTTCTCCCGGCTGTACCCGGCGGATGATATCCAACTCGTCATCGTCACGGTAGAAGAACTTCACGCTTGACACAAACCGATAATCCATCGGCAGACGATAGTGCTGTCCCTTCGGGATCATTTTCCGCAGTTCCCAATAGTCAAAGAAGGGGCGGGCGGTTGCGCTCATAAAGATGCAGGTCTTCGTTGTCCACAGCTCTTTAATCGCCTCATAGCTTGCATCCACATGATCGTTGAAGCTGGCATCTGTTACCATGTAGTGATACTCGTCTGACACGATATAATCAAACGATCTCAGATAAGTTTTAGCGGCATCTTCATTCCTTTGCAGGAAGGTTTCCAGCCACTGGTATGTTTCAACACGGATGGTGTGCTCATACTTGTTATCTATGGCGGGTTTGTTGACAATTCCTCCAAGCGCGGGATCATAGTCCTCGTAGGATACCTCTTGCTCAAGGGATATTGGTTCATTTTTACTTTCCCTTCCCCTTCCCCATCTTGATCTTATCTCCGTGGCGATTTTGGCGGGTCAGCTGCTCTAGGGGATTCAGGGCGTCATAGTTGGCTCTCAGGTCGTCCGCATACAGTGCCACATACCGCCGGGTCATGGTAAGGTCAGCGTGTCCCAGCAGCTTTTGCAGGCGGAACGGGTCGCCGCCAGCTTGGATATACAGCTTCGCATAGGTATGCCGGAACAGGTGCATAGAGGTCTTGTCCACGCCTCTGCTATGATTATAATTCCAAATCGCATTACCGAGCGAATTCAGGGTCATCTGGTTGCCATACTCCGAGACAAACAACGGGGCTGTGGAATCGCTGGTACGATGCTCCAGATACTCTTCCATGATCTTGACCAGTGCCTTAGAGAGCGGCACGATTTGCTGATTACGCGCCTTCATATGGCGGAAAAATACTGTCCCGGCGGAAAGGTCCAAATCTCCGATCTGCAGGTTGAGCAGCGTAGACGCACGGCAGCCGGTACCAAGCAGGAAATTGACAATAACCCAATTGCGGTATTCGGCAAAGGAGCACGTCTTGCAGTCCGGTTCCTTCAATAGCTTCTGCAGCTCGTCGGTGGTGTAGGGCTCCTTGATCGGATCATCGGCACGCACCAGTCTGATCGGATACTTTTCCAGATAGCCCTTTTCCATGCACCAGTACAAAAACGCACGCACCATACGGAGATTCGTATTGATGGTCGTATCGTGGAGCTGTTGGTCCTTCATATAGAAGATATAATCCTCTACCGTTTCCTCTGTGATGGTATGAATGGGCTGCTCTGTATCCCCCAGAAACCGAAAGAAGCTTCTGCCCTTTGCGGCGTAGAAGTAGAGCGAGCCTTGGGAGAGGTTCTTGAGCCGGTTGTACTTTTGGAACCTTTCAAAGGCCTGTTGGATGGTGGGGTTTGCCTTGGCAGCGGGTCTTAAATCACGGTTACGCACGAGAGAGACTTCTCCTTTTTTCGCGAAAAATCCCTCTCGCCCGCCCAACACTTCCAGAAAATGGAATAAAAAGAAAAAGCCCAAAATCATTCGAATCAACGAACAATTCTGAGCTTTTGCATGCCGCCGACGGGGGTCGAACCCGTACTCTGTCTCCAGAAAGGGATTTTAAGTCCCTCGTGTCTGCCAATTTCACCACAGCGGCGCAACCCCGGCTTACAAAGTCCTGCTGCCCTCTGGCTTGAGAGGGAGCCGGGAATAACAGGTGTGAGGAAAAATTATTACAACCACACTGCTATTCGCAATCTGGTGGTATTAACATTTTTATTAAATCAGCGGCTTTTATGATACAATAGTTTCCCTGTTTTGTCAAGAAAAACCGCTTATTCGGTGCTGCTTACACCTTGCCTCCGTGCAGCTCGGCGTACATCCGGGAGCGGCACTCGGCCACTGCGGGGGTCATGTTGACGTAGTGCTTGTGAGGGCATTCCAGACGCAGCTCGCTCTCCCAAGTCTCCTCGGTGAGCTGCTTTGCAATATAGGCCTTCTTTTCTGCAATAGAGGGCAGTTCAATGGCCAGCTCGCCGCCCAGAATATGCGGCACCAGCAGCGGGCGCACAGCGGTGGGGATAAAGGTGATGGTGCGCTCGATGGCGTCCGAATCCAGATTGACCATAGTGACCGGCTTACCGGCCTCGATGACCTCGCCGTCCATGGCAATCAGGTCGCACTGTGCCTGACCGTTTTCATCGTACAGACGCCACGGCATCTTCTTGCCCGGGATGATGGCCTTGCTGGCGGAGTCCGAGCACTTCATCTTGGGGGTGTAGCTGCCGTCCGGCTTCTTCACCGCCACCAGCTTGTATACGCCGCCGAACACGGGGTCGGAGGCAGAGGTGATGAGGTTCTCGCCCACGCCGTAGGAGTCGAAGTGTGCGTGCTCGTACAGCTCCATGTTGGCGATTTTCTTCTCATCCAGACCGTTGGAGGCCACCAGCTTGATGTAGGGCTTGCCGGCGGCATCCAGAGCCTTACGCAGCCGCTTGGAGCCGCGGGCAAGGTCGCCGGAGTCGATGCGGGCGCTCTTGACACGGCGATTGGGGTCATTGGGGTATTTCTCAATGAGATAATCGTCCAGCTTGATCAGGTTGGGCAGGCCGCTTTCCATAATATTATAGGTATCCAGCAGCAGGCTGACCGAATCCGGGTAGGTATCGGCAAAGGCCTTGAAGGCATCGAACTCGGTGGGGAAAAACTCGATAAAGCTGTGTGCCACAGTGCCCACGGCCTTGACCTCTGCACCGAACTTCATCTCTGCCAGACAGTTGGCCGTACCGATGCAGCCACCCAGCACTGCGGCGTAAGCGCCATCGTTACCGGCGCTCTCGCCCTGTGCGCGGCGGGTGCCGAACTCCATGACGTTGCGGGGGGTGTGGGTGTTCAGGCCGGTGACGCGGGTGGCCTTAGTGGCGATCAGGCTATGGAAGTTCATGGTCTGCAGCAGGTAGGTCTCGATCAAGATCGCGCCCACCAGATCGCACTCGATGCGCACCATCTGCACATGGGGGTAGCAGACCGTGCCCTCGGGCAGGGCGTACATATCACCCTTCCACTTGTAGGTGCGCAGATACTCGCAGAACTCCTCGCTCATGCCCTTGGTGCGCAGCCAGTGGATATCCTGCTCATTGAAGTGATATTCCAGCAAAAAGCGGGTCAATTTGCGCTGGCCTGCGCTGATGGAATAGCCCTGATTATCCGGGTTTTTGCGGAAGAACATATCAAACACCAGCGTGGTATTCTTAAAGCCATGCAGGAACAGGCAGTTTGCCATGGTGAATTCATAAAAATCCACCACCATCGCGGGGTTATCGTAGTCCTCATCGGGGATATAAGGCTCAACCTTGATCTCGTTCATGAATGTTTTCCTCTCTATTTATACCCGGCGTCAGCTCTTCCCTACTGCGCGCCGCCTGCCGCTTGCCCGGCAGGGGGATCCTCCGCCCTGTCATGACAGAGCGTTTCTATCATGATAGCACGATTCCCCTGCCGGTGCAAGTATTTTCGCGCAAAAAGACCGCTGCACAAACGCTGTGCAGCGGTCTCTGCGCTTAAATCAATAGATTCTCTTCAGAACAGGCTTAGCCGTTCATGATGCTGGGGGTGGCGTTCTTCAGCACAACGTCGTGGCTGCCGCCCTCCACGATGGAGGTGGAAGAAACAACGGTCAGCTTGGCCTTCTGCTGCAGCTCGGGGATGGACAGAGCGCCGCAGTTGCACATGGTGCTCTTCACCTTGTACAGGGTGGTCTGCACGCCGTCTGCCAGAGGACCGGCGTAAGGCACATAGCTGTCCACGCCCTCCTCAAAGCTCAGTTTGGTGGAGCCGCCCAGGTCATAGCGCTGCCAGTTGCGGGCACGGTTGGAGCCTTCGCCCCAGTACTCCTTCATATACTGGCCGTTGATGCGCACCTTGTTCGTGGGGCTCTCGTCAAAGCGGGCAAAGTAGCGGCCCAGCATCACGAAGTCTGCGCCCATAGCCAGCGCGAGGGTGATGTGGTAGTCGTGGACGATGCCGCCGTCGGAGCAGATGGGCACATAGATGCCGGTCTCCTTGAAGTACTCGTCACGAGCCTTGGCGACCTCGATGACAGCGGTGGCCTGACCACGGCCGATGCCCTTGGTCTCGCGGGTGATGCAGATGGAGCCGCCGCCGATGCCGATCTTCACGAAGTCTGCGCCAGCCTCAGCGAGGAAGCGGAAGCCCTCGGCGTCCACCACGTTGCCGGCACCCACCTTGACGGTGTCGCCGTAGTGCTCGCGGATCCAGCCGATAGTGCGGCTCTGCCACTCGGAGTAGCCCTCAGAGGAGTCGATGCACAGCACATCCACACCGGCCTCTACCAGTGCGGGCACGCGCTGGGCGTAGTCGCGGGTGTTGATGCCGGCGCCTACAACGTAGCTCTTGTTCTTATCCAGCAGCTCGTTGACGTTCTTCTTGTGGGAATCGTAGTCCTTGCGGAAAACGAAGTACTTCAGGTTGCCCTCGGCGTCCACCAGCGGCAGGGTGTTGATCTTGTTGTCCCAGATGATGTTGTTGCAGTCGTGCAGGGAGGTGTTGGCCGGAGCGGTGACCAGCTTTTCAACGGGGGTCATAAAGGTGGTAACGCAGGCATCGTCCGGGGTGTGGTTGATGCGGTAATCGCGGGAAGCCACGATGCCCAGCAGCTTGCCGTTAGGAGTGCCGTCGGCAGTGATGGCGATGGTGGAGTGGCCGGTGCGTGCCTTCAGCTCCAGCACATCATGCAGGGTGGCAGTGGGAGCCAGATTGGAATCGGACACCACATAACCGGCCTTGAAGCTCTTGACGCGGCGCACCATGGCAGCCTCGTTCTCAATGCTCTGAGAGCCATAGATAAAGGAAACGCCGCCCTGACGAGCCAGTGCAATGGCCAGCTTATCGCCGGAGACCGACTGCATGATGGCGCTGATCATGGGGATGTTCATTTCCAGCGGGCAGGCCTCTTCCCCCTTGCGGTACTTGACCAGCGGGGTCTTCAGGCTGACCGCCGTGGGCACATTCTCCGCAGAGGAATAGCCGGGGACCAGCAGGTACTCGCCAAAGGTGCGGGAGGGTTCTTCGTAGAAATAAGCCATAATCAAACTCCTTTTCTCTTAGGGTGTATCTGAAAAGTCGAAAATTTAGTCTATTTCTACAAGCACAGCTGGATTTTGCGTTAAACAGCCTTGAAATCCACAAAGGATTCCTGCGGCTATTTGCCTTAAATCCCGCTTGTGCTTGCGAAATATTCGTCATTTTCTTTGTTTTCAGATACACCTTAACGCATCCGATACAAATCAGCATCAAAATCATTCATGTTTGCTGCTTATAAATTGATTGTATATACTTTACCACAAAGCCCGCAAGAATACAAACCCCTGCCGCGCCAAACTTTATAATTGTCCTTTGCGGAAAAACAGACAAATTGCCAAGCGTTTTCGAGCATTGGTCATACTTTGATTTTTGAAGTATCACTTTTGCAGGCAAAACAGGGCTTGCAGAATGCAAAAAAGCTCGTCCGAAACACCGGACGAGCCCTTTTGCACACGAAGCGGGACACTGCCTGTGCGGCGCATGGGTCATAGCTGTGAAGGAGAACAGCCGGAGGAGGAGGACCCGCGCCCAGTATCCCAAAAAACAAGAAGAAAAAGATTTCACACACAGCCTTGGGGCTTTGCCCTTGCTGTAACCATATTGTAACTCTTTTGAAACCATTTTGCAATAGGGTTTTGTAATTTTTTTGTAATTTATTTTGTTAACTTTTTATGTCCTGCCCCGCCGGGCTGCCGCAAACATTATTTCCCTTTTTGTACCCGGTATGGTATACTGGTTATGAATATGCTGCCACAGGCAGAAAAAAGGAGTTTAGGATACGGTATGAAAACAAAATTGGGTATTGTGGGCTGCGGATTTCTGGGCAACATCGTGGCTGACGCGTGGAAGAAGGGTCTGCTGCCGGACTACGAGCTGGTGGGCGTGACCAGCCGCACCCGCGCTTCGGCTGAAAAGACCGCCGCCAACGTCGGCTGCGCCGTCTGCGAGGATATGGACGCGCTGCTGGCACTTGAGCCGGAGTACATCGTAGAGGCGGCCTCGGTGGAGTCGGTGCGCGCCATGGCCATCCCGGTGCTGAAGCGGGGCGTGAATCTGGTCATTCTGTCCATCGGTGCCTTTGCGGATCTGGATTTCTACGCACAGGTCAAGGCAGCTGCCGTGGAGGGCGGTGCCAAGGTGCACCTGGCCAGCGGTGCTATCGGCGGCTTCGACGTGCTGCAGACTGTCACCCTGATGGCACAGGCGCAGGGCCTGCCGGAGACCGCCGGCATCGAGACCCATACCGGTGCAAAGGGCTTCCGCAACACCCCGGTGTGGGCAGAGCATCTGCTGACCGACACCGAAAAGACCACCGTGTTCACCGGCAACGCCAAGCAGGCCATTGCCACCTTCCCCCGCCGGGTAAACGTGGCGGTGGCTACCTCTCTGGCCACCACCGGCCCCGAGAGCACCGGTGTGACCATGCACTCTGTGCCCGGCTGGGTGGGCGACGACCACTGCATCACTGCCGAGATCGAGGGCGTGAAGGCCGTGGTAGATATCTGCTCCTCCACCAGCGCCATTGCGGGCTGGAGCGCCGTCTCTCTGCTGCGCAATCTGGCCTCGCCCGTCTGTTTCTACTAATATAAGGAGGAGTCTGCCATGTTTGAAAAGCTTGTTGCCATTGAGCCGGTCAGCCTGATCCCCTCTGCCGAGGAAGAGCTGCACCGCTACGCCAAAGAGGTGGTGCTGTACCGGGACGTGCCTGCCAGCGACGACGAGATGGTGCGCCGCATCGGGAACGCCGATGCCGTGCTACTGAGCTACACCTCCCGCATGGGCAAGGAAGTCATTGCGCAGTGCCCCAACATCCGCTATATCGGCATGTGCTGCAGCCTGTACTCTGAGGAGAGCGCCAACGTGGATATCGCCTACGCACGCACCCGGGGCATCCAGGTGCTGGGCATCCGGGATTACGGCGACCGCGGCGTTGTGGAGTACGTTCTGCACGAGCTGACCGGCCTGCTGCACGGCTTTGGGATGCCCATGCTGCGGGACGAGCCGGTGGAGATCACCGGCCTGAAGGTGGGCATCGTGGGGCTGGGCGTTTCCGGCCGGATGATCGCCGATGCGCTGCAATTTATGGGCGCAGAGATCAGCTACTTTGCCCGCAGCGCAAAGCCGGATGCCGAGGCTGTCGGTATGACCTTTAAGCCGCTGGCTCAGCTGCTGGCTGAGAGCGAGGTGGTGTTCACCTGCCTGAACAAGAACGTACTGCTGCTGGGCGAAAATGAGTTTGCCCAGCTGGGCGCAGGCAAGGTTCTGTTCAACACTTCCATCGGCCCCGGCTTTGATTCCGCTGCGCTGGAAAAGTGGCTTGACCTGCCCGGCACCCGCTTCTTCTGCGACACCCGCGCCGCCGCAGGCCCCGTGGCCGAGGACTTCTTTTCTCGGGAAAACGTGCGCTGCGCCAATGTGTCCGCAGGCCGCACCAAGCAGGCCTTTGTGCTGCTGAGCAAAAAGGTGCTGGACAACATCCGCACCGCACTGGGCGAATAAGCGGTGCGTTTGCGCAGCCTGTTTTTCTTGCATCTTTTCCCCAATTGTGGTATGCTTTCTAGTATAAAAAGGGAGCCCGTGCAAGCGGGCTGAGAGTGGGCTGCATTGCCCTGACCTGTGACCTGATTTGGATCATGCCAACGTAGGGAGATAGCGCTTTTATCTGCGGATATGTCTTTGCGGGCATATCCGCATTTTTGCTGTAAAGGAGCATTTTACCCATGAAAACTGCATTGACCATTGCCGGCAGTGATTCCAGCGGCGGCGCCGGAATTCAGGCTGATATCAAGACCATGACCGCCAACGGCGTGTTTGCCATGAGCGCCATTACCGCCCTGACCGCACAGAACACCACCGGTGTGACTGCCATTTTTGACACCACGCCGCAGTTTCTGGCACAGCAGCTCGATGCCGTGTTCACCGACATCTACCCGGATGCGGTGAAGATCGGCATGGTATCCTCTGCCCCGCTCATCGACACCATTGCCGAGCGGCTGCACTTCTACGGCGCAAAGCACATTGTGGTGGACCCTGTGATGGTGGCCACCTCCGGCGCAAAGCTGCTGCAGGACGATGCTGTGCAGGCACTGACCGAAAAGCTGCTGCCACTGGCTGAGGTGCTTACCCCCAACATCCCGGAGGCTGAGATCCTGTCCGGCATGAGCATTGCAAACGCTGCCGACATGGAGGCCGCTGCCCGCACCATCAGCGAGCGCTACAGCTGCGCCGTGCTGTGCAAGGGCGGTCACCAGATCAACGATGCCGACGACCTGCTGTGGCAGGGCGGCACCGGCAAGTGGTTCAAGGGCAAGCGCATCGCAAACCCCAACACCCACGGCACCGGCTGCACCCTGTCCAGCGCCATTGCCTCCAATCTGGCAAAGGGCTACGACCTTGACACCGCCGTGGAGCGCGCCAAGGCCTACATTTCCGGCTGTCTGTCTGCCATGCTGGACTTAGGGCACGGCTCCGGGCCCATGGATCATACCTTCAACCTGAAGGGAGATTTTGTCCGTGACTGACCTGCCCTTTGTCTCGGCGCTGGTGCAGGCCGACCTGCCCGTGTGGGAGCAGTGCCTGCAGGCCGAGTTTTTGCAAAAGATGGAGAACGGTACCCTGAGCGAGGACTGCTTTAAAAGCTACCTTGTGGAGGACAGCCTGTATCTGCGGGAGTACGCTAAGATCTTTGCTTGGGGCATGACCAAGGCTACCACCATGGCGGCCATGCGCACCTACTATTCCCTGCTGTCCTTCGTGCAGGAAAACGAGGACCTGACCCGGCTGCAGTATCTGGAACAGTACGGTCTGCGGGAAGCCGATATCCAGTCCCTGCCCCTGCGCCCGGAAAGCCGCGCCTATCTGGACTGCATGATTGATGCTGCCCGTACCGGCGAGGGGGAAGCTGAGTGCCTGATGGCCTGCCTGCCCTGTATGCTGAGTTACGGGTGGCTGTTCCAGAAGCTTTTGCAGCGCTCCCCCGCCGTAAAGGACACCTACTACGGCGCGCTGGTGTTGGACTACGCCGGCCCCGGCTACGATGCCGCCTGCCGTGCATGGGCAGAGCGCGCCGAGGCGGCCTGCACCGGCCTTTCGCCGGAGCGTGCCGCCCGTTGCCGCGCGATCTTCCGCGCCTGCTCGGAGCACGAGCTGCACTTCTGGGAGATGTGTGCAACACCCCGGACGGATATTTAAGAATAAATATAGAGAACCCGGAAGGTCCGCAGACCTTCCGGGTTCTCTTCTTGTAAAATCTTTATCGCAGCACCGAGAGTTCCTCGATGCCATAGCGCTGCATCAGGACGATGGCCGCCGGGGTGATCTCCTCGCCGCTGACCGCCACAGGGATGGCGGGCGGGCAGGACACCGTGGGCATAGCGCACACCCGCCCCAGTGCCTTGTGCACCGGGATGCGTACCTGTGCGCCCAGCACCGCCTGCCGGATGGTACAGCGCTGCACCGCCTGCTGCTGCAAGGCGGCAAACTCTCCTGCCCGGTTCTCGGGGCGGGGCAGCCCGGCAGGCACAGCAGCCAAAAGCTGTTCCAGCGTAGCTTGCAGGCGCGTGTAGTCCTGCGGCGGGTTTTCCGGGGTGAACATCAGCACCACATAGCGGGGGTCGGCGTACTCGCACTCCATCTGTGCGCGGCGCAAAGCATCTGCCAGCGCTGTGCCGGTGCAGCCAAGGGCAGCGGCGTCCAGCGTAAGCTTCATCGGCTCCTGCTGCGCCCCGGCAACTGCCAGCGGCACCGGGCACTGCCGCGCCACTGCGGCCTTATTCAGGCTGCGGCGCAGACCTTCCAGCGCCGCGCAGCACTGCACCAGCCGCCGGGGATAGTCCCCTGCCAGCACCGCGTTGCAGGCATCCAGCGATTGCAAAATAAGGTAAGAGGGGCTGGTAGAGCCGAACAGCGCCAGCGCGCCCCGCACAGCCGCTTCGTCCTGCACAGGGGCATCGTGCGCCAGATGCAGATACGCACCGCCGGTGACCACCGGCAGAGTCTTGTGGGCAGAGTCGCAGCACATGGCCGCGCCCTGTGCGATGGGGTGGCAGTTTTGCGGCAGAAAGCGCAGGTAGGCCCCATGGGCGTTATCCACCAGCAAAGGCACGCCCTGCGCCCGGCAGACAGCGGCCAGCGCCGGGAGTTCCTGCACCCCGCCCAGATAATCCGGGCTGGTGACGTATACGCCAAAGGGGCTTATCCCCTGCTGTGCCAGCGCGTGCAAAGCCCCTGTCAGCGCTTCGGCTGTGACGGGGCAGCTGCACAGTGCACCCTCTGCCTGCGCAGACGGCCAGAGCCAGCGGATATCAAAATCCAGCAGCGCCGCCGCATACAGCAGCGCCTTGTGGGCGTTGCGGGCGGCCAGCAGCACCGGGCGCTTACCGTTTTGCGGTGCGCCTTGCAACGCCAGAAACAGCATGGCACGGATGCACTGAGACGAGCCCTCAGTGCTGTAATAGCTGTGTACCGTGCCAAACAGCCGGGTGGCGTTGGCTTCACTCTCGGCAATAATGCCCTCCGGCGCGTAAAGCTCGTCTGCGCCGCAGATCTCGGTGATATCCAGCGGCTCAAAGCCTAAAAGGCTCTGCCCCTTGTGGCCGGGCATATGCAGCCGGGCGGTGCCGGACTTTGCATAGCTGCGCACAAAATCCACGATGGGGGTGGTCATGCTCATTCGCAGGCTTCGCCGTCAGCGCAGGCGTTGCAGGTAGAGCCCAGCTCAATGGGCACCTCGATGCCCTTAGCAGCCAGTTCCTGATTCTCGGCAACCTTGATCATGATAGCGCACTCCATGCGCTTTTTGAACAGCTCGCAGCCGTACTCGTACACGCCAGTAATGCTGCCGGTGGCATGGTAGGAGTTGGCAGCGCAGCCGCCGGAGCAGTACAGCTTTGCCCAGCAGTCCTGACACTCCTTGCGGGCGTAGGCGTTGCAGTGCTTGAACTCATCCCGCACAGCGGTGTTGGTAACGCCCTTCCAGATATCGCCCAGCAGGTACTTGGGGTCGCCCACAAACTGGTGGCAGGGGTACAGATCGCCCCAGGGGGTAACAGCCATGTACTCGGTGCCGGAGCCGCAGCCGGAGATGCGCTTATAGATGCAGGGGCCGCCGGTCAGGTCGATCATGTAGTGGTAGAAGGTAAAGCCTCTGCCCTCGCGGTCGCGCTTGATCATCTCCTTGGCAAGGATCTCGTACTGCTCCTTCAGGATGGGCAGATCGGCCTCGGTCAGGGCGCTGGGGTCGCTGGGGTCGCAGACCACCGGCTCCATGCTCAGCTCGGTAAAGCCGAGGTCTGCCATGTGGAAGATATCGTTGGTAAAGTCGGTGTTAAAGTGGGTATAGGTGCCGCGCATATAGTAGTTCTTGTCGCCGCGCTTCTTGACGAACTCCTGGAACTTGGGCACGATGCGGTCGTAGCTGCCGTTGCCTGCACAGTCCACGCGGAAGCGGTCGTTGACCTCCTTGCGGCCATCCAGACTCAGCACCACGTTGTGGCACTCCTTGTTGCAGAAGTCGATAACGTCGTCATCAATGAGCACACCGTTGGTGGTCATGGTAAAGCGGAAGTTCTTGTTATGGATCTTTTCCTGCTCGCGGCAGTAGGCCGCCAGCTTTTTGACCATCTCAAAGTTCATCAGCGGCTCGCCGCCAAAGAAGTCCACTTCCAGATTGCGGCGGGTGCCGCTGTTCTCGATGAGGAAGTCCATGGCGCGCTTGCCCACCTCAAAGCTCATCAGGGCGCGGTCGCCGTGGTAGCGCCCCTGCGAGGCAAAGCAGTAAGAGCAGCTCAGGTTGCAGCTATGGGCAACGTGCAGGCACAGAGCCTTTACCACGGTGTTGCGGTTCTTGAAGTCAAAAGCCATGTCCTTATAGACATCCGGGCTCCACAGCTTGCCGTTTTCCTTCAGGCTGGTCACGTCGTCGATGCACTGGCGCAGATCCTCCTCGGTCACGTCCGGGCGGCTGCCGTATTTTGCCAGCATGGCGGCAACGATCTCGTCTGCGGTATGCTCCGGGTACATGGCGATGACATCGTAGGCCACCTCGTCCACAACGTGCACCGAGCCGCTGCAGGTGTCCAGCACGATGTTATAACCGTTTAATTGATACTGATGTACCATTTTACACTCCATTCCAGATTACACAAAAAAATGCCGCCCGGCAAAGGCGGCATAAGGTTTGCAAAAATTACTTGTTGCTGTTCTCGCACTGCTGGTTAGCCACGCCGCAGGAGGTCTTGCAGGCGGACTGGCAGGAAGTCTGGCACTCGCCGCAGCCACCGGTCTTAACGCTCTTGGTCAGGTCACGAGTAGCAATAGTCTTAATACGCTCCATGATAGAAACCTCTCTAACTCTCAAAAATTTATCGCGCCGGACAAAGTTCCGGTACGCTTTTATCTTGTAATAGGATATCACGCAGCGCGCCTTTTGTCAAGATTTTTTCGCTAAGCCTTTTCACCCGCCCATGGGCTGGTAGCGGGTAAGCACCGTATGCAGCCCCAGCTCCCGGGCGCGCGCCAGTAAGTACCGGTAACGGCACAGCAGCGCCTGACGCTCGTAGATGCGCTGCTCGATCAGGTCCGTATCCACCTCCATGTCAAACATCATCTCGTTGCGCTTCAAACAGAACAGGCATTCCTTCAGCTCCTCCTCCAGCTCCGGGTGGTAGCGCTCGTGCTCGGTATCCCGCGGGACGCGGGGCGAAAGCAGGGTCTGGGCATTTTGTGTGGTTCGTTCCGGCATAGGCATCCTCCTTCTGGTATTCTGCAAGGTTTTGTACCTTCCAGTATAGGCGGTGCCGTGCGCAGAATGTGCCGGTTTATGGGTAGATGCAAAAAAACCGCCCTGCCGGGCAGGCCGGGGAGCGGCTATAAGAATGTACTTAGAAAATGCGATTTGCGCGGTTCATGTACTCAAGTTCACGTTTTGCGCAGGCGTTCACATAGAGGTTCAGGTCAGAAGTGGTTTGCAGTCTTTCAACGCGGGCATTCAGCTCTGCGCCTTGTGCCTGAATACCGTTCAATTGGTTTGACAAGTGCTCACAGTTATTGATAAGCTGTCCAACCTTGCAGTTGGATTCTTCGACTGCATCATAGAGCATCCATTGAATTTCTTTGATTTCTTCCAGATGCTTGATGACCTGATCCATTTTTACGATGATCTGGTCCAATCTGCTTTCTGTATCATATTTATTGTAAGCGCCTTCATGGCCTTCCAACTGGGTGCATACACCAGTATCAAAATAGCCGTATAAAGAGCAGACCGGAATCAGACCCCTGTAGTTCTTATGAATGATATTCTTTTCGTACAATTTCTCTAAGGTCGCTTTTGTTTTCTGATTTGCATCCTTCATCTCTTTCAACTGTTTTTGAAGCAGCGTTTTTCTCGGAAGTTCCCTTTGCACACGCAGTTTTTCCTGTTCGACAGCAAGATTATAGGCTTTCAATGCTGCATCATAGTTCTTTTTTGCTTCTTTCTCGGCGCTAAGCCGAGCATCTGCTTGACTCATTTTGACTACAAAAAAAGCAATCAGACCAACAATTCCTGCAAGGCACCCCATCTCCCAGAAAAAATCTCTAAAATCATACAAAAGCGCCCCGATCAAAAACAGTAATGCGGCTCCCGGCAGGCACATAAATGCAACCATATCAGCCGTACCGCCGTCATAATGAGATAATGTCACTTTGTTGTAAACCGGTTTTGTATACTGGCGGTAGCCCGGTAATGCAGAAAGCTTGTACGCTAACGATGCAATCACTCTATTTTGTGTATACACCTCTTTTTCCAACTCGACGACCATACCAAGATATTCTTTAATTTCTGCTGCTGTCATATGACGCCATCCTTCCCTATTTTGCAAAACATTACCCGCATATTGATAATACCCCAATTATCGCTAATTGTCAATATTCGGCCAATTTCTTATTCTTTAATTATGAAAACCCACCAAGGATGGTATATGTTATGATTCGATACGACCCACTTTGGGAGACAATGAAAAAACGTGGGGTCTCCCAATATAAATTATTAAAGGATTACCATTTTAGTGCGGGGCAACTGAGCCGTTTACGCAAAAATGAGAATGTCAGCACCTATACGCTTAATACTCTCTGCAAAATTCTGGACTGCTCCCTTGAAGAAGTTGCCGTTTATCTGCCGGACGAACCGGACGGTGAAAAACACACCGACTGATTTTGCAAAACATTCAGCGCTGCTGCGGCATTTTCCAAAAAAGTACAACTTTTTTCAAAAATATGCTTGACAACTCCGGGCTTTTCCCGTATAATAGCACACGTTGAGCGGCTCACCCCGCAAAGCACAACAGAATATTGGGGATTTGCATAGTGGTAGTGCGGTAGACTCTGACTCTACTTGTGGGAGTTCGATTCTCTCATCCCCAACCAGAACAAAGCCATCTGAGGAAGCTCAGGTGGCTTTTCTGTTTATATCATTCCGCGCGGAAAAACTATTATAGATAGAGCGAACCCGGAAAGTCCGCAGGACTTTCCGGGTTCGCCTTTTCACGGGAAATATAAATTTACAAAATGGTGATGCGGCCTGCGCCGTAGGGCTGCTCGTAGTTGAGCAGGTAGCCGGGGTAAGCGGCCAGCGGGCTGTTGGCGCTGGACAGGTGCGGCAGACCCGCAGCATCTGCGCCGTCAAAAATCATAGCGTAGGTAGACATCACCAGATAATCCTCGGACACATAGTCCTTGATCAGCTCTGCGCCGTCAAACATGGCAAAGCCATCGCCCAGATTGCGCAGAGTGTAGTTCATGCCGGCCAGTGCGTAAGTAGCGCCCGGATCCAGCGGCAGATAGCTGCCGGAAGCCTTATCGTAGATCTTCACGTTCTGCACGCGCGGGGTACCGGTGGCGCTGCCGATCCAGACGTTCTTCTCGTCGGTCTGCACAGTGTTGGGGATATCGGTGTGGATCTCGTAGGTTGCACCGGCCACCTGCAGGAAGCCGCCGTTCTCCTTGCCGTCCTCGCCTGCAAAGCGGGCTGCAAACTCCAGTGCGTCCTGGATCTGCTTGCCGGTGACCGACATCAGGCAGGCCACGTTGCCAAAGGGGCTGACCTGCTTGCAGGTCTTGAAGGTCCAGTCGCCTGCGGGCACATCGGCGCGGATGCCGCCGCCATTCATGATGGCCACATCACAGTGCAGCTTTTCCACCTCGTTGAAGTAGGTGTAGATGCCGTCGGCCACAAAGTCGCCGAGGTTGGTCTCGGCAGAGCGGATGCGGCGCTTGCCGGTGGCGGGATCAGAGACGTAGAAATCGCTGTCGCCCACAGCGATTTTCTCGCCCAGCATATCGTCCACGGTGTTCACCCAGCTGGTCTGCATGGCGGCGATGCCTGCGTCCATGCCCTCGTGGGTGGGGATGAGTTTGGTGGTGATGGTGCCGTCCGCAGCGATGGTCATCTCGCCAACGTTGGCAAAGTAAGAACCGGTCTGGGTCAGGGTGACAGCCTTGCCGGAAGCATCCTGCACCTGCTTGTTCTCCATTACGGTATGGGAGTGGCCGTCGATAAAGGCGTCAAAGCCGCTGGTGTGGGCAATGACTTCCTCACTGGTCCACGGAGAGGAAGAGGGGTCTACGCCCAGATGGCCCAGACCGATGACCACATCTGCCAGAAGCTTTGCCTTATCAATGGCCTTCTGCACGGCGTCATAGAGCTTTTTGCCGTCCTCGCCGCCCTGAATATCGTAGATGTACTTGCGCTGTGCCTTATCCATAAAGTAGGCCGGGGTGGACTTGGTAAAGGTCTCGGGGGTGGTCACGCCCACAAAGGCGATGCGTCTGCCGCCGCGCACGAACACCTTGACGGAGGGCAGCACACGCAGCGTAGTGCGCAGGTCTACCCAGTTGCAGGACAGGTACGGGAAGTCGGCTTCCTTCATGATGGCCTTGGCACGGTCCATGCCGTAGTCAAACTCGTGGTTGCCGGGGGTGGCGACATCGTAACCGGCAGCGTTCATCAGCTTGATGATGGAAGCACCCTCGTCCATGGAGCCGTAGGCAGTGCCCTGCACATGGTCGCCTGCATCCACCAGCAGCACATCCTTGCCGGCATTCTGATAGCTCTGCTTCAGGTCGGCAATGGCAGCGTAGGTCAGCTTGGGGCTCTGCTTGTCGATGTAGGTATGGACATCGTTGGTGTACAGGATGGTAACGTCAGACTTGTCACCATACCAGCAGGCCGATGCGGCAGGCGCACCGATGGCCATGGATGCAGCGGCAGCGGTCACACCAGCAGCCTTTAAAAAGCTGCGACGGGAAATAAGTTGTTTCACAGGAAAACGACCTCCTTTTATTTTTGGCGTATCGCATTTGAGGCAGGCTCTTCCCTCCTGCCCTTTCAATAGTTCTAGCATAGCACAGAACGCCGCCGCAGACAAGCCAAAATCATTCTTTTGGCACAAATTATTTTCACGTTCCGCTTTATTTTAACATATATTGTACCATTTTTACACAAATCCCATGCAAAAAAGACCTTCCCGTGCCCTGTCGCAGAGCAGCGGAGAGGTCTTTTTTAGGGGGGTGTTGACCCGTTGCCGGATCTATCGGAGGAGAGGGAAATATCAGATTGCGTTATACTCCTTGAGGAACTTCTCAAGGTCGGTGCCCTCGATCTTCTTCAAAGCTTCCTTCAGAGCCAGACGCGGGATCAGCGGCAGATCCATGTCGGTGATCTTCTTGCCGTCGCGCAGCTTCACGGTGGCATCGATCAGAGCGCGCACATCGTAGGTGCTGCCCCAGACCTCGGGCACGCCGCGGTCGATGTTCAGCAGGGTGTACACAGCCTCCATACCGGTGCGCATGGAGTACTCGGTGGTGAAGATGGTGTCGCGGGCGGTCTCGGCAAACTGACCGAGGAAGGCAAAGTTCACAGCACCCTCGGGCACAACATCGGGACGGTCGCCCATGGCACGGGGCATGAAGAAGGCGTCGATATAGGGCATCATCACAGGCACGGTGTTGGCGCTGTGCTCTGCCAGTTCCGCGATCTGATCCTCGGGCACACCGATGTGGTACAGCCACTCCATGCAGATCTCGCGGCCGGTGCAGTCGCGCATGGGCTTCTTGACGTAATCGCCGGGCTTATCGCTGAACAGGCCGTACACCCAGACGCACAGCTGATTCTTGGGCTGATCCTTGAACTGCTGCTGACGGTTCAGCGTCCAGCTGAGCAGCCAGCTGGAGTCCTTGACGGTGACGATGCCGCCGGTGACAGTGTGGCCGCTGAAGGGGTCGCGCTTGCAGATCTTGCGGATATACTGAGGGATCTTGTCGTCCAGCGTGGTGATAGTGGCGCTCTCCCAGTTGCTCAGTTCCGGCTCGGAGCAGAACTTCTCCGGGTGACCGAAGGAGGGATCCTGTGCGGCGATCTTCTTCCACAGATCCCAGCCGTTGCCGGGCTGGATGGTGGGGTCAAAGCCGGTGGCCTTATCCTGCGCACCCACGGTGCAGCTTTCCACGCAGCCGCCGTTGGTGATGAACAGCAGATCGTTCTCGGTCAGATCAATGTTGGTGGTCTCGCCCTCATGCACCACGGTAACAGAGCTTGCCAGCTTGCGGCCCTTCTGGATGTCGAACTTCACATCGGTGACCTTGGTGTTGTAGTGGAACTGCACGCCGAAGCTTTCCAGATAGCGCACCATGGGCAGGATAATGGATTCGTACTGATTATAGCGGGTAAAGCGCAGGGCGGTAAAGTCCGGCAGACCGCCGATGTGGTGGATATAGCGCTTGAGGTACAGCTTCATCTCCAGAGCGCTGTGCCAGTTCTCGAAGGCAAACATGGTGCGCCAGTACATCCAGAAGTTGGTGTTGAGCACCTCGTCATCAAAGAAATCGGTGATCTTTTTATCCTGCAGCTGCTCGTCCGGGGTAAAGAACAGCTTCATGATCTCCATGGCGCCCTTATCGGACAGGCCGAACTTGCCATCGGTGTGAGCATCCTCACCGCGGTTGACGGTGGCACGGCACAGGGAGAAGTTGGGGTCCTCCTTGTTCAGCCAGTAGTACTCGTCCAGCACACTGGCACCCTCGGTCTCCAGAGACGGGATGGAGTGCAGCAGATCCCACATAACTTCGAAGTGGTTGTCCATCTCGCGGCCGCCGCGCATCACATAGCCGATATCGTACTTGTAGCCATCGCAGGCGCCGCCGGCCAGTGCGTTCTTTTCAAACACATGGACGTGCTCGCCCTTCATCTGGCCATCGCGCACCAGATAGCAGGCAGCGGTCAGGGCTGCCAGACCGGAGCCGATGATATAAGCGGATTTATGATCCACGCCCTCCGGCTTTTTGGGGTGTGCAAAAGCTTCATAATTGCCACTGGAATAGTACATAAAAAAGCCTCCCTGCTTCAAAAATATCTTTTCACAGCCTTCATCGTGCTGCTCTCTATGGCAACAGTATACCCCGCAAAGTGAACTTGAACAACAAACAAACTTTGCCCTGTGTATAGATTTTTTACATCCGCCCTTATTTGCTGGAAATGCGTACAAATTGTGACATAAAAGCGCAGCGCAAAATCATTTAAAACACTCCCTCAAAAGTGCAATGCCGGGCAGCCCGCAGGCTGCCCGGCATTGCACTAATTTAAAATAATTTTCCGCTATTCATGCCCAGAGCATAGCGGCGGGCATTCAAAATCGTCCCCGCGCAAAAAGAGAGCCGCCGCACAAGGTTCTGTGCAGCGGCTCTCCGGTGGATTTTAGTTCATCTGTTCCAGAGCCTTTTTCAGGTTCTTTGCAATCTGGTCCGGGCAGCTGGTGCTGCGGAAGCCGCACAGCGTGCCGTCCAGACGGGCAATGGCATCCTCTGCCTTCATGCCGGTAAGCAGCTGGCAGATGCCCTTCAGGTTGCCGTTGCAGCCGCCGACGACCTCAATGGAAGAAATAGTGTGGTCATCGTTCAGCACAAAGTTGGTCTGCTTGGAGCAGGTACCCTTGTTCGGGAAGGAAAATTCCTTGCTCATAGTCTTTACGTCCTCTCTCTTTTACGTTTTTCGGCGATGGCGCGCAGCTGCGCTACAGCCTCGTCGGGTGCGGTACAGGTGCCGATGGGGTGCGGGTGCTTGTGGTTGCGGCCATGGAAGTCCGTGCCCGCAGTAGCCACAAGGCCGTACTGTTTGCACAGGGCAAGGCACTCGGCGCTATCCTCCGGGCTGTTGCTGGGGTGGTACACCTCTATGCCGTCCACTGCGCCCTCTGCTGCCAGCTCGCGCAGCAGGGGCATACTTTTATACACCGTGGGGTGGGCAAACACCACCGCGCCGCCGCTTGCCTTGGCGGTAGCCAGCACCTGCCGCACCGGCAGATACTCCGGCGAGTGCAGCACGATGCCCCGGGGGTTCCACCCGAACAGCTTGTGGTAGGTCTCGCCGTAGATGCTGCCATCGGTCAGGCCCAGCAGTTCCAGTGCCTGCATCAGCCCGCTTTTGAACAGCACCCCGCTGGCCTTTGTGGTCTCCCATGCAAGGTCGGTGGTAAACTGCGGGTACAGCTGCTCCAGCTCCTTTGCGCTCTGCAAAGCGCAGGCGTTGCGGCGCTCCTTCATGATGGCGCAATGCTCCCGCAGCGCCGGGCAGTCCACGTCCGGGTAGTAGCACAGCAGGTGCACCCGGTGCTGGCGCTCAAAGTCGTAGCCGGTCAGCTCCACGGCGGGAATCAGCTCTACCCCGTCCTGCCCGGTGTGGGCATAGGCGTACTGGGCGCTGAGCAGGGTGTCGTGGTCCGAAAGGGCGATGGCGTGCAGCCCGGTGCGGGCAGCGATGGGTGCCAGCCGCTCAATGGGCACAGCACCGTCTGAGCAGGTGGAATGGATATGCAGGTCACAGGACATAGCGGGTTACTTCCTTAGTGCTTATAGAAATTGATCAGGCAGCCATCAGCCAGGATCTGGCGCTCGTCGGTGGTGAGCGGAGCCATGTACAGCTCAAACTCCTTGACGGTATCGCCCAGAACATAGGCCTTGATGTTCTGCAGGTCGCCCTTGAGTGCCTCCCGCACATTGGGGATGAGCACATAGTCCCCCAGACCAAAGGGGGTGGCACCTGCCAGCTGCAGGGGCAGCATGCCCCAGTTGATCAGGTTGGAGCGGTAACGCTTAGTAGCGTACTCGGTAACGATATTGGCACCGGCACCCAGCACACGCTGGCAGCTGGCGGCCTGCTCACGGGCAGAGCCATCGCCGGGCTTGACCGCAAAGATGGTAGAGGCGATCTGGATATCGTTCCAGCTCAGCTGTTCGCAGCCGGGCACGGCGTTCACCTTTGCCAGCAGGGCGGCATCCCCTGCACCGGCGCGGCGGGCGTTCTCTTCGGCCTGTACAGCCTTGGCGCGGCCCACATACTCCGGGTCCTTGCGGCTGAGGGTGAACTCAGCCAGACCCAGGGGGTTAGAGCGGTAAGAAGAGGTCTCACCGGAGGGGATCAGCTCGTCGGTGGTGGTGACGGGGTCGGTGATATAAGAAGCCACCTTCAGCAGCAGGTTGTCGCCCAGCGGTGCGATCTCCGGCCAGTCCTTGATGTTGGGGCCAAACTTGAGCAGGGCATCGTAATCGCCCTTGCCAAAGCCCTGATACACGCGGGTGTCGTAGCTGGAAGCATCGTACTGGTACTCCGGCACGGTGGGATCGTAATCAATGTCGGTGGCAGGGGTCAGGATGCCGCCGTTTGCGGTGGTAGCTGCAATGCTGCGGGCATCCATCAGTGCCACACCGGACAGCTGGCCGCTGCCGGGCTTGGAGCCCTCGCGGCTGGGGAAGTTGCGGGTGGTG
>ENA-OUQF01000562-OUQF01000562.1-human-gut-metagenome-genome-assembly--contig:-NODE-562-length-27323-cov-6.747360_pt1 | contig 27323 bp, 22 predicted proteins | sample MGYA00237947_ERZ548826 | MGnify/ENA primary metagenome ERZ548826 (study PRJEB26490, sample SAMN05194701) | human gut metagenome | biome: terrestrial biome; feature: human-associated habitat; material... | reverse complement strand
CACACTGCATATCGTCGGCAGCGTCAGATGTGTATAAGAGACAGGTTGTTCATATGAGCCTCCTTAATATATTGATTGTTAATGTCACCAAGAGTATCAAACAAATCTTCTTTTTTCATAATACATAACCCCTTTCCGATAAGTATTCTTTAAGTTTAGAACGTAATCGGTTTAATGTAACCGATACATTACTTTCAGTCATTTCATACCGCCTTGCAATTGATGAAACGCTGTCAGAATACCAATATCTACAGATGAATATGTTTCTCTTTTTTGGTGGCAAGGTTTCCAGAAAAGAATTGATTGTTGCGACAAGTTCTCGTCTGTCAATTTCTTGCTCTACATCATCTACGCCAGATACACACTCTGCAAGTTCGTCAAGAACGACTGCTATTTCTCCGTTTCCACGTTTCATCACATGATTATGTTTGTATTTGTTAAAAGCTAAATTTCTTGTGATTTTCCCAAGGAACGCAGATAGAATTGTTGGTATAGTTGGCGGTATAGAGTTCCATGTACTTAAATATGTATCATTGACGCATTCTTCTGCATCTTCATTATTACCTAGGATATTTTTTGCAATAGAAGTGCAGTATTTCCCATACTTCTTTGCAGTTGCAAATAATGCACGCTGGTCTCTATTTAAATACAACTGAATAATGTCCTTGTCGTTCATACTCAATCCTCCTTTCTGATTTTTTCCCTTACACCTATATAGGCAACTTCTGAACCATAATCTTACACTTTTTTCAAAAAATTTTTTTCTAAATTTATATACAAAATATATCAGATTGTCGAAAGAAAGGACATAGCAAAAATAAACCATGCTATGTCCTTTAGGAAAAATTTTATATTGATTTGGAGCAACAATAAACCGAACCGCTTTTGGAATTGCTAGGATGTAGATTTATACATCCAAAATATAGAATTATACACGCTTTTCATTCAGACACACAATTCCGAAAAGGGAGTACAATTATGATTAACCTATTATAAGTTATGCCACTTCAATTTTTGCAAATATCATCCAATCTGCAATACATGAAATTAAAATAACTATTCCTAAAAATGCAGGTACTCCTGCAAATTGTTCTAAATAATTTGAATGAATTCAATATTATGCTTTTTTCTCCTTAAATGGCTTCAGAAAGATCACCCATCCAAAGATCAGCAGATTCATTACCAGTGCAACAGGAATATCTCCCCAGTGGATTTGCTGATTCTGAAGTACATCCGCAGAGTACGTTCCTGAAAAAACTACCACCATATTATTATTCAGAAAATGAATAATTATCGGGACCCAGATATTCTGGGTTTTCATATAAGTATATGCCATAAAAATCCCCAGTGAAATACAGGTAACAAACTGGCTTGCCAGAGCCGCCAGCCCCATATCCGGCGTAGTGTAATAGAAGAAGTCTATTGGCAGATGCCATACAGCCCACACACAGCCCAAAAGGATTACGCCGCCTTTTAGTCCAAATTTTTTCTGAAGAAGAGGCTGAAGATAATATCTCCATCCGTATTCTTCTCCAAAGAATGCCACTACTGACAGGAAAAAGTTTACCAAAACAGTAAAAAATATGATCCAGGTAGTAGGATTTGCCATTATTTTGCCAAATTCAGAAAGCTGGCCGCTCAGAGCACAGGCAATCACAAATCTGAGAAGATATAATCCAATAAACAACAGGATCATACGAATAGATATATTCCAATGTTCGCTGTTCAGTCCATAGGATCTGCGCTTTTCTTTACCGGATTGCAGAAGAAGAATCCAGAAAATAACGCTGCCACCTATTATAACGTACTCCATGATCGGTGCCCACTGAGAATATGGCGTGCTCATCAGATCTCTATTTTGGGGAGCCAGAACAGAAGCCGCCGTGCAGACAACCAGCACCGCCGTGAGAGCTACAAAGAATATGTAAAAAGCCGTTGGAAGATTTTTATCTCCTTTTTTGGTAATTAAATAAGCCATCATCACACCTGCTGCTGGATACAGCATCTGCGCATTTGGAAAAGCGCTGAGATCAAGACCTTTTCCATAGCCATACCACATCAGAAGTCCCATTACATATGTGATTCCGTATGCTATAATCACATAGATCAATAGCTGTTTTTTCTCTGTTTGCATAAATTTCATAATTTCCTCCTTGCAACTTCTAATTTGTTACTCACATGATATCATACTTTAGACACTTAGGCACAGGTTATTCCCAAAATTGGAAAAAACTTAAAACATTGATTTACTGCAAAGCATAACGAATCTTTTATTAAACAAGGGCAAGATGCGCCCTTGAGTAACTCTAATTTCCTTTTGGAAATCAGGATACCTGGCAATCTTGATGGGGATTTCGCTCCCCATTCCCTCGAACTTGTATCAATCAACAGATTTTTAATGGCTTACTACTTTCGTAGATGCAGCTTTTTGTCTATATCTGCAGAGCAGTCATGCCGGAAAGGGGAATACTATTTTGTGAAAAGAGAACGACATCAAAAAGCAGGAAAAAGAGCTAACGGTACTATGACCATTAAAGGTTGTTCTTAGGAATATTTTTCTTTACATTCATTAATAGTATGTTATACTAGAATAAATCTGATAAATTTGAAACACTTACTATAGTTATTAGAAATGGAGTTCTCTATGGATTTAACGATGATACTATTTATTGCTTTAATCATTATTTTTTTATAATTCCGTTACTAGCATTTATTATTAAATCTGCAGTAAAGCAAGGAATTTTGGAAGCTTACAAGATTATTAAAAATGATAAAGATAATAATATTTTATAACTCTAATCTAAAATCTAGTATGTTCAATAAAAATCCTCTTTTTTAAAGAGTTGGATATTCTTCAATTATTTCTTGTTATTAGTTGTATAAGACTCATATAAGGTATCTACTTAATAGAGGAAAAGAGAATTATAGATGTTTTAAGGAAAAGTGGCTATTTTTAAGAATAGATCAATCAACTTTGTTTTATTGTATTTTGATACTCTTGTGTTAATATCTGGATAAAAAAGAAATGTCCTAACAGTATTCTTCATGTTTATGTGAATATGAATTAATCTGCTAAGGCATTTCTTTTTATTTATATCTTTAAAATATCATTTAAAATAATCAAATTTTTAGCAAAGTAGGTCTTTTTGGTACCATATGAGACGCATTTGTGCAAGATTTCCTCCTTCTTCAGATGTTTCAAACATATGGTTGATTACCTTTTTGATTACCTTTGCTTTTGGAAAAAAAGAAAAAGCCTTAAAACAGCGATTTTACGCGGTTTCTAAGGCTTTTAATACAGGGGATGAGAGAATCGAACTCCCACCAAAGGTTTTGGAGACCCCTATCATACCATTTGACCAATCCCCTATTCAGTTGTCGCTTAACTCAAGCGACTTGTTAAGTATACCTTATGGAGTGATGAATGTCAAGAAAAAAATAAAGAAAATTCAAGAAATGTTTCAAGGATGGTTCTCTAATTCTGAATCAAATTATAACGCATTTATCAAAGCGATGCTTCGGGGGAATGTGAAAGAGATGAATACTTATATGAATGAAGTTGCACTAGCTACATTCAGCAGTTTTGATACAGGAAGACATCCGTCAGGAAAAAGTCAGCCGGAGCGTTTCTATCATGGATTCGTTCTGGGACTTTTGTTAGAATTAAGAGATCGTTATGAAGTAAAGTCCAACAGAGAAAGCGGCTACGGGCGATATGATGTGATGTTAATACCAAGAGAAACGCCGGATCAGGCAATTATAAAAAAGGAAGAAGCGACCTCAAAATCACTTCTTCCTTTCTTTATTCTCTTACAGAATTCCAAGATCCATCATTGCTTTTTTCAGAACTTCTTTATGTGCATCTTCCATCTCTGTCAGAGGTGCTCTAAGCGTTCCAACTTCTTTTCCCATCATGTTAAGAGCAGCCTTAACCGGGATCGGGTTCACTTCACAGAAGAGAGCATCAACCAGTGGAAGTGCATCTAACTGCATCTTGCGGCTACCTGCGATATCTCCTGAGAAGAATTTGTAGCACATGTCATGCACGTAAGCCGGAGCTACGTTGGAGAGAACGGAGATAACTCCGATTCCGCCAAGTGCGAGAAGCGGTACAACCTGATCATCATTTCCTGAGTAAAGATCAACGTTGCCATCACAAAGATGCATGATCTGTGCAACTGTGCTGATATTTCCAGATGCTTCTTTAATACCTACGATGTTCTCAACATCCTTCACAAGTGTTGCAACTGTCTGTGGCTGAAGTCCACATCCTGTACGGCTTGGTACATTGTACAGAATCGCCGGAATATTTACTTCATTACAAATAGCTGTGTAATGAGCAATCAGTCCGTTCTGTGTTGCTTTATTATAATATGGTGTAACGAGCAGAAGTCCGTCAGCTCCATCTTCCTGAGCTTCTTTGGATAACTGGATCGCTGTTCTTGTACAATTAGAACCTGTTCCGGCGATGACCGGGATACGGTGGTTCACACGCTCAATTGCAAAACGGATTGTTGCTGCATGTTCTTCCTCTGTCATAGTAGCGGATTCACCTGTTGTTCCACAGATGACGATCGCATCTGTTCCGCCTGCAATCTGCTCCTCTAACATCTCATCTAATTTGTCATAATTGACCTCAAGATTCTCTTTCATCGGAGTAGCGATCGCTACACCTGCGCCTTTAAAAATTGCCATTCTTTTTATCCTCCTTCAACATGGTGAAACAAAGTATTACTGGTCATAGCAGGTTATTGCGCATAAGTTCCTTGTGAACGATAATTATAATAGCCATGAGCAGTAACTGTTTAATATACATCTATGCAAGAATGCGTAAACTGTAAATAAACATAAAAGAAACGGCAAGATGCGCCGTCCCCAAATATACATTATGTATAATTCAGATAGCTCTCCATCTTGCGATGACAGTCATGCCGCTATTCACGTCATGCCCAAGAACAAGAACTCAGGATTCTTACTCTTTCGGCATCTTTCCCTTTCCGATGAGTTCTTCTGTTCCTGACACATCCGTCACCTTACTTATGAAAAATGCAACCTCTATCTACGTTTCCGTGTTTAAGCAAATAATAACACCGAGGGTACAATGATGTCAACATGGTTTCTGGATTTCTTTCTTATTTATAATACCCGGGTTATAAGTACACCTTATAAAAATTAATTATAATAAAGTATAACCGATTTTTTGACTTTTTTCTTATATATATGATATCATTAATTCGCTAGATGTGTGAATGACAAAGCTGTTTCATTTGCACTTTTTTTATGCTTGTATGTTTGTTTTTTGAAAAACAATCGCAAGAAACGACATAAAATAACAAGAGAAAATTGCGAGGATGAGAACCGCGATCCTTGGAAAAGGTATGTGGATAGGAAGGAGACCTACTGTGTTAACAATCGGTAATTACGTGAAAGTTAAGACACTGGAGGAGGCTTACGAGCTGAATCAGGCAAGAAACAGTCGTATCATGGGCGGCATGATGTGGATGAGATTAGGAAATGCAAGAGTGAAGACAATCATTGATATGTCGGAACTTGGTTTGAATGAGATTGAGGAGACAGACCATGTATTCCGCATTGGAGCAATGTGTACACTGCGCCAGCTGGAAGAGCATGAGGGGCTGAGAAAATTCTATGGGGACGGAATTGCAGAAAGCCTTCGTCATATTGTTGGAGTTCAGTTTAGAAATCAGGCAACAGTTGGAGGCAGTATCTATGGAAGATACGGATTTTCTGATGTGCTGACTGCATTACTGGCACTGGATACATTTGTGGAATTATATAATGGAGGAACTGTTCGACTTTCTGAGTTTGTAAACAGAAAAGCAGATAAGGATATTCTTGTATCCGTGATCGTCAGAAAGAGCAAGAGAAAATTCCGTTATGAATCAATTCGTCAGACAAAGACAGATTTTCCAGTACTGACATGTTCTGTCGTAACAGGAATTTACAGAGGTCAGGAGTCCTGGTTCTTTTCGGTAGGAGCAAGACCGATGAAAGCGGCATTGCTTGAAAAGCAGTGGGAGATCCCGAAAGATGCTACAGACGAGCAGCTCACAGAGTATGCAAAACGTGTGGCAGCAGAATTTACTTATGGAAGCAATATGCGCGGAAGTGCGGAGTACAGACAGCACCTTGCGGAGGTTCTGCTTCGCAGAGAGATGCGCTCAATTTTAGATGAATATAATGCGGAGGAGAAATAGGATGGAAGTACAGTTTACCCTGAATGGAAAGAAAGTAAGTACAGAGATCGCTGCAGATACAGTCCTTTTGAACCTTCTGCGTGATCTTGGATGTAAGAGTGTAAAATGTGGATGCGAGACAACAAACTGTGGTTTGTGTACAGTATGGATCGATGGAAAATCCCGCCTGTCATGTTCTGTTCTTGCAGCAAGCATTGACGGACATGAAGTGACAACACTTGAGGGTGTGGAGAAAGAAGCAGCAGAATTCGGCTCATTTCTTGCACAGGAAGGTGCGGAGCAGTGTGGATTCTGTTCCCCTGGATTCATTATGAACGTGCTCGCAATGTTTCGTGAATTGAAGAACCCTTCTATAGAAGAAATCAAAGAATATCTGGCAGGAAATCTGTGCCGCTGTACAGGATACATGGGACAGCTTCGTGCAATCCAGAAATATATGGAAGTCAGAAATACAGCAGTTAACATTACAGTAAAGAAAATGGGCGGGGAGGAGTAAGAATGGAAAGAATAGATAAAGTTCAGAATCTGATTCCTGAGAAACCGGAATTTGTCCACAGCAATCAGGAAAAAGGAGAAGCTATAGAATCCCTGAAGATTGTAAACCGTCCTGTCGTAAAGAAAGATGCTGCTGCACTTGTTACAGGAAAAAGTGTTTATACAAATGACCTTGCACCGTCAGACTGTCTGATTGTTAAAGTGATCAGAAGTCCATATGCACACGCATTAATTAAGGATATTAACACAGCACGTGCTGAGGCTGTACCTGGAATCGAATGTGTTCTTACATATAAAGATTGTCCGGATAAGAGATTTACAATGGCTGGTCAGACCTATCCGGAACCAAGTCCGTATGACCGTCTGATCCTTGACCAGAGAGTACGTTTCGTTGGAGATGCAGCTGCAATCGTGGCAGGAACTTCAGAGGAAGCAGTTAAGAAAGCGATGAAGCTTGTGAAGATCCAGTATGAGGTTCTTGAACCGGTACTTGATTTCCGTACAGCAAAGGATAATCCAATCCTTGTGCATCCGGAAGATAACTGGAGAAGCCTCTGCCCGGTTGGCGCAGACAACAAGAGAAATCTCTGTGCACATGATGTATGTGGAGATGGAGACGTAGAAGCAGTTCTTGCAAAATGTGATCACGTGATCGATCGCGTTTATCATACAAAGGCGAACCAGCAGGCGATGATGGAGACTTTCCGTACTTATACATATTTAGATGCATACGGAAGATTAAATGTCGTTTCATCTACACAGGTTCCGTTCCATGCAAGAAGAATCCTTGCTCATGCACTCGATATTCCGAAGAGCAAAGTACGTGTGATCAAGCCGAGAATCGGTGGAGGATTCGGTGCGAAGCAGACTGTAGTTTCCGAAGTTTATCCGGCACTTGTCACATGGAAGACAGGAAAACCGGCGAAGATCATTTACACAAGAGAAGAGTCTTTGATCGCTTCTTCACCGCGTCATGAGATGGAACTTCATGTACGTCTGGGAGCGGATAAAGAAGGAAATATTAAAGCAATCGATCTCTATACACTTTCCAACACTGGAGCATTTGGTGAGCACGGACCGACAACCGTAGGTCTTTCCGGTCACAAATCCATTCCACTTTATGGAAAGACAGAAGCATTTCGCTTTACATATGATGTCGTTTATACAAATGTTATGTCAGCAGGAGCTTACCGTGGATACGGAGCAACACAGGGACAGTTCGCTGTAGAATCAGCTGTAAATGAACTTGCAGAAGTTCTCGGAATGGACCCGACAGTGCTTCGTGAGAAGAACATGGTACGCCAGGGCGATAAGATGCCGGCTTATTATGGCGAAGTTACAAACAGCTGTACACTCGACAGATGTCTTGCCAGAGCAAAAGAAATGATCAACTGGGATGAAAAGTATCCATACCGTGATATGGGAAATGGAAAAGTACGCAGCGTCGGAGTTGCAATGTCCATGCAGGGATCTGGAATCTCAGCAGTAGATACAGGTGCGGTTGAAATCAAAGTAAATGATGACGGATTCTACAGTCTGATCATTGGAGCTACTGATATGGGAACAGGATGCGATACGATCCTTGCCCAGATGGCAGCAGAGTGTCTTGAATGTAAACCGGAAGAAGTTGTTGTATTCGGAGTAGATACAGACATCTCTCCATACGACTGTGGTTCATACGCATCCAGTACAACTTATGTAACAGGACAGGCAGTTGTTAAGACTTGTGAATCCCTTCGCAAGAAAATCTGCGAGCGTGGAGCAGAGTATCTCGGATGCAAGCCGGAAGATGTAGATTTCGATGGAGAATATGTAACAGAGCTGGCAACAGGAAAGCAGATTTCAAGAAGTCAGATTGGAAATAATGTAATGTGTTTCAGTAACGCACCACTTTCCGCAAGTGAAGCATTTTCCTCACCGGTATCTCCACCGCCATTCATGGTTGGTATGGCAGAAGTTGAGATCGACAAAGAGACAGGTGTACTTGAACTGATCGATTACGTAGCAGTCGTAGACTGCGGAACAGTTATAAATCCGAACCTTGCGCGTGTACAGGTGGAAGGCGGAATCGCACAGGGAATCGGTATGGCACTGTATGAAGATGTTGTATATAACGAAAAGGGAAAGAACTTCAGCAATTCCCTGATGCAGTATAAGATCCCGACTCGTCTTGATGTCGGAACAATCCGTGTTGAGTTCGAGAGCAGCTACGAGCCGACAGGACCGTTCGGAGCGAAGTCTATCGGAGAAATCGTAATCAATACACCGTCACCGGCAATCAGCAATGCAATCCAGAACGCGACAGGAGTGATCATTAGAGAACTGCCGATGACAGCGGAGAAAATTTACAGAGGAATTTCTGGGCGTTAGACTTGGAGTCGGGGAAGAATGAAGTGAAATAAGGAAGCTATCAACTACGATAACAACGAATGGAGTTGAATATCGTCGTTGATAGCTTTTTTACGTTGACATTGTTATTTTATTCTGCTATAGTAAATCCACATCAAAATCTCAGACGTATATTTTCTATATTTCATTTGTCTGAATGTGTTATCGAAAGGATAACTTTATCTCATATTCAAGGCTGTATCAGCAGGAGATTCCATTTTGATGAGTTACAAAATAACAAAAGAATAAGAAACCAGGAGGAAGCGTCTATGGGAAAAGCAGATGTTAATGTGAATATCTGGCTAAGTGAGAAGAAAAGATTTGCGAATTTATTTAATGGTGTGATTTATGGTGGAAGGCAGGTGATATTGCCAGAGGATTTGGAAGAAGTGAATCCTGTTTCATCTGTCAGTGTGAAAAATCGGACCGGGAAAACAAAAAACATGAAAAAATACCGCGATATCATTATGAAATGGCGAAATCAGGCTACACTTGTGTTACTTGCAAATGAATCACAGGATAAGGTTCATTATGCAATGCCGCACAAGGTAATGCTTTATGATGGAATGGATTACGAAACACAGATTCGGAATAATTGGAAAAACTTTAATGACCGACGAAAGCAGAATAAAAAAGCAGGTCAGTCGTTAGAGCATCTTACCGCAGGAGAATATCTGTCGCGATTTCGAAAAAAAGATCGATTGATACCGATTATTTCATTAGTCTTTTATTATGGTTCAGAACCGTGGGATGGACCTGTTGATCTGTATGATATGTTTCGGTTGGAAGGAACGAAAGAAGAGAAAGAAATTTTGGAGAAATATCTTCCCAATTATAAAATCAATCTTGTAGACGCAGAACGATTGGAAGATGTTGAAAAATTTTCGGATGATTTACAAGTGATATTAACTATGCTAAGATATAGGGACAGTAAGGAAGAACTGAAACACTATATTGATGAAAATAAAAAGTTTTTTCAGAATGTTGATTATGAAACAAGTCAGGCGATGAAAGCATTTTTGAACATGAAACAAATACCAAGTGAAACAGAGCAGAAGGAGGAGATGGTAGATATGTGTAAGGCAATACAGGAAATGTATGATGATGGAGTGAAAGATGGAATTCAGCAAGGAATAGCAGCAACTATTAGAACGTGTCAAAATTTGAATGCTTCTAGAATAGAGACGTTTAATAATGTTCGGAAAGAGTATAAATTAACAGAGGAGCAAACAGAGGAATACTTAAACACATATTGGAAGTGAGGCTGAAACAAATACCACGAAAAACAGAGCAGAATGAGGAGAAAGAGATGAACGCAGTAGAAGCTTTAGATGAATTACAGCGCAAAGCAAGACATGATGATAAATTAAGAGAACAGTTCATAAAGACAAGGGATGCAGAAGATCCTCTTGGAGGATTCTGCTCTGTATGTCGTGAGACGGGTTATGAACTTTATCCGATGGATATTGTGCAGGCGGGAGATGAATTTTATGCCGCAATGAAGCGCAGTACGAATGGTGGCGGAGAGAATTCACCGGTGCTTACAGGAGAGGATGACCCTTATGAATTGTTTTTTGCAGGACTACAAGAACTGTAAAAATAATTTTAGTGTATAAGCATTAGACATAAATGAACAGAAGTGATTACAAAATAGGAAGATTTATTGATGATAAAGATAATTCGCGTTGGAAGAGAGCGCTTACGAGAAGCGTACGAAATTGTGAATAAGGTAGACCAGGGGATGAACGTTCCGGAATGGTTTGTTGCAGAAACGTATGAAGAATTTGATTTCTGGATGAAGAAGGAACGAGGTCTTTTATATCTTGCTGTTGATGAAGAGGGCAAGGCGGGAGCTATGTTTTTCGTAATTTTACCGGGCGCTCACCCGGATAATCTGGGATATGATCTTGGAATGGAGGAAGAGAAACTGAAGCTTTGTGCTATGATGGATACGGCGGCTGTATTACCAGAGTTTCGAGGGCACTATTTACAATATAAAATGATGCAGCACGCGGAAGGTGATTTGAGACAGATGGGATATCGCTACCTGCTTTGTACGGTGCATCCGGAAAATGTTTTCAGCAGATCAAATGTCATGAAACAGGGGTATCAGAAGATGCTTACGAAGGAAAAATATGGCGGATTCTTAAGAGATATCTGGATGAAAAATATTATAGAATAAGAAAACAAACATCGGAATAAACATCTGATGTTTGTTTTCACAGAAATGCACTAATACGTTAATACGTGAAAAAGATAAAGCAAAATACTGATATAATATAGAAAAAAGAAAAGGTGTGTGGTATACTCTCGACATAGCCTCTGGCAGGATTGCAGAAATGCCGAGGCATTCCTGAATGGAAACTGATAGAGATATTTAACGGCAGGCTGATGAAAGGAGCAATAAAATGGAGACATATATGCAGATGCTTGGAAGACTTGCAAAGAGTGCATCCCGTGAGGCAGCAAAGCTTGGAACGAAGGCAAAGAACAGAGGGCTTCTCGCAGTAGCGAATGAACTTGTAGAAGAGAGAGAATTGATTTTACAGGAGAATGCAAAGGATATTGAAGCTGCGAAAGCGAAAGGCGTGAAGCAGTCTTTGATTGATCGATTGGCACTGACGGAACAGCGAATTGAAGACATGGCAGAAGGTCTGCGTCAGATTGCAGCACTTGATGATCCCATCGGAGAAGTGCTTGGCATGAAGACAAGACCGAACGGGCTTCGTATCGGAAAGAAACGCGTACCGCTTGGCGTTGTCGGAATTATCTATGAATCCAGACCGAATGTGACAGCAGATGCATTCGGACTTTGCTTCAAGACTGGAAATGCGGTAATTCTTCGCGGAGGAAGTGATGCGATCCATTCCAATCGGGCAATTACCCGTGTAATCAAGGAAGGACTCCGCAAAGAGAAGTTATCTCAGGATCTCATCCTTCTTGTGGAAGATACAAGCAGAGAAGTTGTAAATGAGATGATGAAGATGCATGGCTGGATCGACGTCCTGATCCCAAGAGGCGGAGCGGGACTCATTGCAAATGTTGTCGCAAACAGTACGGTTCCGGTAATTGAGACAGGAACCGGAAATTGTCATGTATATGTTGATGAGACAGCAGACATTAAGATGGCAACAGATATTATTGAAAATGCAAAGACACAGCGCCTTGGTGTGTGTAATGCATGTGAATCACTTGTGATTCATTCCAAGATAGCAGATGCAGCTTTGCCGAAGATTGTAACAAGACTGAAGGAACATGGTGTAGAGATACGTGGAGATGAGAGAGCACAGGCAATCAGTTCAGAGATTATTCCGGCAACAGAAGAAGACTGGGGAACAGAGTACCTGGATGCAATTATTTCTGTAAAGATTGTTGATTCCATCGATGAGGCAATCACACATATCAATACATACAATACAGGACATTCTGAATCCATTATTACAAAGGATTACGACAATGCATTGAGATTCCAGGATGAGATCGATGCGGCAGCGGTTTATGTAAATGCATCAACAAGATTTACAGATGGATTCGAATTCGGATTCGGTGCAGAGATCGGAATCAGCACACAGAAGCTTCATGCAAGAGGCCCGATGGGACTCGAAGCATTGACAACAACAAAGTATATTATCTTCGGAAACGGACAGATCAGGGGATAGTATAGATAGCAGGTTTTAAAATCCAGGTCAATTAGTGTAAGTTAAATAAACTTGTCTTTGACCTGGATTTTATGTATCACAATTCAAGTCAACTTATGATTTGGCTATAAGCTTGCCTGGAATTCACAAAATTACAATCCAAGTCAACAATATTTCTATAAAATCACATTTCCTCCCCCAAAAAGCATCCTATTAATAAAATAAGAAGAAAATAAAAAACTTATAAAAATAACAATCAGTGTTGACAAACAGAAATCGAGGTGCTATCTTAGTATCTGTAAGGTGTTAGCACTCAAAAACAAAGAGTGCTAATAACAAACAAAGATGAACAGAAAGGGGAACACAGAGATGTCTGTAGAAGCTGAATTAAGTGAAAGAAAACTTACGATATTGAAAGCCATCATACAGAATTATCTGGAGACTGGCGAACCGGTCGGATCACGAACCCTTTCAAAATACACAGATTTGAAATTAAGTTCCGCAACGATAAGGAATGAGATGGCAGATCTGGAAGATCTTGGTTACATCTTCCAGCCACACACATCGGCAGGAAGAATTCCATCAGATAAGGGATATCGCTTTTATGTAGATCTTCTGATGGAGAATAAGGAGCAGGAGATTAGCAAACGAGAGGATGCACTTCTTGAGAAGACCGATAAGGTCGAGAAGGTACTCCAGCAGGCAGCAAAGGTTCTTGCTTCGAACACCAATTATGCAACGATGGTTTCCGCACCGGTCAACAGCCGGAACACATTGAAGTTCATTCAGCTATCACAGGTGGATGAAGAACAGATCGTAGCAGTCATCGTACTTGGTGGTAATGTGATCAAGAATAAGATCATTGAAGTTGGAGAAACCTTAAGTAACGAGAATCTGTTGAAGCTGAATATGCTTCTGAACACGACACTGAATGGATTATCCATTGATCAGATTACATTAGGTCTGATTGCCAGATTGAAAGAACAGGCTGGTATCCACAGCGAAGTTGTCGGTCATGTACTGGATGCAGTGGCAGAGATCATTCATGTAGATAATGACATGGAGATCTACACAAGCGGCGCAACGAATATTTTCAAATATCCGGAGCTTAGTGATAAGCAGAGCGCACAGGAGATCATCAGTGCATTTGAAGAGAAACAGCAGCTGGCAGATCTGGTGACAGAGACACTGGCAAGTGAGGAGAACAACGGCATACAGGTTTATATCGGAGATGAAACTCCGGTTAAGACCATGAAAGACTGCAGTGTTGTTACCGCCACGTATGAGCTGGGAGAAGGTATGAAAGGAACGATTGGAATCATCGGTCCGAAGAGAATGGATTATGAACATGTCATGAAGACGCTGAAAACGCTGCAAAGTGAGTTGGATGCGATTTATAATAAAGAACCCAAAGAGTAATAATAGGAAGGTAGAAAGCTGGTGACAGAGAACATGAGCAAAGAAGATATGGTAAAAGAAGCTGTTGAAGAGGCAAAAGCAAAGGCTGCAAAAGAGCAGGCAGAAGCTGAAGAGACAGTAGAAACAGAAGATGCCCAGGGAGTTGAGGCTGAAGCGAAAGAAGCAACAGAGGAAGCAACTGAGACTGAAGGAGATTCAGAAGCAGCATCAGAAGGTAAGAAAAAGTTCTTCGGAAAGAAAGAGAAGAAGGACAAGAAAGACGAGAAGATCGAGGAACTCACAGACCGCGTTACTCGTCAGATGGCAGAGTTTGATAACTTCCGCAAGAGATCTGAGAAGGAGAAATCCCAGATGTACGAGATCGGAGCGAAAGATATCATAGAAAAGATTCTTCCGGTTGTAGACAACTTCGAGCGTGGACTTGGTTCCGTACAGGAGGAGGAGAAGAATGCTCCGTTCGTAGAAGGAATGGAGAAGATCTACAAACAGCTTATGACTACACTGGAATCCGTTGGAGTAAAACCAATCGAGGCAGTTGGTCAGGAATTCAATCCGGATTTCCACAACGCAGTGATGCATGTAGAAGATGAGGGACTCGGTGAGAACATCATCGCAGAAGAATTCCAGAAAGGTTACATGTACCGTGAAAGTGTTGTAAGACACAGCATGGTAAAAGTAGCAAACTAATTTGATTTTTAACAAGATTCAGAGATTAGATAGAGGAGGAAATTTATCATGGGAAAAATTATTGGTATTGACCTTGGTACAACAAACAGCTGTGTAGCCGTTATGGAAGGTGGACAGCCAACAGTTATCGCGAATACAGAAGGCGCAAGAACAACACCGTCTGTTGTAGCATTTACAAAGACAGGAGAGCGTCTTGTAGGTGAGCCTGCAAAACGTCAGGCTGTAACAAACGCAGCAAGAACAATCTCATCCATCAAAAGAGAGATGGGAACAGATTATAAAGTAGATATTGACGACAAGAAATATTCTCCACAGGAGATTTCTGCAATGATCCTTCAGAAACTGAAAGCAGATGCAGAAGGATACCTTGGTGAGAAAGTAACAGAAGCTGTTATCACAGTTCCGGCTTACTTCAACGATGCTCAGCGTCAGGCTACAAAAGATGCAGGTAAGATCGCAGGACTTGATGTAAAACGTATCATCAACGAGCCTACAGCAGCTGCACTTGCTTATGGTCTTGACAACGAGAAAGAGCAGAAGATTATGGTTTACGACCTTGGTGGTGGTACATTCGACGTATCTGTTATCGAGATTGGTGATGGAGTTATCGAAGTACTTTCAACAGCCGGTAACAACAGACTTGGTGGAGATGACTTCGACCAGAAGATCACAGATTACATGCTTGCAGACTTCAAGGCAAAAGAAGGCGTAGATCTTTCTGCAGATAAGATGGCTCTTCAGAGATTAAGAGAAGCTGCAGAGAAAGCAAAGAAAGAACTTTCAAGCGCAACAACAACAAATATCAACCTTCCGTTCATCACAGCAACAGCTGAAGGACCGAAGCATTTCGATATGAACCTTACAAGAGCTAAATTCGACGAGCTGACAAGAGACCTCGTAGAAAAAACTCAGGAACCGGTAAGACGTGCACTTTCTGACGCAGGAATCACAGCTTCCGAGCTTGGACAGGTACTTCTCGTTGGTGGATCAACACGTATTCCGGCTGTTCAGGAAGAAGTTAAGAGACTGACAGGTAAAGAGCCTAGCAAATCCCTTAACCCAGATGAGTGTGTAGCACTTGGTGCTTCCGTACAGGGTGGTAAACTTGCAGGAGATGCAGGCGCAGGAGACATCCTTCTTCTTGATGTAACTCCACTGTCACTGTCTATCGAGACAATGGGTGGTGTAGCTACAAGACTGATCGAGAGAAATACAACAATCCCGACAAAGAAGAGCCAGATCTTCTCAACAGCAGCAGATAACCAGACAGCTGTAGATATCAACGTTGTACAGGGTGAGAGACAGTTCGCAAGAGACAACAAGTCCCTCGGACAGTTCAGACTTGATGGAATCCCGCCGGCTCCACGTGGAATCCCGCAGATCGAAGTTACATTCGATATCGATGCAAATGGTATCGTAAATGTATCTGCTAAGGATCTTGGAACAGGTAAAGAGCAGCATATTACAATCACAGCAGGTTCTAATATGTCTGATGACGATATCGATAAAGCTGTAAAAGAAGCAGCTGAATTCGAGGCTCAGGATAAGAAACGTAAAGAAGCAATCGATACAAGAAACGAAGCAGACGCTATGGTATTCCAGACAGAGAAGGCAATCAAAGAGGTTGGCGACAAAGTCGATGCTACAGAGAAGGCAGCTGTAGAGGCTGACGTTCAGGCACTGAAAGATATCCTTGCAAAATCTGCTCCGGAGAACACAACAGAAGAGCAGGTAGCAGAGATCAAAGCTGCGAAGGAAAAACTGATGGAGAGCGCACAGAAACTGTTCACAAAGATGTATGAGCAGGCAGGTGCTGCAGCAGGTGCAGGTGCACAGGCTGGTCCTACACCAGAAGCTGGTCCGGCTCCGGATGGTTTCCAGGGTGATGATGTTGTAGACGGAGATTACAAAGAAGTCTAAAATATAGAAAAGATGCCGGTAAGACAGAAGAGAAACAGGCAGCAGGGCATCAGATAAATGAAGCATGAAGAGAAATTCTACGGAGCTTTGTAGCTTCGTAGAATTTCTTGAGGTTAAGAAAGAGATACAGAAAGGTTAGTATTTGTGTTATGGCAGAGGCAAAGAGAGATTATTATGAGGTGCTCGGCGTAAGCAAAGATGCAGATGATGCTACAATCAAGAAAGCATACCGCCAGCTTGCGAAGAAGTACCATCCAGATATGAATCCAGGGGATAAAGAAGCAGAAATAAAGTTCAAAGAGGCTTCCGAAGCCTATGCCGTTCTGAGTGACGCTGACAAACGTCGTCAGTATGATCAGTTCGGCCACGCTGCATTTGATGGTGGTGCCGGCGGCGGAGCAGGTGGATTCGGTGGCGGATTTAATTTCAATGGAGCAGATTTCAGCGACATTTTCGGAGATATCTTCGGAGATATGTTCGGTGGCTCCAGAAGAGGCGGCGCAAGCAATGGTCCTATGAAAGGGGCTAATATCAGAAAGAGCATCCGCATCACATTCGAGGAAGCTGTCTTCGGATGCGAGAAAGAACTGGATCTTGTACTGAAAGATCCTTGCGAAGACTGTCACGGCACAGGTGCAAAGCCTGGAACATCACCGGAGACATGTCCAAAGTGCGGTGGTAAAGGTCAGGTCGTATATACATCCCAGTCCTTCTTTGGAACCGTACAGAATGTACAAACATGTCCGAACTGTGGTGGTTCCGGTAAGATCGTGAAAGAGAAATGTCCGAAATGTGCAGGTACAGGATATACATCCAGCAGAAAGAAGATCAAAGTTACGATTCCGGCAGGTATTGATAACGGACAGAGCGTACGCATCCGTGAAAAAGGAGAACCGGGAGTTAATGGAGGACCGAGAGGAGATCTCCTCGTTGAGGTTAACGTATCCAGACATCCAATCTTCCAGAGACAGGATATGCATATCTTCTCAACCGTTGCGATTTCCTTCGCAGTGGCTACACTCGGTGGCGATGTGAAGATTCCAACTGTAGACGGAGACGTTCTCTACACAGTAAAACCGGGAACAAAGACAGATACAAAAGTACGTCTGAAAGGAAAGGGAGTTCCATCCCTTAGAAATACTCAGGTAAGAGGAGATCATTATGTAACATTAGTGATCCAGACACCGGAGAGATTAAGCGCAGAGGCGAAAGAGGCTCTGAGAAAATTCGATGAGCTCAGTGGAAATACACTTCATCAGCATGATGACCTTGCTACAAAATCTGAGAAATCAGAGAAAAAAGGCAAGAAAAAAGGATTCATGGATAAGATGAAAGAAGCCTTTGAAGATAAAGAATAAAAAGAATGATGAGAGCGGCAGCTGCTGACTGAGAGGTTGGTGGCTGCCACTTTTTAGCATATCTGGCGATGCAAGTCGCTAATACGCTGAAGAATATGATATGGGAATAATTGAAAAGCAGATTCAGGGAATCAAGGTTAAATAGATGATTTATAGCAAGTTTCTCTTGGTCTGGTTTTCCAAAATCTTAACATGTGTCAAACATCCAGCAAAACTCATATCCAAAAAAATCCCTCCTAGAACATCTCCTTGTATTTACACGCGAAATCGGATATATTAGAAGATATTGGAAATGCGTTGCACGAAGCATCCGCAGGCATCGTAGTTGTGGGTTTTGTCTCCAACATCTTTACAAATATAGCAGAAAGAAGGTGACTTTCATCGTGAATCAGATCGTTTTGACAGGAATGGTGCTTTCTGTCGCACCGGTGGGCGAGTACGACCGCAGAGTTGTCATACTTACAAAAGAACAGGGGAAGATCTCAGCCTTTGCAAAGGGATCAAGAAGACCAAACAGTCCTCTAGTGGGAGCGGTGAATCCATTTACTTTCGGTGAATTCATGATGTATGAAGGTCGTTCTTCTTACACAATTCAGTCTGTAAATGTATCAAATTATTTTTCAGAATTGAGAGCAGATGTGGTAGGTGCATATTATGGCTTTTATTTCCTTGAGGTTGCGAATTACTATGCGAGGGAACGAAATGATGAGCGGGAACTTTTAAAATTACTTTATCAGACGATGCGTGCGCTGACAAATCCACATCTTCCGAATCAGTTGATCCGTTACATTTTCGAGTTGAAAGTGCTGACAATCAACGGACAGGGACCGCAGGTGTTCCAGTGTGTACAGTGTGGCGACCGGACGAGGCCGGCAGTGTTCAGCGCGGCGAAGGGCGGACTTGTGTGTAATGAATGTGACGGAGAAGTGAGAGATGGAATGTTTCTTGACGGTTCTACGCTGTATACGATGCAGTATATTGAATCCAGTACAATTGAGAAATTATATACATTTAACGTGAAGCCGGAAGTGCTGGAGAAGTTTGGACGCGTGATGGGACGGTTGATGAAGATGTATGTAGATAAGGAGTTCAAGTCTCTGGAGATACTGCAGACATTGCTGTGATATTTGGGGTATTATTTAAAAATTCTCAACAACATTTAAGACATTATGCAATTGTTGAATCATGAAAAAAATCATGCTATACTACGGTTATATCACCTGTTACATGACAGTGTGAAACGAGTGCATTTTGTTGTAAATGTAATAGTAGCAGAGGAAAGAAAAGAGAAAAATGATGGACGAGAACATTTTTATGAAGGAGAAGAAACCGATTTCTTTCGAAGACTACCTTGAATATGATGAGAACAGCAGGGGGAATCTTGGAGGAGAACTCCCTGTGATTGTATATCGGCTATTGGAATATTCTATAAAAGACGAGCTTGCGGTACGTTACGGAAGAGCAGAACAGGTTGAGATTTTCCGAAATGCGGGAAGGAAAGCGGGAGAATTTTTTGCACGTAAGATGCTGAATCTGAATCAGCCGCTGGATCAGTTTGTGGGTGAACTCCAGAAGAAGATGGCAGAAATGAAGATTGGAGTACTCCGTATTGAATCAGTAGACGAGGAGAGCGGGCAGATCATTCTGACCGTCTCGGAAGATGCGGACTGTTCGGGGCTTCCGGTGCTTGGTGAGACTGTCTGCAATTATGATGAAGGATTTATTTCCGGAATTTTATCTTTATACTCTGGAAAGGAATATGTAGCAGTGGAAACGGACTGCTGGGCTACAGGAGGCCGTGTCTGCCGTTTCCAGGCAGATGTAAGAGAAGGTGACAGTTAGTTATGGAAGAGAAAAACTGTGAGATATTATTTGAATATCTGAGGGATATTATATATGATTCCGAGAATGCAAAGTTGGATCTTGAACAGCTGGACGAACCTTTTTGGAAACTTGGAAAAGGTCTTCAATATCTGGATAAAGCGGTGAAAGAAGTGAAGCATTATTCAGCGGAGATTTCAAAGGGAAATCTGTCAATTGAAGCGCCGGGGCGAGATAATTTCCTCTGTGAGAATCTGAAGAATATCCATGCGAATCTGAACCATCTCACCTGGCAGGCAAAGCAGGTGGCGAAAGGGGATTATTCTCAGAGTGTTTCTTATCTGGGAGAATTTTCAGAAGCATTTAATACAATGACAAAGCAGTTGAAAGAACGAGAAGAGGAACTTGAAGAAGAGGCTTACAGAGACAAACTTACAGGGATTGGAAATCGTCATCTGTTCCATGAACGGGCGGAGACGATGCTTGCTACAGGAAAGAAGATTGTCTTTTGTTATTGTGATCTTGATCATTTGAAATATGTGAATGACTATTTTGGACATCAGGAAGGAGATCAGTATCTGAAACATTTTGTCGATATAGTGAAAGCAAACATTCGGCCGGGAGATCTCTTTGTGCGTCTTGGCGGTGATGAATTCTGTATTGTGCTCCTGAATTGTTCGAAAGAAATTATGAAGAAGAAATTTGAGCATGTGTATGAAGTATTCTGTAAGGAGGAAGACAATGACTATCCGAAGAGCTTCAGTTACGGTATTACAGAACTCCCTGAAAGACATGATATAGTTTCTACCGAAGAGATTCTGCAAAGAGCGGATGAAGTTATGTATGAATATAAGCGGAAACATAAAGAGAAGTACTTAAAACAGCTTGAAAAATAAGGCATTAGTAGTTATAATAAGTAACATTGATGTGCAAGGTGAATATTTTCTTAAGAAAATGTGGATAACTTCTCTGAAAATACTGACCAAAGTGCATAAGGTATATAAATAATGTAAATGATAAAAAAGAATGTGAGGAACATACAATGGTTGAAAAGACAATGGACAAGATCGTAGCACTCGCAAAGTCAAGAGGATTCGTATATCCGGGTTCTGAGATCTACGGCGGACTTGCCAACACATGGGATTATGGTAATCTTGGTGTTGAACTTAAGAATAATGTGAAGAGAGCATGGTGGAAGAAGTTCATTCAGGAGAATCCATACAACGTTGGAGTTGACTGTGCAATCCTTATGAACCCACAGACATGGGTTGCTTCCGGACATCTTGGAGGATTCAGTGATCCGCTGATGGACTGTAAACAGTGTCATGAGCGTTTCCGTGCAGATAAGATTATTGAAGATTATGCAGCAGAGAATGGAATCGAGCTTGAGAGCTCTGTAGACGGATGGACACAGGAGCAGATGGCAGCATTTATCGAGGATAATAACATTCCATGTCCGACTTGTGGAAAGCATGATTTTACAGATATCCGTCAGTTCAACCTGATGTTCAAGACATTCCAGGGTGTTACAGAGGATGCGAAGAACACAGTATACCTTCGTCCTGAGACAGCACAGGGTATCTTTGTAAACTTCAAGAATGTACAGCGTACATCCAGAAAGAAACTTCCATTCGGTATCGGACAGATCGGTAAGTCTTTCCGTAACGAGATCACACCGGGTAACTTTACATTCCGTACAAGAGAGTTCGAGCAGATGGAGCTTGAGTTCTTCTGCAAACCAGACACAGACCTTGAGTGGTTTGATTACTGGAAGAGCTTCTGCCTGAACTGGCTGTCATCTCTTGGACTGAAAGATGAGGAAGTACGTTACCGTGACCATGATCAGGAAGAGCTTTCCTTCTACAGTAAGGCTACTACAGACGTTGAGTTCCTTTTCCCATTCGGATGGGGTGAGCTGTGGGGAATCGCTGACCGTACGGATTATGACCTGACTCAGCATCAGAATGTATCCGGACAGGATATGACATACTTTGATGATGAGACAAAGGAGAAATACATTCCATACGTTATCGAGCCATCACTTGGTGCTGACCGTGTTGTACTTGCATTCCTTTGCAGTGCATATGATGAGGAGAATATCGGAACAGAAGAGAAACCGGATATGAGAACTGTACTTCATTTCCATCCGGCACTGGCTCCGGTTAAGATCGGTGTGCTCCCACTTTCCAAGAAACTGAACGAAGGCGCAGAGAAAGTATTTGCAGAGTTATCCAAGTACTACAACTGTGAGTTCGATGATCGTGGAAATATCGGAAAACGTTACCGTCGTCAGGACGAGATCGGTACTCCATTCTGTGTAACATATGACTTCGATTCTGAGGAAGACGGAGCTGTTACAGTACGTGACCGTGACACAATGGAACAGGAAAGAGTTAAGATTGAAGATCTGAAAGCATACTTCGAGAAGAAATTCGAGTGGTAAGATAAATAAGAAAAGCCCGGACTGTAGTTCACAGGTAAGCTTGTGGATTCAGTTTGGGCTGTTTCTTTATAACTTTAAAATAGCATGGAAGATAGAACAGGAGGAGAATGACATGGACAGAAAAAATGCATGGACAACTTACAGTAAGGAAGAGCTGGACAGATTAGAACAGGTGAATACAGAATACAAGAACTGCCTTGATGCCGGCAAGACAGAGCGCGAGTGTGTTGCACTGGCAGTTGAAAAGGCAAAAGCAGAGGGATATAAGGATATCAGAGATATCATTAAAAACGGTGGAGAGGTGAAAGCCGGAGATAAACTGTATGCCGTGTGTATGAACAAGACGATTGCGCTGTTCCATATGGGTACAAAACCGCTGACAGAAGGTATGAATATTCTTGGAGCTCACATTGATTCTCCGCGTATTGACGTAAAACAGAATCCTTTGTATGAAAATGAGGAGTTTGCTTATCTTGATACACATTATTATGGTGGAATCAAGAAATATCAGTGGGTGACACTTCCACTTGCCCTTCATGGAGTGATCGCAAAGAAAGATGGTACAACAGTTCAGGTGAGCATCGGTGAAAAAGAAGATGATCCGGTCTTTGTTATCACGGATTTGCTGATCCATCTCGCGTCGAAACAGATGGAGAAAAAGGCTGCAACGGTTGTAGAAGGAGAGAAGCTTGATCTTCTGATCGGAAGCCGCCCGATTGAGCAGGATGAAACATTAGAAGAAAAGGAAAAAGAGGCTGTAAAAGCAAATGTAATCAATCTTCTGAAACAATATTATGACATGGAGGAAGAGGATTTCCTCTCCGCAGAGCTTGAGATCGTTCCGGCAGGAAAGGCCCGCGACTGTGGATTGGATCGCAGTATGGTACTGGCTTACGGACAAGATGATCGTGTGTGTGCATTCACATCCCTCTTTGCAATGCTCGATGTGGAAGAAGTAGAGCACACAGCATGCTGTATTCTTGTAGATAAAGAGGAAATCGGAAGTGTTGGCGCGACCGGAATGCATTCTCGTTTCTTTGAAAATACAGTTGCAGAACTTGTGGCACTGACAGAAGGGGAGTCTGACCTGAAAGTCAGAAGAGCGCTGATGAATTCCAGAATGCTTTCTTCTGATGTGAGCGCAGCTTATGATCCGATGTATGCTGAAGTATTCGAAAAACGCAGTTCTGCATTCTTTGGAAAAGGACTCGTATTTAATAAATTTACGGGTGCCCGTGGAAAGAGCGGTTCCAATGACGCAAATGCAGAATATCTTGCAAAGATCAGAAATGCAATGGATGTGCAGAATGTTGCATATCAGTTCGCTGAACTTGGAAAAGTAGATGCCGGCGGTGGTGGAACAATCGCTTACATTATGGCAAATTATGGCATGGAAGTCATCGACAGCGGTGTCGCAGTGTTGAGTATGCATGCGCCGTGGGAAGTGACAAGCAAGGCAGATGTGTATGAAGCTTATAAGGGATATAAGGCATTTATTGAAGAAATGAGATAAGGGCAGAAAATTGTATATTAATCACAAAAAAATAGTTGTTTCCAAGTTCTTATAAAGCATGGACAACTATTTTTTTGTGCATGTTGTACATTGTATGGAGATTAATGCAAATATGCAAAATGACAGCCTGATGGACGATGTGTTTACAATTTGTGAAAGATAGGTTAACCAATATGAAAAGTATACAAAAAGCATTTGTAAAAATTGTATATAATTACGAACAAAAGACTTGACTCATAAGTATAAAACCATTAAAATATTATATGCGAAATAAAATTATTTTATTTGTAAAAATTATTTTAGGAGGTCATTGATCATGGCAAAATGGGTTTATATGTTCACTGAAGGTAACGCAGATATGAGAAACCTTCTCGGTGGAAAAGGCGCAAACCTGGCAGAGATGACAAATCTGGGTCTTCCTGTACCACAGGGATTCACAGTAACAACAGAGGCTTGTACGCAGTACTATGAGGATGGCAGACAGATCAACGATGAGATTATGGCTCAGATCATGGAAGCTATCGATAAGATGGAAGGAATTACAGGTAAGAAATTCGGAGATAAAGAGAACCCGCTTCTCGTTTCCGTACGTTCAGGAGCTAGAGCTTCTATGCCTGGTATGATGGATACAATTCTTAACCTTGGACTTAACGAAGAGGTTGTTGAGACACTGGCAAAAGCTTCAGGCAACCCACGTTGGGCTTGGGACTGCTACAGAAGATTCATCCAGATGTTCTCCGATGTAGTTATGGAAGTTGGTAAGAAATACTTCGAGGAACTGATCGACAAGATGAAAGAAGAGAAAGGTGTTAAACAGGATGTAGATCTTGACGCTGATGATCTTAAGAAACTTGCAGAGCAGTTCAAGGCTGAGTACAAAGAGAAGATCGGTGAGGACTTCCCTACAGATCCTAAGGTACAGCTTATGGAAGCTGTTAAGGCTGTATTCCGTTCATGGGATAACCCAAGAGCTAACGTATACCGCCGTGACAATGACATCCCTTATTCATGGGGAACAGCTGTCAACGTACAGATGATGGCATTTGGTAATATGGGAGATGACTGTGGTACAGGTGTTGCTTTCACACGTGACCCTGCTACAGGAGAGAATGGTCTGTTCGGAGAGTTCCTGACAAACGCTCAGGGAGAGGACGTTGTTGCCGGTGTTCGTACACCTATGCACATTTCCGAGATGGAGCAGAAGTTCCCAGAAGCATTCGCACAGTTCAAAGATGTATGCAAGACTCTGGAGACTCACTACAGAGATATGCAGGACATGGAATTCACTGTAGAGCACGGTAAACTGTACATGCTTCAGACACGTAATGGTAAGAGAACAGCTCAGGCAGCTCTTAAGATTGCCTGCGACCTTGTAGATGAAGGAATGAGAACAGAGGAAGAGGCTGTTGCAATGATCGACCCTCGTAACCTTGATTCCCTGCTTCACCCACAGTTCGATGCGAAAGCTCTGAAAGCTGCTACACCAATGGCAAAAGCACTTGGAGCATCACCAGGAGCTGCTTGTGGTAAGATCGTATTCACAGCTGATGACGCTGTAGAGTGGGCTGCAAGAGGAGAGAAAGTTATCCTTGTTCGTCTTGAGACATCACCAGAAGATATCACAGGTATGAAGTCTGCTCAGGGTATCCTGACAGTTCGTGGTGGTATGACATCTCACGCAGCTGTAGTTGCTCGTGGAATGGGAACATGCTGCGTATCTGGTTGTGGTGACATCACAATGGACGAAGCTAATAAGAAATTTACACTTGGTGGAAAAGAATTCCACGAGGGAGATGCAATCTCACTTGATGGATCCACAGGTGCTATCTATGACGGAATCATCCCGACTGTAGACGCTACAATCGCTGGTGAGTTCGGAAGAATCATGGGATGGGCTGACAAGTACAGAACTATGAAGGTTCGTACAAACGCTGATACACCGGCTGACGCTAAGAAAGCTCGTGAGCTTGGTGCAGAAGGTATCGGACTTTGCCGTACAGAGCATATGTTCTTCGAAGGCAACAGAATCGACGCATTCCGTGAGATGATCTGTGCAGAGACAGTAGAAGAAAGAGAAGCAGCACTTGCTAAGATTCTTCCAGAGCAGCAGGGAGACTTCGAGAAACTTTACGAAGCTCTTGAAGGTAACCCGGTTACAATTCGTTTCCTTGACCCACCGCTTCATGAGTTCGTTCCTACAGAGGAAGAGGACATCAAGAAACTGGCTGATGCTCAGGGCAAAACAGTTGACCAGATCAAAGCTATTATCGACAGCCTGCACGAGTTCAACCCAATGATGGGACACCGTGGATGCCGTCTTGCAGTTACATACCCAGAGATTGCTAAGATGCAGACAAGCGCTGTTATCCGTGCAGCAATCAATGTAAAGAAAGCTCATCCGGATTGGAACGTAAAACCTGAGATTATGATCCCACTCGTTGGAGATATCAAAGAGCTCAAATACGTTAAGAAATTCGTTGTAGAGACAGCTGACGCTGAGATCGCAGCAGCTGGAAGCGACCTTGAGTACGAGGTTGGTACAATGATCGAGATCCCAAGAGCTGCTCTTACAGCTGACGATATCGCAAAAGAAGCTGACTTCTTCTGCTTCGGAACAAACGACCTTACACAGATGACATACGGATTCTCCCGTGATGACGCTGGTAAGTTCCTCGATGCTTACTATGATGCTAAGATCTTCGAGAACGATCCATTTGCAAAACTGGATCAGGTTGGTGTTGGCAAGCTCATGAAGATGGCTATCGAACTCGGAAAACCGGTTAATCCAAACCTGCATGTAGGTATCTGTGGAGAGCACGGTGGAGATCCAAGCTCTGTAGAGTTCTGCGACAGCATCGGACTTGACTATGTATCCTGCTCACCATTCCGTGTACCGATTGCTCGTCTTGCAGCAGCACAGGCAGCAATTGCCAAGAAGAACGCTTAATTATAGTTGTTAGTAGATTATACATAGAAGCTTCTTTGGAAGTACACTGAAAAGTGAATCATAAAAAATAGAATCTCCCCTCATATCTGATGGAATCAATTAGATTTCATTCGGTGTGAGGGGAGATTTTTTTGACTTTATATTGGGAAAGTGTTATTTAGGGGAGGATTTGGAAGCGGTTCAATGACTTGATTAGCAGAAATTCTATTTTGGTCAACGAAAGCGGGGGAAACGTTCCCCAAGAACTGTAAAAATACAAAGGTGGTCAAAATAATCATGTTACGCATAAGATTAATTCCAAATAAAGATTATGCAGTAAATCAGCGAGTATGATAGAAAAAACAGTGAAAATGCATAAAAAATAAGGAAATATACTGTAAAAAATATTGAAAATATAAAAAATATTGACGCAGAAAGTTTTATTTGTTATATTTGAAATAAATGAACCGGTTCACTTTTATAGAACAGCTATTAAT
>ENA-OUQF01000561-OUQF01000561.1-human-gut-metagenome-genome-assembly--contig:-NODE-561-length-27333-cov-3.967263_pt1 | contig 27333 bp, 21 predicted proteins | sample MGYA00237947_ERZ548826 | MGnify/ENA primary metagenome ERZ548826 (study PRJEB26490, sample SAMN05194701) | human gut metagenome | biome: terrestrial biome; feature: human-associated habitat; material... | reverse complement strand
CATAGAACACAGAGCCCACAATCGTGGAATAGTTCGCGTGCCTGGCAAGGCCCATGGGCGACAACGTCGGGAAGCCCAGAATATAGCTGGGCAGGATCACTACGACCACCGGCAGCATGGCCCGGAGCACCTTGCCGGTTTCGGCATAATCCGCCCCGAAGAACCAGGTGCAAAGGGGCTCGGCGAAGATAAACACCACAGCGCAGCCCAGAATAATCAGGGGCATCATAATGGAGAGTACCTTTTTCACCAGCTTAAAGTCCTTGTTGGCAGTCATATAGGGATAAAGACTGTCGGAGATGGGGCTCAGGCCGTTTTTCGCAGTGGTGATGAGCTTATCGGCGGAGGTGTAGAAGCCAACGGCGGCACCACCGGCAGAAATCAGATCCAGAATAATCGTGTTGGCGGCGGTGTAGGCTGTGGAGGCGATCCGGGAGTAGAAGAACGTCACGCTGCTGCGGAACCGGGACCATACATCCTGAACGCTGATCCGGGCGAACCGCAGTCCCAGTCGGCGATACAGGTGAAAATAGACGCCCAGCAGAGCCGCTCCGTTGCCGATGATGTTGAGGATCGGCACCACATAATAATCGTCGGGGGTTTTCAGGAAGAAGAAAATTGCGACGGTGAAGAATGCCTTAATGAGCACGCTGCGGACGGTGATGGCGGTCATTTTCTCAAGACCCCGGTAGAGATAGTCTGGCATCAGGGACGTGAGCACCGTGGCGGCAAAATAGAGAAAATAGAAGCCGGTGTCCGGCGTCCAGGCGGAGATGGTGCGGCAGAGAATCAGCAAAACCACCCCGGAAGCCGCTGCCAGAAACAGCTTATTGATGGTGACGGCGGAGAGAATCTGGGACACAGTGGTGCGATCATTCCGGCGGCGGGAGACCTCCTCGCGGAAGATGGCGTCCGCCTCGCGGAGTATGGCAAGCTTCTCCTCGGTTATCTCGCCCATGACGCGCACGGCGAGGCCGGGGCCGGGGAAGGGCTGGCGCTCGACAAAGCTTCTGGGCAGGCCAAGCTGACGGCCAAGCGCGCGAACCTCATCCTTGAAAAGGCCGCGCAGCGGTTCAACCACGCCCTCAAAGCCCATATCCTTCGGCAGGCCGCCGACGTTATGATGGCTTTTTATCGTGGCGGCCTTGCTGCCGCCGGACTCGATAACGTCCGGGTAAATGGTGCCCTGCGCGAGGAAGCGGATGTCGGGAAGCTTCTTCGCCTCCTCCTCAAACACGCGCACGAACTCCGCGCCGATGATCTTGCGCTTTCTCTCCGGGTCGGTCACGCCGCTGAGCGCCGAAAGGAAGCGCTGCTGTGCGTTGGCGCGGATGAAGTGCAGGTCGCGGCCCTTGAACGCCTGTTCGACCTCGTCTCCCTCGTTCTTGCGCATGAGACCGTGATCGACGAAGATGCAGTGGAGCTGGCCGGGGATGGCCTTGGAGAGCAGCGCAGCGCACACGGAGGAATCCACACCGCCGGAGAGGCCGAGGATGACATGCGCGTCGCCGACCTGCGTGCGCACGCTTTCGATAAGCTCAAGCTCGAGGTTTTTCAGATTATAATCCCCCGACGCGCCGCAGGCGTTATAGAGGAAGCTGCGGATCATGGAGGTGCCGTTGGGCGTGCTTTCGACCTCGGGGTGGAACTGGAAGGCATAGAGGCGGCGGGCATAGTTTGCCATGGCGGCGTTGGGGCAGGTTTCCGTATGGGCGATGGAGACGAAGCCCTCCGGCAGGACGTCTATCTGGTCGGTATGGCTCATAAGGCCGATCTGCGCAGCGTCAAGCCCTTCAAACAGGAAGGACGACGTGTCCACGCGCATTCTGGTCTTGCCGTACTCGCTGGTGGCGCAGGTGGCGACCTTGCCGCCGAGCGTCCATGCCATCAGCTGTGCGCCGTAGCATATGCCGAGCACGGGAATGCCAAGCTCGAAGATCTCCTTCTCGCAATGGGGCGAGGCCGGATCGTAAACGCTGTTCGGGCCGCCGGTGAGAATGATGCCGATGGGCGCGATGCGGCGCACCTCGTCCGCGGTGATATCACCCGCGCGCACGATGGAATACACCGAGCATTCGCGCACGCGCCTTGCGATAAGCTCCTTATACTGTCCGCCGAAATCCAAAATCAAAACGCACTGAGACGCCATTTTATCCCTCCACCACTGTTATTTCTTAATTAAAACATTTTTACATATTCATCGCGCTCCGCACCGACGGAGACGTACTTTATCGGGCAGCCGACCTCTTTTTCAAGGAAGCTGATATAATCCTTCGCCGCGGCGGGAAGCTCCTCAACGCTTCTGCACTTGGAAATGTCGCCGAAGCCGGGGAGGTACTCGACGATGGGCTTGGCCCGGTTGAGCCTTTCGCCGGTGGGAAAGCTCTTGGTTATCTCGCCGTCGATATCATAGGCCACGCACACGGGGATCTTGTCGTAAATGCTGAGGACATCCATCTTGGTAAGGGCGATATAGTCCGCGCCCTGCACCTTGACGCCGTAGCGCGAGGCGGGAACGTCAAACGGGCCGACTCTGCGGGGACGCCCGGTGGCCGCGCCGAATTCCGCGCCGGCCTTGCGCAGCTTGTCCCCCTCTGCGCCGAAGAACTCGACCGTGAAGGGGCCTTCGCCGACACAGCTTGAATAGGCCTTCATGATGCCGATGGTCTCATCCAGCTTGAGGCCGGGCACGCCAGCGCCGATGGGGGCATAGGCCGCGAGGGTGTTGGACGAGGAGGTATAGGGGTAGATGCCGAAGTCGATATCACGCAGGGCGCCGAGCTGCGCCTCGAACATGATGTTCTTCCCCTGCTCCGCCGCCGCAGTGAGATATTCGGGCACATCGCAGATATAGGGAACGGCGTGGGAGCCGTAGGTCTCTATCCAGCTCATGAGCTCATCCACGTTGACGGCCTCATGCTTATAGCCGGTGACGGTGATGTTCTTCCACTCGACGATGTCCTTGAGCTTTTCATAAAGGCTGTCCATGTGCAGAAGGTCCTCCATGCGCAGGGCCTTCTTCATATACTTATCCGCATACACGGGGGCGATGCCGCGGCGCGTGGAGCCGAACTTCTTGTCGGCAAGGCGCTCTTCCTCCATTATATCCTGAAGCTTATGGTACGGCAGGCAGATGATGGCGCGGCTGCTTATCTTTAGGTTGTCCGGCGTGATGCAGACGCCGCCGCGGCGCAGCGCCTCGGCCTCGTTATAAAGATGCTCCAGATCGACGACGACGCCGTTGCCGATGACGTTGACCGTGGTCTCGCGGAGGATGCCGGAGGGGAAGAGATTGAGAATGAACTTGCCCTTCTCGTTGACGACCGTGTGACCGGCGTTGTTGCCGCCCTGATAACGGCAGATGACGTCATAATCCGAAGAGAGCAGATCGACCATGCGGCCCTTGCCCTCGTCGCCCCAGTTGATACCGACTATTGCTGTAAGCATAAAATTTACCCCTTTTCTGCTTTTTAATACTGCTTTATACGTTTATGCTGCCCTTTTCCCTTTCGCCGAGGAAGGCCGCGTTATCGGCCAGAAGCGCGCGCACCTGGCAGATGTAATCCTCCGCCTGCTGGCACGCCATGCCCGTGAAGCCGTCCGTGCGGAGAAGCTCGTCTATCTCGGCGCGGGTGATATTGAACGCGGGGTCGGCGGCGATGCGGGCGAGAAGGTCATTCTCCGCGCCCTGCTCCTTCACAGCCCGGCCGGCCTCGACCGAGTGGCGGCGGATGGCCTCATGCAGAAGCTGCCTGTCGCCGCCGCGCTTGACGCAGTACATAAGGATATCCTCCGTGGCCATGAAGGGAAGCTCCTCACGAAGCTGCTTTTCAAGCACGGCGGGGTAAACCTTCATGCCGGAAATTACGTTGAGATAGAGGTTCAAAATTCCGTCAGCGGCAAGGAACGCCTCCGGCAGAGAAATACGGCGGTTCGCGGAGTCGTCAAGGGTGCGCTCCAGCCACTGTGAAGCGGCGGTGACGGCAGGATTTGTCAAATCGCAGATGACATAGCGCGAAAGCGAAGCGATTCGCTCGCTGCGCATGGGATTGCGCTTGTACGCCATGGCGGAGGAGCCGACCTGCCCGGCCTCAAAAGGCTCATCCACAGCCTTGAGGTGAGACATGAGCCGGATATCCCCGGAGAACTTCATCGCACTCTGCGCGATGCCGGAGAGCACGGAGAGCACATAATAATCCGACTTGCGCGTATAGGTCTGGCCGCTGACGGCATAGACCGCGTCGAAGCCCATCTTGTCCGCAATGAGCTTTTCAAGCCGGCGGACCTTTGCGGCGTCCCCGTCGAACAGGGCGAGGAAGCTTGCGCCGGTGCCGGTGGTGCCGCGGCAGCCGAGCAGCTTGAGCCCCGAGAGGGCGTAGTCCAGATGCTCAAGGTCAATGACGAGATCCTGCATCCACATGCACGCGCGCTTGCCGACCGTGGTAGGCTGCGCGGCCTGAAAATGCGTATAGGCAAGCGTGGGCTGCGCCTTATATTTTTCGGCAAAGTCCGCCAGCGCCGCAATGGCGCTGAGCAGCAGCCGCCGCACGCGCAGAAGCGCGTCACGCTGGAGGATAATGTCCGTATTATCGCCGACGAAGCAGCTCGTCGCGCCGAGATGGATGATAGGCCGCGCCTTGGGGCAGGCCTCGGCAAAGGTGTGGATATGCGCCATAACGTCATGGCGCAGCTCCCGCTCATGCCGCGCGGCGGCCTCATAATCTATATCATACAGGTGCGCGCGCATCTCGTCAAGCTGTTCGTCGGAAATATCGAGGCCAAGCTCCTTCTCGCTCTCCGCGAGGGCAAGCCACAGCCTGCGCCATGTGGAAAACTTTCTGTCGTCGGAGAATATCTCCTGCATTTCCCGCCCGGCATAGCGCCGACACAGGGGATTTTCATATATATCATGCATATGCCGCTTCATTCCGCCTTCCGGTTGTTATTACATATATAGATATTACTCGACCGTAACGGATTTTGCAAGGTTTTTGGGCTTATCTATATCGCAGCCGTTGTCCTTGGCGACGTAGTAGGCGAAGAGCTGGAGAGGCACTATCTCGGGGATGGGCAGGAGAAGCGGATCCGTCGCGGGAACAAGAAGCACCTCGTCGGCCTCGGCGAATATGCGCCGCTCCCCTTCCTGCGCCAGCGCCAGCACCTGCGCGCCGCGGGCCTTGACCTCTTTGATATTGCTCATGAGCTTTTCAAAAAGCCGCGTCTGGCAGGCAAGCGCAACGACGAGCTGCTTATCGTCGATAAGGGCGATGGTGCCGTGCTTGAGCTCACCGGCCGCGTAGGCCTCGGAATGGATATAGCTTATCTCCTTGAGCTTGAGCGACGCCTCAAGGCAGGCCGCATAGTCAAGGTTGCGCCCGATGTAGAACAGCGCGCTCTGCCCGTGGTAGAGCTTTGCGAGGCGCTGCGTCTGGGCGTTGAGGTCGATGGCGCGCTGGCAGCGCTCCGGCAGGGCGCAGATGCCGGCGATAAGCTCGTTATACCGCGCCTCGTCTATCCGGCCGAGCTTCTGGGCGATATAGACCGCGATGAGGTCGAGCACGGCGAGCTGCGTGGTATAGCCCTTCGTCGTGGCGACGGCGATCTCCGGCCCGGCCCAGGTGTACAGAACGCCCTGAGCGAGCTTGGATATGGTGCTGCCGACGACGTTGACGATGGCAAGCGTTTTCGCCCCGCGGGCGGCGCACTCCTTCAGCGCGGCAATGGTGTCAGCCGTTTCGCCGGACTGAGAGACAACGATGAGCAGGGTGTGGGAGTCGATGATGGGGTTTCTGTAACGAAGCTCGCTGGCAAGCTCCACCTGAACGGGGATACGGCAAAGCTCCTCTATGACATACCTGCCGACGCACCCGGCGTGATAGGCCGAGCCGCAGGCGGTGATGACTATCTTGTCGATATCGCGCAGCTCCTCATCGGTGAGGCCGAAGCCCTCAAGCTCGATACGTCCGTCGCGGATGCGCGGGTCGATGGTGGCCTTTATGGCGCGGGGCTGCTCCATGATCTCCTTGAGCATGAAGTGCTCATAGCCGCCCTTTTCCGCGGCCTCGGTATTCCACAGGACGCGGGAGGCGCTTTTGTGTATCTCGCGGCCGGTGCAGTCGTAGACGCTTATCTTATCCGGCGTGATGGAGGCAAACTCCCCCTCGTCAAGATAGATGACTGTGCGCGTGTGGCCGATGAGCGCGGTGACGTCGGAGGCGAAGAAGTTCTCATCCGCGCCGATGCCGAGGATGAGCGGGCAGCCGTTCTTCACGGCCATAAGCTCGCCGGGGTGATCGTCGCAGATGATGCCGATGGCGTAGGAGCCTTCAAGCCGGGCGATGGTCTTCATGACGGTGCGCTTGAAGTTGCCGTCATAGTACATCTCCAGGAGATTCACAATGACCTCGGTGTCAGTCTCGCTCTGGAACACGTAGCCATGGGCGCGAAGCTCCTCACGAAGCTCGGCATAGTTTTCGATTATGCCGTTGTGCACGACGGCAAAGTGCCCGTCGTTGGACATATGGGGATGTGCGTTCGTCGCGGTGGGCGCGCCGTGGGTGGCCCAGCGGGTGTGGCCGATGCCGCAGACGCCGTAGACGTTCTTGCCGCTGTCGGTGAGCTTATAAAGATTTTCAAGAAGGCCGCTGCACTTGAAGGTGCTTATGCGCCCGTCGTCCTGCACGGCGATCCCGGCGGAGTCATAGCCGCGGTATTCAAGCCGTTTGAGTCCCTCCAGAAGTATGGGCGCGGCCTGCTGCGCGCCTGTGAAGCCAACTATTCCGCACATTATTTTTCTCTCCTTTCGTGCTCGTCCTTCGCGGCGGAAATGAAGCCGAGGAAGAGCGGATGCGCCTTATTGGGGCGGGATTTGAATTCGGGATGGAACTGCACGCCGACGTAGAAGGGCCGGTCGGAAAGCTCGACCGTTTCAACGAGGCGGCCGTCCGGCGAGAGGCCGGAGAGTGTGAGCCCGCTCTGTGTGAGCACATCGCGGTACTCGTTATTGAACTCGTAGCGGTGGCGGTGGCGCTCGGATATCTCAAGCGCGCCATAGCAGCGCTGCATGGTGGTGCCCTCTTTTATAACGCAGGGGTACGCGCCGAGGCGCAGGGTGCCGCCCTTGTCTATATTCTCACTCTGGCCGGGCATGAAGTCGATGACCTTATCGGGGCAAAGCTCGTCAAACTCGCCGGAGTCGGCCTTTGTGATACCGGCGACATTGCGCGCATACTCGATGACGGCGACCTGCATACCGAGGCAGATGCCGAAATAGGGCAAATCATTCTCCCTCGCGTAGCGCGCGGCGAGGATCATGCCTGCGATGCCCCTGCCGCCGAAACCGCCGGGAACAAGAATACCATCGAGGCCGGAGAGCTTTTCCTTATAATCGGCCTCGGTAAGCCCCTCGGAATCTATCCAGTGGATATGCACGCAGGTGTTGAGCGCGTAGCCCGCGTGGTTGAGGGCCTCATTGACGGAAAGGTAAGCGTCGTGGAGCTGGACATACTTGCCGACAAGGCCGATGTTCACCTCGCCCGTGCGGTTCTTGATGCTTTCGACCATCTGCCTCCACTCGCCAAGCTCTGGCGCGGGAGCGTCGATGCCAAGCTCACGGCAGACGATGGAGGAGAAGTTCTCCCGCTCAAGCATGAGTGGGGCCTCATACAGGAAGGGCAGAGTGATGTTTTCTATGACGCAGTCGGGCTTGACGTTGCAGAACATGGATATCTTTTTGAAGATGGATTCCTCCAGCGGCTCGTCACAGCGCAGCACAACGATGTTGGGGCTGACGCCCATGCCCTGAAGCTCCTTGACGGAGTGCTGGGTGGGCTTGGTCTTATGCTCGTCGGAGCCACGCAAAAACGGCACCAGTGTGACATGGATGAAGAGGCTGTTTTCCCGCCCCACCTCCAGAGAGACCTGCCGTGCCGCCTCGATAAAGGGCTGGGATTCAATGTCACCTATAGTGCCGCCGATTTCTGTGATGACCACATCCGCATTCGTCTCATTGCCGACGCGGTACACAAAATCCTTTATTTCATTTGTGATGTGAGGGATGACCTGCACCGTCGAGCCGAGATACTCGCCGCGGCGCTCTTTGTTGAGAACGTTCCAATACACCTTGCCGGTGGTGAGGTTAGAGAACTTGTTGAGGTTTTCGTCGATGAAGCGCTCATAGTGGCCGAGGTCAAGGTCGGCCTCCGCGCCGTCCTCGGTGACGTACACCTCGCCGTGCTGATAGGGACTCATCGTGCCGGGATCGACGTTGATATACGGGTCAAGCTTCTGCGCGGCGACCTTGAGGCCGCGCGCCTTGAGCAGACGACCGAGCGAGGCGGCAGTGATGCCCTTGCCAAGCCCGGAGACGACGCCGCCGGTCACAAAAATGTACTTAGTCATCTCATTCACTCCTTAAAAATCGGATTTGGATAAACTCATTCGTAGGTCTTAATGACGCTTTCCGCCATTTCCTTTTTCGAGATACGCGCATCCATTGCTTTTTTCTCGATATATCTCTGCGCCTCTGCCTCCGTCATGCTGAGGCACTCGATGAGCAGCCACTTGGCATGATTGACAAGGCGTATCTCGCTGATCTTTTCCTCTATGGTCTGCTGCTTCTCCTCCATCATGCGCATACGCTCGCGCATGGTGCAAAGCGTGCGCATGGACTGAGAGATCATCTGCGACGAGGTGGGCTTTGCCAGAGTGAGCACGCCGTGCTCCATCACGCGGCCATAGACCTCGTCAAACTGGTCGTTCTTGACGAGCAGCAGCACGCCCGCGCCGCTGGATGAGCACACGTCTATCGCAAAGCGCGAGCCGAACTCGTCCGGCAGGGGCGTGTTGACGACGATGATGTCATATTCGCGCTCCGCCAGCGCGCGGCGCGCGGCGGCGGTGCTTTTCACCATGGCGACCGGCCAGTAATCCGTGATGGGGAGCAGGTCGGTCAGGGCGTTATTGAAGCTGTCGGATGCGGAAACTATCAGCACGCCGTAGGTGTGCGTCTGAAAAACCACCGTGCCCCCTCCTTTCTCACATGTCCGGTCTTATGCGCCTTAACGGCAGAAGAAGTCAACTATCCCGCCGGGGAGGCATTCCGCGACGAAATCACTTGCGCGGGCAAGCTTCTGCGCCTGCGAGAGCGAGCCGGGCAGGCGCGTGAGCTTTTCGGCAAGCTCAGCGGGCGCAGTATAGAGGTTGACGTCCGTGCTCTCCGGCAGGGGCAGCAGCTTATCCACGCCGTACAGCCCCGCGCGGATGAGCAGCGCAAAGGCGATATAAGGATTCGCCAGCGGGTCGGGTGAACGAAGCTCCGCGCGCTTAAATTCGCCGGTCGCCGCCGGGATGCGGATGAGCTGAGAGCGGTTTTCCGACGACCATGTGATATAGCCGGGCGCTTTCGCCCCGCCAAGGCGCAGATACGACGCGTCCACGGGATTCATGAAAAGCGTGATGCCGGCGATCTTATCCATCACGCCCGCAATGACGTGAGGCATACAGTCGCCGCCGGAGGCGGACTTGACGGAGAAGTTTATGTGCATGCCGCTGCCCGGCTTCCCCGTGAGCGGTTTCGGCGAGAAGTCCGCCGTGAGGCCGTAGCCCGCGGCGACGGTCTTTACCGCCGCGCGGAAGGTGAGCGTATTATCCGCGGCGGAAATGGGGTCGGAATAGCGGAAGTCTATCTCATTCTGTCCGGGGCCCTCCTCATGGTGGGAGCTTTCAGGCTGGATGCCCATCTGCTCAAGCATGAGGCAAACCTCGCGGCGGACGTTCTCGCCCTTGTCCTCGGGCGCGATGTCCATATAGCCCGCGTCGTCGCAGGGGGTCGAGGTGCGCTCCCCGTCGGGGCCGTTTTTGAAGAGGTAAAACTCCATCTCCGGGCCGAAGGAGAAGCTTATGCCGCGCGCGGCGGCAAGGGCGACGGCGCTTTTCAGCACGCCGCGCGTGTCAAGCTCAAACGCCGTGCCGTCGGGGTGGCTTATGTCGCAGAACATGCGCACGACCTTGCCCGTTTCCGGCCGCCACGGCAGCCCGGCCAGCGTGCCGGGATCCGGGTGCAGGAAAAGATCGGAGCGCACGGCGCCGCCGAAGCCCGGTATGGCCGAGCCGTCAAAGGCGATGCCCATGTCAAAGGCACGGGGAAGCTCGTTCGGCATGATGGCGATGTTCCTCTGCCGGCCGGCAACGTCGCAGAATGCGAGGCGGATAAACTTCACACCGGCCTGCCGGACATATTCCATCACTTCCTGGGCAGAATAATTCATTTTCCGGCCCCTTTCAAATCAAATACTAAACTATATATTTCAGAAAAGCATTCCCGAAAATCACAAAACGCCCATCGGGAGAGGGCATGGCTCTCCCCCGATGAACGCCTTCGTCCACGGGCGGAATATTACAGCAAAGGCGCACTTTTGTCAATGGCTTTCCCCGGAAAACGGAGTATTGTACAAAAAAATTTCGCATTTGCTATTGACAAATGGCGAAAAAGAGCGTATAGTACGCCGCATCAAAGGCAAAGACGCCTCAGAAGGATATTTCTGACCGTTTTGCCTTTGTTTTTTTAGTTTTATACGCACAAAAGCGTTTGAACCGGGAGAAGTAACGCAGAGACTCACTCACAGAGAGTGCGGGGGGCTGAAAGCCGTACAGCGGAGTCTGCGCGAATAACACCCGGCGAGCTGCAAGCCGAAAGGGCGTCCGCCCGATTAAGCGCGCCGCGCAGACCCAGCGTTAATGGGTCAGGCTTTGACGGAAGCCGGAAAGAGAACAAAGACGGGTGGCACAGCGAGCGCAGCACTTGCCCTGTCGGATGCTGAATTTTCTTATATTCAGGAGGAAAATATCATGTGTTCGATCATGGGTTACATCGGAAGCTGTGTCTCTTTTTCTGCCTTCAAGGCCGCGTTTGACAAGACGCTGTCGCGCGGGCCGGACATGAGCCGCATCGTCGAGCTGCATCCGGGCTATCTGGGCTTCCACAGGCTGTCCATAATGGATCTGAGCGAGGACGGGATGCAGCCCTTCGCGCTGGACGGGAGCTATGCCGTGTGCAACGGTGAGCTGTACGGCTTTGAAAAGGAGCGGGAAAAGCTCTCCGGCAAATACAGCTTTGAAAGCCGCTCCGACTGCGAGATAATCCTGCCGATGTACAGGGAATACGGCACGGACATGTTCGCTATGCTGGACGCAGAGTTTGCCATGATAATATACGACGCCGGCACGGGTGGCCTCGTCGCCGCGCGCGACCCCATCGGCATACGCCCGCTGTACTACGGCTACGACGCGGAGGGCGAGATCATTTTTGCAAGCGAGCCGAAGAACCTCATGGGCCTCTGCGCGCGCATCATGCCCTTCCCGCCGGGACATTATTACAAGGACGGTAAATTCGTCTGCTTCTGCGACATTTCGCACGTGGACGCGGTGTGCCATGACAGCATCGGCGAGGTCTGCCGCGGCATACACGATAAGCTCGTCGCGGGCGTTGAAAAGCGCCTTGTGTCGGACGCGAAGCTCGGCTTTCTGCTGTCGGGCGGGCTTGACTCGTCGCTCGTATGCGCCATTGCGCAGAAGAAGCTGAAAACGCCGATACGCACCTTCGCCGTGGGCATGAAGTATGACGCCATCGACCTGAAATACGCCCGCGAGGTGGCCGAATACATAGGAAGCGAGCACACCGAGGTCATCATGACGAAGGAGCAGGTCTTTGACGCGCTTGAGGACGTGGTATATCTGCTGGGCACCTACGACATCACGACCATACGCGCAAGCATGGGCATGTACCTGATGTGCAAATGGATACACGAGCACACCGACGTGCGCGTGCTTCTGACGGGCGAGGTGTCGGATGAGCTGTTCGGCTATAAATACACGGACTTCGCCCCGTCGGCGCGGGAGTTCCAGCTTGAGGCGGAAAAGCGCGTGCACGAGCTGCACATGTACGACGTGCTGCGCGCCGACAGGTGTATCTCCGTCAACTCGCTTGAGGCGCGCGTGCCCTTCGGCGATCTGGACTTCGTCAAATACGTCATGGCGATAGACCCGGAGAAGAAGATGAACACTTACGGCAAGGGCAAGTACCTGCTGCGCCATGCGTTTGAGGGCGATTACCTGCCGCACGACATACTTTATCGCGAGAAGGCCGCTTTCTCCGACGCCGTCGGCCACTCCATGGTGAACTACCTGAAGGAGTACGCCGAGGGGCTTTACACCGACGAGGAGTTTGAGCGCAAGCGCATGAAATATGACCATGCCCGCCCGTTCACCAAGGAGTCGCTGCTGTACAGGGAGCTTTTTGAAAAGCACTATCCCGGCCAGTCTGAAATGGTGGCGGATTTCTGGATGCCGAACAAATCGTGGGAGGGCTGCGACGTGAACGACCCGTCCGCGCGCGTGCTGTCCAACTACGGCGACAGCGGAAAATAAGCACAAAAATAGTTCTTCGCGCAGGTCGAATTTTTCGCAATTCCGCCTATTGACAAGACGGCGGATAAGGCGTATAGTACGCACATCAAAAGGCGCTGACGCCTCGGAGGATACCTCTGACAGTCAGCGCCTTTTGCATTTGATATGAAAGGATTGAATAGAAATGACAACAGTCCCCGATTATTTTGGAAGCCTCGTATTTGATGACCGCGTTATGAAAGCAATGCTTTCTTCTGATGTATACCAGTCGCTCAGGAAAACCATCGACCAGGGTGAAAAGCTCGACCCGAAGGTGGCCGACGCCGTGGCGCTGGCAATGAAGGACTGGGCGCTGGCACACGGCGCCACGCACTTCACGCACTGGTTCCAGCCGATGACCGGCATCACCGCCGAGAAGCACGAAAGCTTCATCGCCCCCTCGCCCGACGGGCGCGTTATCATGGAGTTCTCCGGGGACGAGCTTATAAAGGGCGAGCCGGATGCAAGCTCCTTCCCGTCCGGCGGACTGCGCGCCACGTTTGAAGCGCGCGGCTACACCGCGTGGGACCCCACCTCTTACGCCTTTATAAAGGGCAAGACGCTTTGCATCCCGACGGCGTTCTGCTCCTACGGCGGGGAAGCGCTGGACAAAAAGACGCCTCTGCTGCGCTCGATGGAGGCGCTGAACAGGCAGGCGCTGCGCATCCTGCATCTGTTCGGGAAGGACGACGTGCGCTGTGTGCGCCCGAACGTCGGCCCGGAGCAGGAGTACTTCCTTGTGGACAAGGACATGTACAAAAAGCGCAAGGACCTTATATTCACCGGCCGCACCCTTTTCGGCGCGAAGCCGCCCAAGGGGCAGGAGCTTGACGACCATTACTTCGGCGCGATAAAGCCGAGAGTTGAGGAATATATGGCCGATCTGGACGAGGAGCTGTGGAAGCTGGGCGTGCTTGCCAAGACCGAGCACAACGAGGTCGCCCCGGCACAGCATGAGCTTGCCCCGATATACGCGGGCGCGAACATCGCCACGGACCATAACCAGCTCACCATGGAGATCATGCAGAAGGTCGCCGACAGGCACGGCCTTGTATGCCTGCTGCATGAAAAGCCCTTTGCCGGCGTGAACGGCAGCGGCAAACACAACAACTGGTCCATCTCCACCGACACGGGCATGAACCTCCTCTCCCCCGGCGCGACGCCGCACGACAACGCGCAGTTCCTTCTGTTCCTGTGCGCCGTCATCAAGGCCGTGGATGAGTATCAGGATCTGCTGCGCATGAGCGTGGCGACGGCCGGAAACGACCACCGCCTCGGCGCAAACGAAGCGCCCCCGGCAGTCGTGTCTATCTTCCTCGGCAACGAGCTGACGGCCGTGCTTGAATCCATCGAGCATGACGCGCCGTACAGCGCTGCGGAGAAGGCACCGATGAAGCTTGGCGTGCCCACTCTGCCGCGCTTCTTCAAGGACACCACAGACCGCAACCGCACCTCTCCCTTCGCCTTCACGGGCAACAAGTTTGAGTTCCGCATGGTCGGCTCCTCCAACTCCATCGCGTGTGCGAACATCATGCTCAACAGCGCCGTCGCGGAGTCGCTGAGAGTATTCGCGGACAAGCTTGAGGGCGCGGAGGACTTCGACAGCGCGCTGCACGAGCTTATAAAGAGCTGCATCACCGCGCACAAGCGCATCATCTTCAACGGCAACGGCTACGACGACAGCTGGATAAAGGAAGCGACTGAGAAGCGCGGGCTGCTCAACCTGCGCACCACGCCCGACTGCATGCCCGCCGTGCTGAGCGCGAAGAACATGGATATGCTCATCCGCCACAAGGTGTTCACCGAGGCGGAGATACGCTCCCGCTATGAGATAATGATGGAGAACTACTGCAAGACCGTCAGCATAGAGGCGCACACCATGGTGGACATGGCCAAGAAGGAGATCCTTCCCGCGATAGAGGCCTACACCATCGAGCTTTCCGACGCCGTGCGCGCGAAGAAGGCCGCCGATGCGGGCGCGAGCTGCCGCTATGAGGAGAAGCGCATCCGCCGCCTGTCCGCCCTGCTTGAGCAGATAGATGACGCCGTGGACGAGCTTGAAAGCGCGCTGGTGACGCTGAGCATGTCCGCCGACATCACGGCGCAGGCCAATTTCATCCGCGACGAGATAATCCCCAAGATGAGTCTTGTGAGAGTTCCCGCGGACGAGGCCGAGACCCTCACGGCCGAGAAGTACTGGCCCTTCCCCACCTACGGCGAGCTTCTGTTCGGCGTGTGACAACAAAGCTAACTCTCTTACTCATACTTTTCATACCTCTACATCCTTTTTCATTCAGGCTCTGCCCAAGCGGCGGAGTCTGAATGATTTTAAAGCGCAAAACGGGCGCGGCATTGGGAGGCTGCCGCGCCCGCTTTCTTTACGACCGTGCCCGCCGTGGCGGCGGGGCGGTTATAAAACGCTTTTACTTCTTGATGAACTTCTTATAGCCGAAATAACCCGCGGCGGCAACACCGGCGCAGAGAACGACCTTAAAAAGCTTCGAGAAAAATTTCTTCATTGTATTATCCCCTTCCATGGCCAAGCCGTTATTATTTTATGTATGCATCATATCCCATACGCCCGCAAAAGAAAACGGGCAAAGCGGAGAATACGCGCAAACTCGGGGCAATACGCGCGCTTTGTGCAAAATCAGGCGCGCTGCGGGAACTTGCGCACGGCGTTTTCGACGAAGCCGTCCACAAGCACGGCATAGCTATCGACCGTGGCGTCAACATCCGCCTTCATGCGGCCCCAGAGGAAGCGCAGGAAGAACCCGGCGAAGGAGTACCGGCAGAAGTCGGCGATCTCGCGCAGCTTCTCCTCCGGCACGGAGTACGCGGCGGCGGACTTCGTGACGAAGCTGTAGAACACGTCGGAGCTGAGCGAGAACACATAGCGCTCCATCCTGTCGCGCGAGAGCGAGTTGAAGATATGATAAACGATGTTCGGGCGCGCGGCGCAGGCCTTCATGAAGGCCTTGGTGGAATAACGCCAGTCGTCATACGGCGCTTCACCGGAGACGTATACGCTCAGCTCTCCGCGCAGCCATACATCCAGCAGGTCATAAATATCGCTGTAATGATAATAGAAGGTGTTGGAGCTTATCTCACAGCGCCGCACGAGCGCGGACACCGTGATCTTGTCGAAGGGCATTTCCTCCAGCATCTGCTGAAACGTGCTCAGAATCGCTTTCTGTGTATACTGTGCCATTGCGCGCCTCCCAATCATACTGCGTGTTATTATGCCGCATGTTGATAAACCGTGCGTCAACTGCGGCTCAACTATAATTGACATGCCATCGCAAAAGCCGCACGGCCCAGGTACGGCAGCGCCGGGTCACATCAGGTCAGATGTAGAACTTCGGCTCCTTCCGCCCGGCGCACATGACCTTCAGCGAGGCCGCGGCCGCAAGCTTCATCGCGCGCGGAAGATGGCGCACCTCAAACGGGCACACGCTGATGCAGCGCATACAGCTTATGCACTTGGCCGGGTCGGGCTTCATTGGGTCGCCGGGGTCGATGGCGCCGGTGGGGCATTCCTGCGCGCAGGTGCCGCAGCCGCTGCACTCCTTGCCGGAGACGGGATGGAAGGGCAGTCCGTCATACTTTTTATAATCGTGGCTGCCGGGCATGGCAACGGTCGTGAAGCTCTCCTTGGCCATGAGCTCCTTCAGGAAGCCCTTGAGCTTGGCCGCGTCGCCGTCGTCCGGGCGGCCCGCGCCGATGCTTCTGTCGAGCGAATGCGGCGCTATCATCTCACAGCCGCCGACGGTGCGGAAGCCCTGACGGCGCGCAAGGTCGCTCATCTCGATAAGGGCGTCGTCCACGGCGCGGTTGCCGTACACCGCGACCATGACGGCCGGCGTCCTGTCGCCGCGCACGCCGTCCATGCGCTTATAAAGCGGGCTGGGTATCCGGCCGCCGTAGACCGGAAAGCAGAAGAACAGAAGCTCGTCCGCGTCGTAGCTGAGGTCATAGCCAAAGGTCGTGATATCCAGCGCGTCCGCCTTAAGCTCTCCGGCGATCATCTGCGCCACCTTTTCCGTGCCGCCCGTCGGGCTGAAATATAATATTGTCGTTTTCATGTGCGTTCCCCTCTCACCTTTTTAATAAAAATAACACTTTGTGCAAAAAGCGTCAATATGTTAATGTGCGGAAATCAACAAAAAAGCGCCGCGCCGCGCGCATATTCGCCGGGAAAGGCAATATAATAAGCTTGAGAACTGCAAAAGGGGGCAATGCGCATGAACAGAGAGCAGGACGGAAAAATAATCACCGTGCCGAACATCCTCTCCGCCGCGAGGCTGTGCCTTATCCCGGTGTTCATACATTTATATATAGTACGCGCGGACAGCCGCATGGCCTGTCTGACGCTGCTGATATCCGGGCTGACGGACATTCTTGACGGATATATTGCGCGGCGCTTCAACATGGAAAGCCGCCTTGGCCGGGCGCTGGACCCCATCGCCGACAAGCTGACGCAGGGTTCGATGCTGCTGTGCCTTGTGAGCCGGTTCCCGATAATGGTGTATCTGCTGGTGCTGCTCATCGTGAAGGAGCTGTGCTGCGGCGTGACGGCCGCGCTGGTGATAAAGCGCACGGGCGCTGTCCTTCCGGCAAGCTGGCACGGCAAGCTGACGACATTTCTGTTGTACGCGGCGATGTGCGCGCATCTGGTGTGGATAAATATCCCCTCCGCATTGTCCACGGCGCTTGTCGGCGTATGCCTCGCGTCCATGCTGGTGTCCTTCGCGCTGTACGTCGTGCGCAACGTCAGCGCGCTTTATGGGCGCGGCGCGTAATATTATGTTGAATGCATTATGTTAATTATATTATGTCTATGATATTACGTTTATTATTTTATGTATATTAGATTATGTGTAGTATATTATGACACTTAAATTATGTATATATGATTATGTTTATAATATTACGTATATAAATATTATGTTAACCACATAAAATGTATAGCGCAGGAGGGGTATTGCTCCCCTCCTGCGCTGTGCGTTGTTGAGTCAGTTGAGGGCGTTGTTTCTCAGCGCCGCTTTTTGATGTATTTTTTGCTTGACATTTTCATGTATCTTTGCTATATTGTATGGGCTTGCTAGTATAGCTCAGTCGGTAGAGCAGCTGATTCGTAATCAGCAGGTCGTGTGTTCGAGTCACATTACTAGCTCCAAAATGTCCCGGAGGATGTCGGAAGGCATCTGTCCGGGATTTTTTGCGTCTGCACCGACGCGATTTTTAAGCGCCTGTGTTTGCCTTTATCCACCCCCATAGATTTCCCTCTTTGCTTAACTTATTGTATATTACAGGCAGCCATGACACTGACAATTATACTTCAATTTCCGCCGCTGTGCGGCTGCTGCTGACGGGCTGAGATTTAAACCTGTTCTCCGTAAGAAACAATGTATATTCATCATATTATATATATTTCATATTCGGCATCCGTACAAAATGCCGAATATATGTCCGCAGGCGATTTACCCCGTATAACGGTATTGACTTTGCTAAAAAAAGGGCTATAATTGAATACACAACTGGTATATGCCAGTCGGGATATACCACGCATGCCCGCTCGGTCAAAAGGACGGTATACATATGACAGAACCTGCTGCTCAGCCGTTATATAAATACATAAAGGACGAAATAGTCCGGCAGATAAAGGACGGCGTATACAAGCCCGATCAGTGCCTTCCATCTGAGCGCGATTTCTGCCTTATCTACGGCACAACACGCATGACTGTCCGCCATGCGCTAAACGATCTGGAGGTCGAGGGCGTTGTGTACAGGCTTCAAGGGAAAGGCACATTTGTGGCAGGAGCTAAGCTTGTGCAGCCGCTGATGCAGGTGACGGGCTTTACGGAGGATATGCAGCGCCGCGGCAAGACGCCCAGCTCCCGGCTGCTCTATGCCGGCGTTCAAAAGGCGAATCATGTCATTGCAAACGATCTTGGCATAGGTCTTGGTCAGGATTATATACTCATCCGCCGCCTGCGCTTTGCCGACGGCGTGCCGCTGGCGATAGAGGAGACGGCGCTGAGCTATCAACTGTGCCGCCCACTGCTGGATGATGACATCGCGCACAGCTCAATATACGGGCGGCTCAGGCAGATGGGAATAAAGCTTGTCACGGGAGATCAGTATATGGAAGCCACGCTCGCCGACAGTGAACAGGCTGAGCTGCTGCAGATCGACCGCGGTGCCGCAGTCATGCATATTGAGCGCCATGTCTGCACCGAACATGGGATCCCAGTCGAGTCCACATACTCCACCTACCGCGGTGACCAGTACCGCTTTTTCGTGGATTTTGACAGCACGCTCCGTTGATTTCAGAACGCAGTCTTGACCCGCGCTGTGCACGGGTTTTAAGATAAAAATTCAAAAGGAGAATACTAATGAAAAAGATCATCGCAATGCTTCTTGCTCTGGTCATGGTATTTGCTCTGTGCGCCTGCGGCCAGACCGCTGCACCCGCCGCTGAGCAGCCCGCCGCGGAAGAGGCAGCCCCCGCGTCAGAGGAAACCGCGCCCGCGGAAGACACCGTCACCGTTATGGTCCCGCCTGTGTCCGCCACCTATCAGGACGACATAGACACTTGGGCGGCCGAGTTCACCGCAATGTACCCCAACATCAAAATCGAAGTAATCAAGACCTCTTGGGACGATCACAACGACAAGCTCAGCACCATGGCAAATGCCGGTGAAGCGCCTGACATTGCTGAGATCTCCTACTCCAATATCGGGCAGTATGTTGACCTCGGTCTTGGCGTTGACATTTCCGCGTACATGGATGCCGACAGACTTGCCGACTACGACCAGAACGCAATGGACTATATGTCCATTGAGAACGTTCCTTACGGGCTTCCTCTCTACATAACCATTCAGTCTATCGGCGGCAACCGTGAAATGCTTGAAGCTGCCGGTGCTGACATTGAGAAGATTCAGTCCGAGGGCTGGACTTACGCCGAGTTCCTTGACATCCTCAAGGCCGGCACCACTGCCGACTGCTTCGGTTTCGCTTTCGCCAACTCGGGCGTCACCGCATCCGACGTTCCCAACATCATGGGTGTTATGGCTGGCCTCACCAATGCCTTCACTCCTGAGCTGAAGTATGCCTTCACCTCTGAGAATATGCTCAACCTCCTCAACGCCATCGAGGAAATGACCAAGGCCGGCTATATGCCCAACTACGCTGTTGAAGCAGGCCAGCGCATGGTCATGTGCCAGCAGGGCAAGACCATGATCTTCGGCAAGGCAATGCCCCTTTTCGAGAACAACATCAACAAGAACAACGCCGCTCTCGAGGCCAATGACGGCACCGCCGTTGAGAACTCCATCCCCCTGAGCTACGTCTTCCTCCCCATGCCCACCATGGACGGCGTGACTGAGTCCTGCTTCGGCACGGTCGATGGTCTCATCGCTCTGCGCAATAACAACACCACTGACGAGCACCTCAAGAACGTCTGCCTTGTCATGGATTACCTCTGCTCCGGTGAGCGTGTCGCCGCCGTTGACTCCACGCTGCTGCTCGACCCTGTCTGCCAGACCGGCCGCGATGCTTACGTCAGCCCCGAGGGCATTGACGAGGGCAACGCCGCATGTGCAGCGCGTGAGATCGGTCTCGTCGTTGCTCCTCCTGCCGGTATTTCCGTTGAGCAGGCAGCTAACGCCAAGACTATCATGGACGAGGTCATAGTGCCCAAGTTCCAGTCCCTGCTTGCTGGTGAAGCTACCGCGCAGGAAGTCTTCGACGCCATTAATGAGCGTGCCGTTGAACTGTTCGGCACGGACGGCATCGTCAATGGGCTTCTGTAAACCATCGGCGCCGCCGAAAGCGTGATAATACATTTCTGCCCCGCCCAGCTTCGGCCGGGTGGGGCAGATTTTAACAGTACGGAGGTAAAGACTATGAGCAAACACAGAGGTCCGAGGCTGGGCTCCCGTCGTTTTCGTTTTCGGGACGACGACTGGTGGGGCTATGCCTTTATATTTGTGGCTATGCTGGTTTTCTGCGTGTTCACGCTCTACCCTGTATTCAGCGCCATCAAGACGAGCTTTCTGAAATATAAGCCGTTCGGATCTGAATTTATCGGGCTGAAAAACTATGCAGACAGCTTCAAAAGCGCACTTTTCTACAAGGCGGTCAAAAACACCATTGTCTACACCGCCGTTGTTGTGCCGCTGTCTTTGCTGATAGCCTTTTCTATTGCGATAATGATACTGCCGTTCAAAAAAGGCGTGCAGTCGGTGTTCAAGTCGATCTACTATCTCCCCGGTATCGCATCGGGTGTGGCGCTGTCCGTCGTGTGGCTGTGGCTGTATGATTCATCGCCGGACGGGCTTTTTAATCAGGTACTCTCGTTCTTTGGCCTGCCGGCGCAGAACTGGCTTTCGTCAAGCAAGACATCCATGCTCTCGCTGATGCTGATGGCGCTGCTCTCCGGGCAGGGCACAAATATCATCATCTACATAGCAGCGCTCCTCGGCATTGACAACAGCTACTTTGAAGCGGCGGAGCTCGACGGCGCGACCTTCTTCCAAAAGATACGCTACATCGTGTTCCCGCTTGTCAAGCCCACGACGCTCTTCCTCCTCGTGACGGGAATAATCGGGTCGTTCCAAGTATTTCAGAACGCCTTTCTCATGACGGGCGGCGGCCCTGACAACAGCACGACGATGATAGGTCTGCTCATCTACAAGAACGCGTTTGAGTATTCCAAGTTCGGTCTTGCCTGCGCGCAGGCCATACTGCTTGCCATCGTCATCGCGCTTATCTCCATGCTCCAGTTCAAGCTGATGGGCGTGGATGTAGAATACTGAGGAGGTGCGCCATGACAACAGGTCTGTATTCCCAGCATCTCAACGACAGGAAGAAGCTTTATATCCGCAACATCGTGCTCGCGCTGCTGCTCATTCTATTTGCGGCGCTTGCACTCTTCCCGATATTCTATATGATAATGTCCTCGTTCGGTCCTGCCGTCGCAACGGCGGGCACATCGCGTTCCGTCATTCCGAAGCGTCTCACGCTCGATTCTTACAAGGCATTTTTCAGCTTCAACCGATACTCAGTGCGCTGGATATGGAACAGCTTCGTCGTCGCCTCACTCACGGTCATCGGCAACGTCATATTTGCCTCACTCGCGGGCTATGCCTTTTCAAAGATCAACTTCAAGGGCCGCAGGTGGATGTTCGGCATGATACTTGTGGCAATGATGATCCCCTATCAGGTGACGCAGGTTCCGCTCTATATTCTTATTGCCAACAAGCTGAAAATGACAAACACCTATGCCGCACTCATTCTTCCCGGCGTCGTTACATCGTACAATATTTTTCTGGCAAAGCAGTTCTTCACAAGTATCCCTACACCGCTCATTGAGAGCGCGAAGCTCGACGGGTGCAGCCAACTGCGCATATTTATAAAGATAATCATGCCGCTTTCAAAGACCGTGCTTGCTGTTATGGCGATAAACACGTTTCTTTCAACATGGAACTCTTTCTTCTGGCCATTTCTTGTCACGAGCAAAGATTATATGTACACCATTCAGGTCGGTTTGAAGACCTTTAAATTCGCCAACGAGACTCTGCTCGCGCCGATGATGGCAGGGGCAACGCTCTCTGCACTGCCGATGTTCATTCTTTTCTTCGCGCTGCAGAAATACTTCCTTGAGGGCGTAACGATCGGCGCAGTAAAGGGCTGAGATAAGAGGAAAACATCAATGAAAACTTCTGACATAACAAAGCTTGCGACCGAGCGGCGCAATCCGCGCAGCCGCGATATTGACCGCCTGACAACTAAGGAGATGGTTGAGCTCATCAACAGCGAGGACAAGAAAGTTGCCTGCGCTGTTGAGAAGGTCTGTCCGCAGATTGCCGCCGCCATAGACCTCATATACACACGCATGAAGCGCGGCGGGAGGCTCATCTACTGCGGGTGCGGTACTTCCGGGCGTCTCGGCATACTCGATGCCTCCGAATGCACGCCGACGTATTCCGTTTCGCCGGAGACTGTGCAGGCGGTCATCGCAGGCGGAAACAATGCGGTCTTCAATGCCGTTGAGGGCGCAGAAGACAGCGCCGAGCTTGGCGCGGAGGATATGCGCAGACTTGCCTTGACGGAGAACGACACACTCGTCGGCATCGCCGCGAGCGGCAGGACGCCATATGTCCTTGGCGCAATGAAAGCGGCGCGTGCCGCTGGCGCGGGCTTGATCGGGCTGACCTGCTGCCCCGGCTCTGAGATAGAGCGTGCGGCGGATATCGGTATTTCCCCCGATCCCGGTCCCGAGGTGATCACAGGCTCGACCCGCATGAAGTGCGGCACGGCACAGAAGATGGTGCTGAATATGCTTTCCACGGGTACGATGGTCAAGCTTGGCAAGGTATACGGCAACCTTATGGTCGATGTGAAGCCCTCGAACGAAAAGCTCGTGCATCGCTGCATTTCCATCGTGCGCGAAGCAACCGGAGCAGACGAAAAGACTACCGTAGCCGCGCTTGAAGCGTGCGGCTACAAATGCAAGACCGCGATAGTCATGCTGCTGTGTGCTGTTGACGCCGGTGAGGCTGAGGCGCGGCTGGGCAGGAACGATGGGCGCGTGGCAGACGCAATACGGTAATAAAAAGGCAACGCCGAATAGCACGGCGTTGCCATACTGTATATATGCTTACAAACTTATCTTCCCCATGACGACTGGGTGTCTTGCCCCTGTTACGGAAGGGACATTGTTGGCATGTGCAAATATCGCCTCGTTTGCCAGTATGGCAAAGGCGAGCGCCTCCTTCGCGTTGCCGTCAAAGCCAAGCTCTTCATTCGTCATCACCCTGCACGCAGGCAGAAGCTGGCGGATATGCCGCATGAGCGTTTCGTTCATCGCGCCACCCCCGCCGACGATGAGCCGCGCGGGCAGTTCCGGTGCGAAGCCGCGTACCGCCGCGGCTATACACTCTGCTGTGAAGCGCGTTGCCGTTGCGAGCACATCCAAAAGCGGGATGCTTTCAGACTTGGCATATGCGCAAATGGACGCAACGTAATCCGCGCCGTAACGTTCACGCCCCGTCGTTTTAGGCGGACGCTGCGCGATGTACGGATCGGCCATCATACGCCGCAGGAGCTTTTCATTCACGTGCCCATGTGCGGCAAGCGCGCCGCCCGCATCATATGTCGCCGTGCCATCCGTCATGCGTGCGGTGACAGCGTCCATGACCATGTTGCCCGGCCCCGTGTCGAACGCAAGGATATCATTCAGCCCGCATCCAGCAGGGAGAAAGCTGATATTTCCTATCCCGCCGATGTTTTGCAGGGCAACGCACTCGGTTTCACTGCGGTAGAGCAGAAATTCCGTATATGGCACAAGCGGCGCACCGAGTCCGCCCGCTGCCATATCCCTCACGCGAAAGTCGCCCACAACAGGGCACGAGAACGCCTCAGCGAGCATCGCGTCCTCACCCAACTGGAGCGTGCCGTGCAGCTTATGGCCCAGATATTTCTCTTCAAGAGGTATGTGCCAAAAGGTCTGGCCGTGGTTCCCAATGAGGTCTATGTCCTCCGTACGCACACCGGCATGGCGGCAGAGCTCGCGCCCCGCATCGCAATACAGCTCTCCAAGAAGAAAGTTCATGCGGCAGAAGTCCGCCGCGGCGGCAGCGCCGCCGCCGGCGAGGCGAAGTATCTCCGCGCGGACTTCCGGCTCGAACGGCATAAATACGAAATCGCGCTGCTTCACGCGTGCCGCCGTGCCGTGACCGTGTATCTCGGCGAGAACGGCGTCGATCCCATCCGCACTCGTGCCGGACATGAAGCCGATGACGAGACGGGATGGCTTATTTATAAGTGTCAGTATCGGATGCACTATAGATCCCCCAACTCCCCGCTTAGCGCGGCAGATATCAATTTGAAGTTTATTACGCTGAACAGTATTTGTCAAGCAACGTACAAAAGGAGAAAAAACATGGACAGGACCCTGCTTGGTCAGCGGCTTGGCTTCGGCTTTGAAGGCACCCGCATTCCCGATGACTTTGCCGCGCTCGTGCGCGAGTATAAAATCGGAAACGTTGTGTTATTCCGCAGGAATATTGAAAATAATTCACAGCTGCGTCAGCTGTGCAGAGATATTCAGTCGCTCATCATCGGAGAGACCGGGCATCCGGCTTTTATCACGATCGATCAGGAGGGCGGAATGGTCACACGCCTTGCGCCCGATGCTGTGAATGTACCGGGCAACATGGCCGTCGCCTCGACAGGGCGCATTGAGGACGCATACACCGCCGCCGCGATAACTGCGCGTCAGCTGCGCGGCGTGGGCGTGAACTTCAACCTTGCGCCGGTGCTGGACGTCAACAGCAACAGCCGCAACCCTGTTATCGGGGTGCGCAGCTACGGTGATGACGCCGCACGTGTCGCCGCACTTGCCCGCGAGGCCGTGCGCGGATATGCCGAGGCGGGCGTGCTTTGCTGCGGCAAGCACTTTCCCGGGCATGGCGACACTGCGGTTGACTCTCATCTGGGACTGCCGTGTATAGATAAGTCGCTAACTGAACTTGAAGAGACTGAGCTTTTACCGTTCCGAGCCGCAATAAGCTCCGGCATACCTGCCATTATGAGCAGTCACATACTCTTCCCGCGAATTGAGCCGGAAAACATCCCCGCGACTATGTCTGCGGCCATCATGCGCGGCGTGCTGCGCGGCCGGCTGGGCTTCAATGGCTTGACGCTTTCCGACTGCATGGTGATGGACGCGATACGTGCTCACTACGGCACGGCAAACGGCGTTGTCGCCGCACTCCGCGCCGGGGTGGATATAGTTTTTGTGTGCAGCGACATTGAACTTCAGCGCGCGAGCGCCGAAGCTGTTGCCGCCGCGGCAGCGCGTGGCGATTTTGACAACGCGGATATGTATGAGAGCATTGCGCGTATTTTTGACGCTAAGGCAAAGTATGCCTTTACGGATGCAAAGCCCGAGCTGTGCGGCCGTCCGGAAGACTTTGCCGCGGCACGGGATATTTCACGCCGGGCAATTACTGCGCTCGACGGCGCGGTCATCCGCGCGGATGAGAATACTTTCTTCTGCGGTTGTGCCGACTACCGCGTCACTCAGGCGGCAAATGACAGTACGGATGCGCTGCCGTTTGCGGAGTATATGCATCGCCGCTTCGGCGGAAAATATGTCACCTGCTCGCTTGACCCGGATGCGGTGGAAATCACGCACATTATTGAGATCGCCGATAGCTGCGGCAGCATAATAATGTCAACGTGCAATGCCCATATTTATAAAGGACAGCTCAAGCTTGCGCGCGCACTGGCTGCGGCGGGGCATGCCATGACCGTTGCCGCCTTGAGAAATCCTTATGACCTTGCCCAGCTCCCACGCAGCGTACACCGTGTCGCGGCATGGGACTACACAGCGGACAGTCTTGCCGCGCTCGCCGAGGTATTCTCCGGCGGGATATGCGGCGGTGTGATGCCCGTAAGATTGTAAGGAGGGCTGACGATATGTTTATTGCCGGAATAGACGGCGGCGGTACATCTACACGCCTTGAAATACGCGATGCAGACAATAATTTTATCCGCCGTGAAAGCTTCGGCGCGTTCAACATCTCCGCCATCGGTGCGGATGCATTCAGTGCGCGCTTAGGTGAGGTGTTTGCTGCTTGCGGGGATATGAAAGAGTGCGCCGCGCTGTGCATCGGCGCGGCCGGATCATCGCTTCCGCTCACGGAGCGGATCATACGCCGTGCGCTTGACCTTGCAGGCTTCCGTGGTGCGCTGCGTCTCTGCGGCGATCATGAGATTGCTCTGCGCGGCGCGATGGACGGCGCTGGGTGCGTCCTCATTGCAGGTACGGGGTCAATATGCTTTGGTGTCAACAACGACGGTGTATCGGCGCGCTGCGGCGGTTACGGGCATATCCTTGACGATGCCGGCAGCGGCTACGCCATCGGGCGTGCTGCTCTGCGGGAAGCTGTGCGCAGTGCTGACGGGCGGAGCGAGCCTAGCGCGCTGAGCCGAACCGTATTGGCGCGCTTCCCCTATGGAATCGGTGAGCTTGTAGAATACGTATACAGTAAGGCTGACAAAGCAGACATTGCGGCGTTTGCGACGGCCGTAATAGAATGCGCGGAGTCCGGCGACAAGGCAAGTCTCGATATCCTTCGCCGTGAAGCGCGGGAACTGAATGAACTTGTGTATGCGCTGTCCCGGCGGCTTGGCATGGCAAAACCGCGCACGGCGCTCCTCGGAGGTCTGCTCACATCGGACAACGTATATAGCAGCACGGTTCGCAGTGAGTTGGAAAGCTCTGCTGAGATCGTTTTTCCTGTGCACGATGCCCTTTGGGGCGCGGCGCAGATGGCGTATGAGCAAACCTGCAAGTGACGTTTGCTATACCTACACCAGGAACGTAATTGCCGCTCATGCCAGCAGATGTGTTCTAATTGGATACCCTCCTTATAGAGGCAGGTGAGATTGACAGTACCGTGCTTCGCGTTATCGTTATGTTTATAACCTAATCGTCGGCAATTGAGGTATATGATGTCGTTGAATGTATTCCGTCCTATGTCAGAGACCGCGGAAAAGCTCCTAAAGATCAAGTACGATATGGAAAGGTTTGCCCGCCAGAATGTCACGGGCTCTGTCAACAACTCCAATCTGCTGAGCTTCTCCAGCCCCGGCAACCTGCGATGTGGTTATGATGTTATCCGGGATGCATCGGACATGTCCGGAATCCATGTAGTGCATACGACGGGGCGTGAAAACATCTTGAAAGAGTTCCTTGCCGGCGGACGCGGCAGCAGGTATATCGGAGATTCGATCCCCCTTGTGCGGCATATATGCAGCGAGACGTGGACACCTTTGCGCGCAGCGTTTCCATGAGCGGCTCGCTTGGCCGCA
>ENA-OUQF01000559-OUQF01000559.1-human-gut-metagenome-genome-assembly--contig:-NODE-559-length-27460-cov-5.516548_pt1 | contig 27460 bp, 18 predicted proteins | sample MGYA00237947_ERZ548826 | MGnify/ENA primary metagenome ERZ548826 (study PRJEB26490, sample SAMN05194701) | human gut metagenome | biome: terrestrial biome; feature: human-associated habitat; material... | reverse complement strand
CATAATCCGAAAGAGAAAACGCACGAACACGAGCTTCCCGACGAATACGAAGGGATACGGATCGAATATCCGCTCGGCACGGCGACCGTCATTCCGAAGCGCACGGCGGAATTTCGAATTTTGTCCGAAAGCGAAAGCTTTGAGGCGGCGCGCGAGCTTTGTACGGAGGTTCGGGAAGAAATTTCGAAAATCGCGTCGCGGAAAGATCAATAAAAAAAGCGCTCCTTTTCTCTTTTTCGAAAAGGAGCGTCCTTTTTATGTTCCCGCCGTCCTTGCCCGCACGGGGCTGAAGCCGTATTGCTTTCGAAAGCTTCGATAAAAGACGGTATAATCCGAAAAGCCGCATTCGCGCGCCGCGGCGGTAGCGGGAACGCCGTCGCGCAGCAGCGAAAGCGCCGCCGAAAGACGTTTTTGCGTCACATAACCGTGCAGACTTCCGCCCGTCACGGTCTTAAAGCGGTGCATGAGATACGATTTGCTGATGTAAAACTCTTTGGCGATGATCTCCGCCGTCAGCGGCTCGGCGTAGTGTGTGTGAATATACTCGATTACCGCGTCGATCTTCCGATCGGCGATCTCGCCTTTTTCGCCTTTTTCGCAAAGGGACAGCCGATTGATGAAAACCAAAAAACGCAAAACGGCGCTGCGGCACAAAATGTCCGCCGCATATCCCTCCGATCCGTTTTCTTTTTCCCATTCCTCCACCGCCGCCGTCAGCTCATGCCGCACGTCGACGCCCGCGTGCAAAAGGCAGGTACCCGCCGTATCGGCGCGCAAAAAACAGCGAGAAAGCGCCTTTTCTCCGCCGTCACAGCGGTCGAGAAAGTCCGACGAAAGAAACAAAACCACCCGCTCATACGCGCACAAAGCGTCGGTTTTGGAATGATGGATCTTATTCTTCGGCACAAGCAGTATATCCCACGGGCGCAAAACATAACTTCGCCCCTCGATGATATACGTAACGCTGCCCTCAAGGCACAAAATGACCTTGTGAAAATCGTGCGCATGACTGCCGAAATCCATGGCACGTTTGTCGTAAATGTGAAACAGCCGATAATCGCCCTTCAAATATCCACGCAGCTGCGCCTGTCCCGCCGTCATATTTTTCTCTCGCTTTCCCTCTTTGCAAAGCATGATTTGCAATATACAGGGCTATTTTAACGCAAAAAAGAAGAATTGTCAAGTAAAAGGACAAAAGGCAAAAGGCAAAAAGCCGCGCCCTTTTTTCGGACGCGGCTTTTCGTTCGCTCTTTGCCATGCGTGCGGTACGGTACGGCGTTTGCGATTTTTAAAAATGCACCTCGACCGTCCGCGCGCTCGGTTCGATCGGCTCATCTGTGATTTTTCCGTCCACCGTCCGAAATTTCTTTCCGTCGGCAATATATTTTACGGTAAGATCGTAGCCGAACAGCTTTACCTCCAGCGCGCTTCCCGCCAAAACCTCGGGAAAAGGAAAGGGGAACGACGGGTCGAGAAAAAGACGCGGCTTATCGAGAACCTTTTCAAAACGCAGACCGAAGCCGTAGCGCAGTGTCAGCCGATACAGCCAGCCCGCCGCACCGGTATAATGCGTCCAGCCGCCCCGCCCCTCGTGCGCGGGGTTGGAATAGATGTCCGCCGCGACGGCATACGGCTCGGTCTTGTATGCCGCGCGGACCTTTTCGGATACCGCATCGCTCGTTCGGTAAGCGGGGTTGGAATCAAAAAGGATCGCGCCGCCGAAATCGGAAAGCTCCCTTGCCGTTTTCGTGTCCGTTCCGTTCAGCTTTTCGGCGCAGTCAAAACAGCCGAGAGCGCAAAACAGGGCACCGTGGGTATATTGCCCGCCGTTTTCGCGGATTCCGGGCGGATAGCCGCCGATATACCCCGCCTTTTCCGTTTCGTTCTCCGTGCCGAACGGAGGCGACAAAAGCTTTGTAAGAGAAAACGTTTTGTCCCGCAGTATTTCTCTTGCCGCAAGCAGTGCCTTTGCCGCTTTTTCGGGCGGCGCGACATTACAATAAGAAGAAAATGCCTGCGGCAGGATGTCGAGCCGAAAAGGGCTTTCCGAAAGGAGTCCGAGCGGCTTTCCGTCGTCGTAATAGGCACGAATAAAAGTGCCGCTTTTTTCGTCGTAACCGTACTTTTCGATTGCGGTGCGAAGCGACCTTGCGCCGTCAAGGAGTGCGTCTACAGTCTCTTTACCGCCGCGTTTTTCGCCGATTGCCGCGAAGCGCTCAAGCAGCAGTACCGCAAACTGACTCACCCAGACGCTTTCCCCCTCTCCGCCGCTTCCGACAAGACTGTACCCGTCGCACCAGTCGCACGAACCGATCTTGCAAAGCCCGTGTTTTCCGCGAAGCGAAAGCGTTCGTTTCAGCGCCCGCAGACAGTGAAAGTACAGCGGTTCGCAAAGTGCGCTCTTGTGAAATGCTCGGTATTCTTCGGCTTTTTCGGGCGAAAGAGGTTTGCCGTCAAGATAGGGTATCTTTGTATCGAGAAACGAAAGCTCGCCGAACAGATCGGCATATTCGACACAGGCGTACACCAACCACAAAAGGTCGTCCGAACAGCGCGTGCGCACTCCGCGATCGTCGGGCGCATGCCACCAGTGCAGAACATCTCCCTCGGGGAATTGATGCGCGGCGGCGCGGAAAATGTGCGCAAGCGCCCGACGGCGGTCGGAATAAAACAGCAAAATCGCGTCCTGAAGCTGATCGCGGAAGCCGTACGCGCCGCCCGACTGATAATAGCCCGAGCGCGCAAGAAAGCGCGAAAAAACGGCGTCATAGGCATAAAACGTTCCGAACATTTTCTGGAGCGAGAGCGATTTTGCAAGCGGTCTTGCGGGAATAAAACGGACGGCGGGCAAAAGTGCGCGCGCAAAGCGCTCGGGCGGTTTTTCGCCGTCAAAAGAAAGAAACGCTTCCGCGCGCGTTCCTTTCCGAAAAGCGCCCAAGCCGAAAACGGCGCGTCCCTCGGAGGAAACGAGCTTTCCGCCGCACAGCAAAAAAGGCGAATCGTTTTTCTGCGGCGCGATGCAGTCGGAATCGAGAAACAAAAAGCCGACAAAATTCGAAAAGCTTTCGGAAAGGGGGCTTTCAAAGAAAATGCGGTTTGCGTCCCGCCGCTCCGCACGGCAAAGCTCGCCGAGTCGCCCCATCACAGGGCGCAGTCGAAAATACAGCAGCGCGCCTTCCGCCGCATTCGAAAAATCGACCGCGATGTTTTTTCGCGGAAGCTTTTCGGAGCAAAAGACCGTAATACGGTAGGAAAAAGCGCCGATCTTTCCTTCGTAAACGGCTTTTGCGGGAGCAAAAAAGACCTTTTCGGCGCAGAAAAGAAGATCGTACCGCATCCCGTTCGCTTCGTAAAGCAATACTTCGCCGTCCTCTTCACGGCGCGGATTGCCCCTATACGGCGTTATGCGCCGCTCCGAAGCGTTTTTGTAAAACGTATAACCGAGCGAGTTTTTTGTCACGACGGTCCCGATGTTTTCGCCCGCCAGCACGTGCGAAAAGGGCGTTTCGGCTTCGCTTTTTTCCACATAAAATCCGCCGTCGGCAAAGATGCCGCCGCGAACACGAAAGCCGTCCTTCGGAAGAGGAAGAGCGCTTCCCTTGCGTATCGGCCCGGTATACGGATACGGAAAAGCGGGCGCGGGGTTTTCCGACGCCGAAACAAAGCGGAAAGTCGGCATCTCCCCTTCGGATTCTCTCTTTTCCAAAAGGTGTATTCCGCCGCTTTTTCTTCCGACGTACCCTTCCGCCCCGCAGGACGATAAGAGCTTCTGCAGCTTTTTCCGCACCGTTCCGTTGTAACGATCATACTCTTCGTAAAAGAGCACAAGGTCAATCCGCACGTTTTTCATGATCAAAAGCCGAAAGGCGCGCAACAGCTTTTCCGCCTCCGAAAAATGCGAAGGCTCTGAAATATCGAACGTGTAGATCGGAAGATCGCCCGATATGCCGTGCCTCCAAAGAGCATCGCGGGAAAGCACAGCATCCTTTTCGGCTTTTCCTTTTCGAAGAGCGCTCGGTGCGCACACGGTGCGAAGAAGCTTTTCGACCGTGCCGTCGGATTTTGTCTGCGATATTCCGGCGGCAAGCACGAACGAAGCGGAAATGCCCGAAAGCTCGTTTTGTACCTCGGAAAAGCTATACTTTCGCGCGTTTTCGACCGCTTCGATCGCCTCGCTTCGGCTGTGAGTCAAAACGAGAAACATCTCCGCGCTTTTGACGGCGGGAAGACGCAGAAGCGCCGCGGGTGAAAGACATGCGCCGATCGAATCGGTAAAATCGTGCGCAAACAGTTCTTCCGAGATCCGCTCGGGAAGGTCTTCCCCGCGCGTTTCAAAGTCAAACGAAAGCGCCTTGTCGGAAAAGGCGACGGCAAGAAAGGTCGCCTCTTCCCCCTCGTCGCGCGGGCGGCGTTTATACAGCAAAACATTTTCTTCGGTCAGAAATTCCGATTCGACAAACAGCCCCGAAAAGGCGGGGTGTGCGTCGTGCCGCTTTTGCGAAAAAAGAAGCGGATAAAAGAGAAAGCCGAGCGGAAATGCAAGATCTTTGTCGTTGGTATAGCGCACGCGCAAAAGAGATCGAGCGTTCGGCGAAAGCGTGAAACTTACCGTGTGGACCGTGCCGTCCGCCTCCGCGCAGTAAGAGACCGAGCCTTCGCTGTAAGAAAAAGCGCGAAAGACGCTGCCTTTTCCGTCCGCAAGCGAAGAAAGACCGAGTGTGCCGCCCTCGGTGCCGACATAGGCAAAAAGCGATTCGGGACGGTCACGCAGCGAAAAGTCCGAATCAAAAGCCGAAAGCTCGCCGAGCGAAAGACGCATATGCCCGCGGTCGCTTGCCAAAAGGCAGGCTTTTCCGTCCGAAAGACAGGCAAAATGCATATCGGTCTGCGACAACGGAAGCTCGACGGGCGGGTCGGAAAACGCCTTTTCGCGCCTGATATTCGGAAGATTTTCTCGTCTGCGCTTTCGTATGACCGCGTTGACGGGAATTTTTTCCTCTAAAAGCCCAAAAGCGCATGCCATCCGCCCGTCGCGCATAAAACGGCGCACGACGCTTCCGTACAAGACGTTGGATACCGCGGCAAGGCTCATTCCCATGTGGTGCGCCATATAGCTTTTAACGGGCGCACAGCCGTTCTTTGCCCGCCCGGGCGTGAAATCGCACGCCTCGTAAAGACCGAATTTGCCGTACAGTCCGAGCTTTGTCAGACGCTCGAGGTCGTAAAGCACCTTTTTTACGCCGACGCAAAGCGCAAGATAAGCGGAATACGGCGAGAGAACGAGATCGTCGGCAAGATCGTTTTTCAGTCCCAGCATCGGAACGCCGAAGGCTTTGTAGCGATAGTTAAGATCGCAGTCAAAGGCAAAATAGCCGCTCTCGGAAATGCCCCACGCGCCGAGCGCGCGCCGCGCCCGCTGTGCCCGTCCCGCAAAGACAAGTGCTTCGTATTGCAAAGAGCCCTTTTGAAGCGGCATAAACAGCGTCGGCATAAAATATTCAAACGCCGTTCCCGACCACGAAGCAAGTCCGATATAGCCCTGCGCGGAAATGAGCGGGCGCGCAAGCGCGCTCCAATGCTCGGACGGGACGGTGCGCCCGGCGGCGGCGACATAGCTCAAAATGCGCGATTCGCTCATCAGATAGTCATAATAGCTCTCGTCGGGGTATTCTCTGCCGTCCCGCACGCAAAGCCCGACACGAAAAAGCTTTTTTCGGGGACAAAACAGCACCGAAAGATCGGTTTTTTCGATCAGCTCCGAAAGCCGTGCGATCAGCTCCAAAAGCGCGGGCGTCTCGTCGGCATAATCCGAAAGCCCCTCCTTCAACGCGATGAGACAGGCGACGAAATTTCCGCTGTCCACCGACGAAACATAGCGGGGCGAAAGCACCGAAAGATCGGTCGTGTCGTACCAGTTATAAAGATTTCCTTTGTATTTTTCGAGCCGAAGAATCGTGCCGAGCGTGTTTTCCGTCCTCCTGCACAGCGTATCCGAGTCGATAAAGCCCATATCCCGCGCGCAGAGAAGGCTGACAAGATACAGTCCGATATTGGTCGGCGAGGTGCGGTGCGCCGTTTTTTCAAAGGGAAAAAGCTGAAGATTGTCGGGCGGAAGAAAATGTTCGGCGGCGCAGACGGTCTTTTCGAAAAATTTCCAGATATCCTTTGCGTACAGGCGAAGCGTTCGGCTGTCCTCCTCCGAAAGCTTCGGCTCGGCGCTTCGGTCTCGGCAGAAAAGATGCGCAAACAGCGGCATGAGAAAAAAGGCAAGCCCCGCCGCTTTCAACAGTCCGTGCGGTACGGCGAGAAAGAAGAACGCGCCGATAAAAGAGGAAAACAAATAATTCGAAATCACCGCCGAAAGCGAGAACCGCTTTTCGTCCGAGCTTGCCGCCGTCGTCCATTCGAGAAGCTTCCGTCGGGAAAAGCAAAGGCGGTAAAGCGAACGAAGCACCGCGTCGAGAGCCGAAAGCGCCTCTTTTGCGAGCATGGCACCGCAAAACAGCATGCGCAGAAAACTTTGCCAAAGGCTGACGGTGACGCCCGACGAAAAGAATTTCCGCGATACGCTTCGGATCGCAAGCGAAGAAAAGACTCGAAAAAAGTCGCACAAAAACGGGATCATATACGGGAGAAAAGCGCAGAAGGTGAGAAAGGAACGGCAATCCTTTAAAAAGAACGCCGCGGCGAGAAGAAAGAACGAAAAAACGGGCGTTACGGCGCGGCGGGCATTTTCGAGCAGCTTATACTTCGAAAGAGCCGAAAAGAAATGCGCCCTTCTTTTGCCGTCGACCGTGACATTTCTTCCTGTATAGATCAGATTTTGCATGTCTCCGCGTATCCAGCGGTGTTTTCGTTTCAGATACGAAAGCGTGTTTTTCGGAAATCCGTCGGTGAGGGTAATGTCGCAAAGCTGCGCCGTGCGGAGCCGTTCGCCCTCCAAAATGTCATGACTCAGAATCGTATCGTCGGGAAAGATATCCGCCTTGCAGATCGTCTCGTAAAAAGCATCGACGTCAAAAATGCCCTTGCCGCAGAAATTGCCGGTGGAAAAGAGCGATTGAAAGGATGAAAAGGATGCGTTGGCATACGGTTCGATCCCCCCTTCGCACATAAGGCGGGAAAAAGGCGTCGCTCGGGCGCGGGAAAGCTCGGTTCCCATGCGGGGCTGAAGAATTCCGTAGCCCTCGGTCACGATTCTTTTCTTCGGGTCGATCACGGGGCGGTTTTCGGGGTGAAGCATTTTTCCGACAAGCCGTTTTGCCGCGCCGAGTCCGAGATTGGTGTCGGCATCGAGTGTGATAACATATTTTACGCTTCGGAGAGGAAATTCGGAAACGCTCGGGAAGATCTCGAGCGACGTTTTTTGTCCTTTGATATGCTCTGCAAGCTCAATGACCGCGCCGCGCTTGCGTTCATGCGCCATAAAGACTCGCTCGCCCTTGGAGTAGCGGCGGGGGCGGATAAAGAGGAAAAACCGATCGCCGTATTTTTTTCGCAAAGCATCGATACGTCCCTCGGCATAGCGAAGAATTTCTTCGTCGCGGTGATCCTCTGCACTTCGGCTGTCGGGAAGATCGCCGAGTATCCCGAAGGCGATGTTTTCTTCCGAGTTGGCGTTATAAATGCGCTCGAGCCGCGAAAAAAGCGCTGCGTCCCCTTTTTCGCCCGTGAGAAGCGACGTGATAACGCAAAGTGTCCTTCCCTCCGGCGGAATCGAGGAAAGATCAAGTTCGGGAAGATTTTCATCGCGGCGAAAAAAGCGCGAAAAGAGCGTGTCGGTCAGAAAATGCGCCGTTTCGGAAATGGGAAAGAACAAAAGCGGAAAAAGATACAAACGGGAAAAGAAAGCGCAAAGAAAGCTTCCGCCGAGCGACAAAAACGCAAGAAGCGAAAAATAAAGCGCGCGCGGCGGCTTTTCCTTCGGAAGCGCATGCCCGATACTGCGCTCCCTTTCGTTTTTTCCCTTTTCGGCTTTTTCAAGCATGCCGCGTATCATCGCCGTGTCGGGGATCCGCGCGCGCTTTGCCGCACGGAAGGTTCTGCGGCGAAGCGCGGCTTTCGACTGCTCGGTCAAACGAAGATAAACTCCCGACGGGTCGCGGCGCAAAAGCGCCTCCGCACGGCAGGAGTCGGCGGCGGAATACGGACGGTAACGCATAAGCGAAAGAAAAAGCCGCACCGATAAGGCGAGGGAGCGCTCTTTTTCGTCTTTGTTTTCCGTTTCTTTTTTGTCCGCGTCGGGATCGTCCGAATAAGCGCGGCAGCGCTCCGCAAGACGCGAAAGTGCCGCCGCCTTTAACAGGACGGGATAGAGGTCGATCTCCTCAAACGAAAAGCCCGCCGGGACTTTTTCGTCGCAATAAAGAAGGAGGTCATCGAAAAACGACTCTTTCGGTATTTCCTGCAGCTTTTCAAACACAGCCCCCGCGGCGGCACAGACAAACGGTACGTCTCCCCGCGCCGAAAGCGAGGAAGCAAAACGAAGACTTTTTTGCAAAGTGAGGCTTTCCTCTTCAATCTCGGCGAAATGGTCGGTCAGCCACAAAAGAGGATCGGGAAGCTCTTCTTTTCGCTTTATGCGTTTGGTCGCGCGGGAAAAAGTATCCCGCACGGTGCGAAGATCCTTTTTCAGCGTGCGCAAAAGAATGTTCGGCGAGACTTGCCCTTCGGGAAGCAGGGCGTCAAGCGAGGAAAACTCCGACGTTCGGGCGGATTCGGGCGTGTTTTTTTCGAAAGACATAGAATATGTTCCTTTCGGCTTTTTTGAAAAATACGGAAATATCGCTTCTTAGTGTGCGCGCACGGCTGCCTTTTTATTCCCGAAAGGGTAAATGTCGGGCAAAATGTACAGAAAGCGGAGCGTGTTTTGTGCATTTTGCGTAAAAATCGACAAAAATCAAAAAAGTGCGAAAAAAATTCGAAAAACCCCTTGCAATTTTTGAAAAGGGTGCTATAATATAACCATCAAATCGCTTTAGCGAATTAAAGTGATAAACAAACAAATCAAGCCGCACCGCGGCAAGAAAAATTTTTTTAAGGAGACAGTATCATGAAAAAGCTCACATCCCTTCTTTTGGCAGCCCTTCTTCTCGCATCCGCATCCGCCCTTTCCTCCTGCAACAAGCAGACGGCAGACGACGGGAATCAGAACGACGTCGCAAACAACGGCGCCAACACCGAAAACACCGACGACAAAACCGACGACAAGTCGAACGATCAGACCGAAGACAAAACCGACCAAAACGCCGCCGGCGACCTTGACTACATCAAGGAAAAGGGCGAGCTTGTGATCGGTATCACCGACTTCGAGCCGATGGATTACAAGGACGAAAAGGGCGACTGGATCGGTTTTGACGCCGACGTTGCCAAGGCTTTTGCCGAGTCGCTCGGAGTAAAAGCAAAGTTCGTTGAGATCGAATGGGGCAACAAGATTCTCGAGCTCAACGCCAAGAGCATCGACTGTGTATGGAACGGCATGACCCTTACCGACGAGGTTCTCTCCTCGATGGAATGTTCCGACGCATACTGCAACAACCAGCAAATCGTTATCGTTCCCGCCGATAAGGCAGACGATTATAAAACCGAAGAATCGCTGAAGGATCTCACCTTCGCCGTTGAGGCAGGCTCTGCCGGCGAAGAAGTCGCAACCGAAAAGGGCTTCGGCACGACGCCCGTTCTCGATCAGGCGACCGCCGTTATGGAAGTGGCTTCGGGCACAAGCGACGCCGCTATCATTGACTCGCTTATGGCAGCCGCAATGGTAGGCGAAGGCACCGGTTATCCTCAGCTTGCTTACACCGTCGGTCTTACCACCGAAGAATACGGTGTCGGCTTCCGCAAGGGTTCCGATGCGGCAAGCGCTCTCAACGATTTCTTCAAGGCTTCGAAGGAAGACGGCACGCTTGAAAAGATCGCCGAGACCTACGGTGTTCAGGCAGCTCTTGTCAAGTAAGAAAGCATTAAAAACAATTCGATTCGAGACGGGGCGGAGGGTGTCACGGTACACTCTCCGCGTCGGTCTGTCATAATAACCGAAGGGAAAAAAGCATTATGCCATCCGGTAACCTTATTCAAACGATAATCGAACAGTTTCCGATCGTGTTTGGGGCGCTGAATGTGGGCTTTTTGCAAACCTTAAAGCTCTTTTTCGTCACGCTTGCCGGAGCGCTTCCGCTCGGGCTTTTGATCGCGGCGGGTTCGATGTCGCGTTTTAAACCGCTGTCCGCGCTCGTAAAGACCTTTGTATGGATCATCCGCGGCTCGCCTCTTATGATCCAGCTTCTTATCATTTATTTCTTTCCGGGTCTTGTGCTTCACAAGCCGATCTGGGGAAGCGACGAATCGGGACGTTTTCTTGCAGCGGCGGTTGCGTTTATCATCAACTACGCCTGCTATTTTTCGGAAATTTACCGCGGCGGTATCCAAGGCGTTCCGATCGGTCAGCAGGAGGCGGGAATGGTTTTGGGACTTTCCAAAACACAGATCTTTTTTAAAGTCACACTGCTTCAGATGTTCAAGCGCATCGTTCCGCCCATGTCCAACGAGATCATAACACTTGTCAAGGATACCTCCCTTGCCCGTATTATCGCGCTTCAGGAGATTATTTGGGCGGGACAGGCGTTTATGAAAAAGTCGCACGGGATCAGCGGACAGATCTGGCCGCTCTTCTTCACCGCCATCTATTATCTGATTTTCAGCGGAGTTTTGACCGTTTTGTTCGCAAAGCTCGAAAAAAAGCTCGATTATTTCAAAACGTAAGGAGGCGCCGATCATGGCAATATTGGAAGTACAAAATATGAGCAAAAGCTTCGGCGCAAACCGCGTTTTGAAGGATGTAAGCTTCACGGTCGAAAAGGGCGACGTCGTATCGGTCATCGGCGCGTCGGGCAACGGAAAAACGACCCTTTTGCGGTGTCTCAATTTTTTGGAAATGCCCGAAAAAGGAAAGATTTTACTGCACGGCGAAACGGTTTTTGACGCACAGCGGCAGAAAAAACTTACCGAAAAGGAAATCCGCGCCCTGCGTCTGCATTTCGGCATGGTCTTTCAGAATTTCAATCTTTTCCCGCAATATACCGCGCTCCAAAACGTGACGCTCGCCATGAATCTTTTGGTGAAGGACGGCTTGAAAAAATTCGAAAACGACCCGAAAGAGATCGCGTCCGAACTTTTAAAACGCGTCGGTCTCGGCAACCGTCTTGACGCGTACCCCTGCCAGCTTTCGGGCGGACAGCAGCAGCGCGTCGCCATTGCCCGCGCCCTGGCGCTCAATCCCGAAATTCTCTTCTTTGACGAGCCGACCAGCGCGCTCGACCCGCTTTTGACAAACGAAGTGCTCGCGACGCTCAAGGAGCTTGCCGCGCAGGACATGACCATGATGATCGTAACCCACGAAATGAAATTTGCCCGCGAAGTGTCGAGCCGCGTCATTTACATGGACGACGGCATGATCTTGGAAAGCGGCACGCCCGAGGACATTTTCGATCATGCAAAAAATGCAAAGACCCGCGCCTTTTTGTCGGGGGTCGCGCAGGAATAGTGACAAAGAATAATAAAAAAAGGACACCCGAACGGGTGTCCTTTTTGCTATGTATCTTGTTTGCTTTCGGCAAACCAATACGGCGTTATCTCTTGGAAAGAACGTCCTTTTCGTATGCCTTGACAGCGTCGAACCATGTCTCGTCTCCGACGGTGCCGCATTCTTCGCAATACTGTGCCCAGATATCGCCGAAGGGAAGCATCTTTACCGCCTCCTGCATTGCCATAAGCTCGGTGAAGCTTGCCGTGTCCTGAAGAGCCTTAAGCTTTTCATTGGGCGTGCAAAGAGCGGAGAGCAGAGCCTTCTGCCAGCTGCGGAAGCCGACGCACCATGCCGAAATACGGTTGATGCTGGCGTCAAAGAAGTCGAGCGCCATATAGGTGCGATCCAGTGCGCCGCAGCGAACGATCTCCTTTGCCATTTCCTTGGTCTCGTCGTCAAAAATAACGGCGTGATCGGAATCCCAGCGGATTCCGCGGGTGATGTGCAGCGCGATCTCGGGGAAGAAGCAGAGCAGAGCCGGAATCTTATCCGAAACGACCTCGGTCGGATGATAGTGACCGTTGTCCATAAGGGGCATGCACTTATCTTTGTGCTCGGCGGCAAAGCTGAGCGTAAACTCGGCAGAACCGGCGGTAAATGCCTCGACGCCGATACCGAATACCTTCGATTCCACGCAGGGCTTAACCTTGTTAAAGTCATACGGCTCGGAAAGGATGGCTTCGATGGATTCCTTGTAGCGCATTCTCGGGCCCATACGATCGGCGGGAACGTCTTTGAAGCCGTCGCCCGTCCAGATGTTCATAACGCAGGGAATGCCGGTTTCTTCGGCAAAGTACGTCGAAATGCGGATACAAGCCTTGCCGTGTTCGATCCAGAACTTTCTCGTTTCCTCATCGGGGCTGGAGAGCGTAAGACCGTCTTTTACCTTGGGATGCGAGAAGAAGGTGGGGTTGAAGTCGATACCCATGCCGTGCTTCTTGGCAAATTCGACCCATCTCTTGAAGTGCTTGGGTTCAAGCTTGTCACGATCGGCAAACTCGCCCTTTTCGAAGATGGCATAGCAAGCGTGAAGATTCAGCTTCTTTGCGCCGGGGCAGATCTCGATGACCTTTTCCATATCCGCCATAAGCTCTTCGGGGGTCTTTGCCTTGCCGGGATAGTTACCCGTGGTCTGAATACCGCCGGTGAGCGGTCCGTCGTGGTCAAAGCCGATTACGTCGTCGCCCTGCCAGCAGTGGAGGGAGATCGGAATATTCTTCAGTTTTTCAATGGCGGCGTCGGTATCCACACCCCATTTTGCATATTGTTCCTTTGCGGAAGCGTAACGTGCGTTCATCTTTTCTACTCCTTTTACACAATGCCGCCCGGTGCGGCAAATACTACTTATAGTTTATCGAAAAAAAGCCGAGGTGAAAAGCACCCGAATTGACTAAAAAAGTGTCCTTATTTGTTTTTGCGGTATTGGAACGGCGATACGCCGAAACGGGCTTTGAAAATGCGATGAAAATAGCTTAAGTTTTCGTAACCGACGCTCTGCCCGACATCCGAGACCTTAATCCCCGTCGTTTTGAGCAGGTAAGCCGCCTGTTTCAGCTTTCGCTCCTGCAAAAGATCGGTGAAATTCTGCCCGCTGTGCTGCTTGATGGCGCGGCTGAGCCAGCTTTCGTCGTAGTGAAGTCCGTGGGCAAGCTCACGCAGTGTTCCGTCGGCGTAATGCTCCTCGATATAGCGCAAAACGTGCAGCATGAGCTTTTGTTCCGAGAGAACGGGCTCGATGCGAAGTGTCTCGGTATGATTGGCAAGCTGCAAAAACAAAAGCCCCATCGTCAGCTGATTGATACTGCGTTTGTTGGGCTGATGAAAGACCAGTGTCCAAATAAGATTTTCCAAAAGATTCTGGATCGGCAGTACCTTTGCGACCTTGAAATGGAGATAATGCACTCCGTTGTCCCGCCCGCACAGACAGCCGATAAGAAAATCGCGTATCGGGTTTTCCTCTTCGCCCATTAAGTGGATCGCCGTGTCGAAGAAACGCGGGAGAATGATAAAATTGACCGCCACATCCTCCTCGCCCGCGGGCAGGATCTCCTGTATCGCGCTTTGGCTCAGCACCAAAAGCTCACCCGTCTGCAAAACCACATCCGCTCCGTTGATTCGGTGATGCGTCGTGCCGCGGCACATATAGATCATCTCCACATAGTTGTGCGTGTGTGCCGGGAAATGCACAAAGCGCGTGTGGGGACGAAGCGTTATAAGGCGTCCGCTGTCGAGCAAAAGCTTGCTGTCGATCTGGGCGGAATCGGCGTGCATATATAAACTGCGGTCAATTTCTCCCCCGCCCGACAGAATTGCCTTTTCTTCGGGGGTGATCTGCGACAGCTTTTTTAACAAGGCTGCGTCCATATTGTTTCCTTTCGGTTCAACTCGTCCGCCGACGCTTCGGCTCGGGCAAGCGTTTTATTCTTTCGGTACGATTGCGCCGATCGCCTCCAAAGCTCGGCACAGGCTCGGATACGGTACCTTCTTCACCTCTGCACCGCTTTCGGCTGCCAATGCCGCCGCACAGCCCGCCGCCTGGGCGGTCGCCATGCAGACGGCTTCGACTCGAACGGCGCTGTTCGCGTAAATATCGGAGGAAATGCACCGCCCGGCGCACAGTATATGCTTTGATTTTTTCGGAATCAAAGCGCGATACGGGATCTTTGCCGTCACATCTTCCTCGTGAAAACGCTGAACGATCCCGTCGGGAACGTGGCGGTCGATCGGATAAAAGGCATAACACACCGAATCGGGATAAAACTTTCCGCCGATGTAATCTTCTTCGGTCACGGTCGCTTCGCCGACGATCCGATTGGTCTCGCGGACGCCCGTTTCTTCGGCGGCAAAATCGATCCGGAGACCTTCCAGCCCTTTCATCGACCGAAGGTATTCATACGCTTTTAATGTCTGATAATACGCCCGTTTCTCCAGCGCCGTTTTTCCTTCCGAAGTGTCGGCGTCGACGCTTGCGACGTGCATATCGATCTTTTGTATTCGGAGATAGCGGATCAGATCGTCCGCCGTAACAAAATCGGGGAGGCAGGCTCTTGAAAAGCCGTTTCGTATCTCCTCGGTCGGTATGGCGGAAATATCATATCCCGAAATGTGATTTTGCAATGTTGCGGGCTGCTGTTCGGCGCTCTTTTCGACCGCGTATCCCGCAATTTGGCACAAGTTGGCGTCTCCCGTGGCGTCGATTGCCTTTTTTGCCTTGATTTGCAAAAGACCGCTTTTGTCGGTCACGATGAGACGAAGACCGTCCTTTTCCTCGGCCACATCGGAAATCATGGCGCTGCAAAGGACCGTAACGCCCGCTTCATCGCACATTTGAAACAAAACGGCGGTGTAGATAAACCGATTCAGCAATATTTGTTCCTGCCAGTGGTATTCGGGCTTGCGCGAGATCTTCGGCATAACGGCGCCGCCCGCCTTTATCGTTCGCCGAACGGCTTCCATGCAGGGACCGTCGATTATGGGTTTTCCCCATGCAAAAAACAGTCCCGGATAATTTACGTTTGCCACCGTCACGGTGCCGCCCAAAATATTGTTTTTTTCGATTAAAACGGTTTTCGCGCCCGTTTTGGCTGCGGAAATTGCGGCAAAAACCCCGGCGGTTCCGCCGCCGATAACGGCGACGTCCGCCGATACCGTGCGCTTAATGTCGCAAGAATGCTGCATAAAGATTCCCCCCGTAATAATATAAAAACAGTATAGCGCAAAAGTTCCGATTTGTAAAGCTTTTTCTTGACAAGGCTTCGGTTTTCTTCTATAATAAAGGAGTATATTTCCGCAAAAGGAAAAGATCGGAGGCTTCCATGAACATATGGCATGATATCCGCCCCGAACGCATAACGGCAAAGGATTTTATCGGCGTTATCGAGATCGGAAAGGGCAGCAAGAAAAAATACGAATTGGACAAAGAGACGGGCTTTATCCTTCTCGACCGCATTTTGTACACCGCAACCCATTACCCCGCGAATTACGGATTCATTCCCCGCACGCTTGCCGACGACGGCGACCCTTTGGACGTTTTGGTCCTGTCAAGCGAGGCGCTCGATCCGCTTGTTTTGATCCGCTGTTATCCCATCGGGGTCATCAATATGCTCGACGGCGGCAAAAACGACGAAAAGATCATCGCCATTCCCTTCAACGATCCGACCTACAACTCTTATCGCGATATTCACGAGCTTCCCCGCCACATATTTGACGAAATGCGCCACTTTTTCTCGGTCTACAAACAGCTTGAGGGAAAGCAGACGGCGGTGGACGAGGTAAAGGACGCGGGCGCGGCGCTTGCGATTATACAAAGCTGTATCGACCGCTACAACGAAAAGTACGGTGAAATAAGCCGTTGACGGAGGAACATATGGACGAAAATCAGAGAATCAAAGAAAGTATCAAAAACTTAAGCTTTTCGCAGAAGGTCGAGCATATCTGGTTTTATTACAAATGGTTCATCCTGTTCGGTATTATCGTTCTCGGCTTTCTTATCGTGTGTCTTAAACAATGCGCGGGCAAAAAAGAGCCCGACGCGACGGTGATGTACGCGGGCCCCGTTGCAATATCGTCGCATTATACCGACGCCGTCGGCAGGGCGTTTTCCGACATTATGTCCGAGGATTACAACGGAAACGGCATAAAATCGGCGGAGCTTATTTCGATTCAGCTCATCACCGACCCCGAAGCGTCCAAGAATACCGAGACGCTGCAAATGCTCGGCGGGGACGATACGAACGAGATGTTATTTTACAATCAAAATGCGGCGGGAACGGCGGTCGTTTATCTCATCGACGAAGAGATCTATCCTACTATAGAGGAATTTTTGACCCCTCTTGACGAGGTTCTGGACGAGGTGCCCGACTTTGCCTTGGACGAATACGGTATTCGTCTGCGCGATCTTCCGTGCTATACCGAGACCGACCTTCGGTATCTTCCTGAGGATGCGGTTTTGTGTCTGCGCTCCAAAACGAAGCTGCGTTATCTCAACCCGTTTTCCGACGAATATTATGCGGCCAACGCAAGCTTTTTCCGCGATCTTGTAAATTATCAAAAGGACAGTGCAAAATGAACGAAAAACGAAACGAGATCATCGAAAAAATACGGCGGGAAAAGCTCATCGCCATCCTGCGCGGCATTCCCGAGGACAAATTGATCCCGACGGTCGAGGCGATCGCCGCAGGCGGCGGAACGCTTGTCGAGGTGACCTTTGACCACACGTCGGGCGAGACGCTTGACAGAACGCGCCGCGGCATTGCCGCGCTGTGCGAATATTTCGGCGATCGGATCGAAATCGGCGCCGGAACGGTGCTCGACAGCAACGATGTTTTGTCCGCAAAATCGGCGGGCGCTTCGTTTATGATCTCGCCGAACACCGACGAAAATGTGATAAAGCTCTCGCGCAAAATGGGACTTGTCTCGATTCCCGGCGCGTATACGCCCTCCGAGGTATGCAATGCCTATGCATGGGGCGCGGATTTTGTAAAGCTATTTCCTCTTTGCGGTGACCCCGTTTCCTATATCCGCGCACTTCGCGCGCCGCTTTGCCACATTCCGATGCTGGCGGTCGGCGGCATTGGTCCCGAAAATCTTTCCGAGGTCATGAAAACGGGCGTTCTCGGCGTCGGGATCGGCTCGGGGATCGCGTCGGGACGGGAAATAGAGGGATTTTCGAAGGAGTCGGACTTTGCGGTCATTTCCGAACGGGTTCGTCTCTATCGCAAACTTCTCTCGGAGACATGAATTTTTCGGGCAATGAGAAACACCGTTTTTTGCATTATCGGCGGGATTGACAAAGTGCCTTTTGCCGATTATAATCGACGGTAACGGATGAAAAATCCCTTTGTTTTTTATTAAAGCAAAAAGGAGAGGAACCATCATGACGATGCGCAGAATCACCCCCGAGGAAGCCGGCCTTTCTTCGAGAGCCGTGCGCGATTATGTTAAAATTCTCGAGCAAAACCGCCTTGCGACACACGATATTATCCTCGCCAAAGGAGACGCGATCTTCTTTGAAAAATACTATCCGCCCTTTAACGAAAATTTTCATCACCGCCTTTATTCGGTCAGCAAGAGCTTTGTCTCGCTTGCGATCGGCTTTTTGGCACAGGACGGAAAAATCGATCTCGACGATCCGATCGTAAAATATTTCCCGAAGGAGACCGAAAAGGTCACCGATGAAAATGTCCGTCGGCAGACTATCCGTCACATGCTGATGATGGCGACGGCAAAAACGAGCGAATATTGGTTCACCGCCAAGCCCGCCGATCGGGTGCAGTATTATTTTGAAAATCCCACTCCCTCCCGCCCCTCGGGCTTGCTCTTCGAATACGACAGCTCGGGCTCGTTTATCCTCGGGGCGCTGGTCGAGCGGGTGACGGGAAAGAAGCTTACCGAATACCTTTACGAAAAGCTCTTTTCGCACATCGGCGTTTCGGAAGATGTCCGCTGTCTTACCTGTCCCGGAGGGCACTCGTGGGGCGATTCGGGCATTCTTTGTACGGCGCGCGATCTTCTGGCGGTCGCACGTTTTACGATGAACGGCGGAACGTGGGACGGGAAACGGCTTCTGAACGAGGAATACCTCCGTCTTGCCACGACAAAACGAATCGATAACGCCGAATTCGGCGAAGGGTCGAGCGGCGCGGGCTACGGATACCAGATATGGCTGAGCGAAAACGGCATTTTCAGCTTCAACGGCATGGGCTGTCAGTTTGCGGTCTGCGACCCGAAGAAAGACCTCATTTTGATCTATAACGGCGACAATCAGGGCGTTTCCTTTGCCAAAGAAATTATTTTTCAGGAGTTCTTCCGCCGAATCGACGAGCCGATGCAAGAGACGGCGCTTGCCGAGAACCGCGAAGCGCACGGGGAGCTTTTGCGCTACACCGCGCCCCTTTCGCTCGTCTGTGAAAAAGGCGAAGCGTCCTCCCCGCTTGCCGATACGATTTCGGGAAAGACCTACGTACTCTCGGAAAACTCGATGGGCATAACGAAATTCCGTCTGGACTTCTCGGGCGGCGAGGGTACGCTTTCTTACACCAACAAGCAGGGCGACAAGGTTCTTTCCTTCGGCATGAACCGAAATAAGATCGCACTTTTCCCGCAGGAAGGATACTCGAAAGAAGTCGGCACGGTTTATGCGCCCGGTCATTATTACCGCTGCGCTTCGTCGGCGGCATGGCGCGAGCCGCACAAATTGGCGATCAAGGTGCAGATCATCGACGAATATTTCGGGAATGCGCTGTTTTTGTTTTCGTTTAACGGAGAGGGCGGCGTCGCGGTCTCGATGGACGGAAACGCCGAAGACTTTTTAAAGGAATATCACGGCTTCGCGGGCGGAAAGCTTGAAATTCTTCCATAAAGTGTAAGCCGAAAATACACAAAAGGAGTATTCATGACACAAAACACAAAACGCTACAGCACGATCGACTTGATTAAGCGTTTTTTACCCTATTACGGACGTTATAAAAAGATCGTCTTTTTCGACCTGTTCTGCGCGGCGCTCACAACAGCGTGCGAGCTGGTTTTTCCGATGCTGGTGCGAAACATCACGGGCGTCGCCGTAAATTCCCCCGAAAATCTTACGCTTTTTCTGATTTTAAAGACGGCGGGCATTTATGTTCTTCTGCGCATTTTGGACACGGTCGCCTATCATTACATGGCGGGAAACGGTCATATCATGGGCACACGGATGGAGACCGACATGCGGCGCGATCTTTTTGCGCATTTGCAGACCCTCTCCTACTCCTACTACTCGGAGACCAAGGTCGGGCAGATTATGTCGCGCATTACGGGCGATCTTTTCGACATCACCGAGTTTGCGCATCACTGCCCGGAGGAATTGATCATAACAGGGCTTAAGATCCTGATCGCGTTTGTCATTCTTCTGACCGTCAACGTTCCGCTGACGCTCATTTTGTTTGCGATCCTTCCGCTCATGCTGTTCTGCTGTCTTCGTTTCCGCGACCGCATGCGCGGCGCGTTTATGGAATCGCGCCGCAAGACGGGCGAGTTGAACGCCTGCGTGGAGGATACGCTTCTCGGCATCCGCGTTGTAAAATCCTTTGCAAACGAAAGCCTTGAGGAGGAAAAATTCGACAGAGGCAACCGCGACTTTTTCCGCGTAAAATCCCGTTTTTATCACTGCATGGCGGATTTTCAGTGTACGACCCGCTTTTTCGAGGGCTTTATGTACATCACGGTCGTGGCGGCAGGCTCGATCTTTTTGATGAAGCATTACATCACCGTAGAGGACTTCACCGCGTACATTCTCTATATCGCCACGCTGACGACCTCGCTTCGTATGCTGATCGAATTCAGCGAACAGTTTCAAAAAGGGCTCACCGGACTGGAGCGCTTTATCGAGCTGATGGATGTCAAGCCCACTATAACCGACCCCGAAAATGCGGTGACGCTTGATCGGGTGCGGGGAAAGATCGACTTTGATCATGTTTCCTTCCGTTACGAGGACACCGACACCTATGTTCTGCACGACATTTGTCTTCACATTCATCCCGGCGAAAATGTCGCTCTGGTCGGCGCGTCGGGAAGCGGAAAGACCACGGTTTGTAATCTGATCCCGCGCTTTTACGATGTGACCGAGGGCGAGATACGGGTGGACGACCGTCCCGTCAAAAGTCTTTCGCGTGCGTCGCTCCGCCGCAATATCGGAATCGTACAGCAGGATGTTTACATGTTTTCGGGCACGGTTCGCGAAAACATCGAATACGGCCGTCCCGGCGCAAGCCTTGACGATATCCGCGCCGCCGCAAAGCGGGCGGGTGCGGACGGATTTATTTCGGCGCTGCCGAACGGATATGACACCTATATCGGAGAGCGCGGCGTCAAGCTTTCGGGCGGACAAAAGCAGCGCCTTTCGATCGCGCGCGTCTTTTTGAAGGATCCGCCGATCTTGATTCTGGACGAGGCGACCTCTGCACTGGACAACGAGAGCGAAAAGCTGATTCAAAAATCGCTCGAAGAGCTTTCCGAGGGCAGAACGGTTCTCACCATCGCCCATCGTCTTTCCACCATTCGCGGTGCCGACAAAATCTTGGTCATTACCGAAAACGGAATCGAAGAAGAGGGCACGCACGAAGAGCTTCTGCGCAAAGACGGCGTGTATGCGCATTTGTATAACATATAAAAAGCAAAAACTCTTGAAAGGGCGCCGCCCGTTCAAGAGTTTTTTTCGTTCTGCCTTTGTCTTATCGCACGTCTTTACAACTGTAGTTCACCCTCACGTTTTCGGTTCCGCACGGACGGACGCTTCCCGCACCCCCGCTTCCCGTGTTTCCGCTTTCGTTACACGGCGGACAAGGGGCGCACGGATAACGGTCGGGGCAAGGAAGCGGGAGACAGGTATTATCGTCGTCCGCTTCGTTTTCGTTGCAGCGGCAGCGGCGATAACAGCTGCAGCTTAATGTCCCCTCGGAGCAGCACGCGCCGTCGTATTCCGCATCAAACTCAAACACATTGTCGCCCGAAGGCGGCGGACGATGACCCGGACGGTGATGTCCGCAACCGCCGCAGGAGCCGCCGCCGGAACCGCCGCAGGAAGAACACGAGCCGCCGCATGCGCCGCCATTGCCGCAACCGAAGCTCGGACGACCGCTTCCGCACAGCTTTTTCAGGCAGTGGTACAGTCGGCAAAGCTCGTCGACATCGCAATCCTTTTCGGTGCTGTCGCCCGATACGGGGTTGTCGCAAAGCTCGGTCTGCACGGTCGAGACCGAAGTGCAGCTCACACCGCACGAGCACGAACCCATGCCGCGGCAGCTGTCCTCGGCGCAGCTGCCGCATTCGCATCCGTCCTCGGGAAGATCGAGAATATCGCCGACAATATAGCCGTTGTTCGGAAACGTGCAAACGGCGGCGATATAACCGTGATAGCTGTTTTTGGTAATATAGGCGTAAAGATATCCGTTGAAACAGAAGAAAGAGCGAACCTTGAAGCCGTACGGCAGACGCTGGGTCTTGGTGTCGCCCGTGGAAAGAAGCGTCGCCCGTACACAGTTCGAACGCGAGCTGCCGCATTCGGTCGCTTCGTACAGAATGCCGTTATTTTCGCAAACCGCGGTATAAAAGCTTCCTCTTCCCGCTGTCGAAAGCTTATCTAATATCCGTCCCGACGGAGTAATCGCATAACAGTCGGTGAGCGTCGCCGCCGTCAGCATACAATTGCTGTCGCGGCAATCCCCCGCCCCGCCGACAAAGACTCTGTGTTCGACGCGGCGGCAGGAATTCGGATTGGGATCGCGCACATCAAAATCCGGCTCGATTGAGCCGATCTCCTTAAAACAGCTGTTCAGCACGTAAATGCGCCGACGTTCGCCCTCGACCGGCGCATAAAAGCGGCGGTTGCCGCAATAGTGAAGCGTGCTGTAGCGTCGGCTCAGCTTAAAAATGCACAGAATCCGCCCGCACGCGTCCATTTTGTATACGGTTTTCCGATCGGGCTGCCATGCGTACAGATACTCGTTGTCCCCCGTGACCGATGTCACCGCAAGACCGCAGGGAGCGGGAACCGTCATAAGGGATGATGATACTTGTTTTTTCAAAATCGAAAACTCCCTTTACAGTAGCGTTTGCTGTAGTATATGAAAAAAAGCGGGGCTTTGACAATGATTTTGCGCAGTTTTCAAAAAACCTCGTGACAACTGCAATAAAATTATTGATTTTCGTAAAAAAACGTGGTAAAATAATAAGAAAGAATCGTTTACTCCGCCCGAAGGCGTTATCTTCTTTGATTTATACTTCAAACGAGAAAGGATCGGTCAAACGCTATGGCACAAAAAAACAAGCACAAGAATTATCCTCTTTACGATGTCGTGAAATACAACGACTTCCGCGAGCTTTTGGAAGGCTCGGCGAAAAAGTTCGGCAACAAACCCGCTTTCAAATTTAAGGAAGGCGACGAGATCCGCGAAGTCAGCTTCTCCGCTTTCAACACCGAGACCGACTCGCTCGGGACAGCGCTTTGCTCTCTCGGACTCGCGCAAAGCCATATTGCCATCGTTTCGGAAAACAGCTATAAATGGATCAATTGCTATCTCACGGTGCTGAAGAGCGAAGGCGTTTTTGTCCCCGTGGATAAAGAGCTTCCCGGTGGCGAGATCGCACACATCATCAACAATTCCGACGCCGAAGCGGTCTTCTTCTCGAAAAAATACGAAGAAAAGCTCCGCTCGATCATGGGCGCTCTGCCGAAGGTAAAATACTTTATCGGACTTGATCTTGAAAAAGAAGAAGAGACCGAAAATGTCCGCTCGTATGCCGAGCTTATGAAAGCGGGCTACAAGGCGCTTTCCGACGGCGACGACGCCTTCTTAAAGCAAAGCCCGAAGCAGGAGGATTTGAAGCTTTTGGTCTACACCTCCGGCACGACCGGAACGGCAAAAGGCGTTATGCTCTCTCTGCACAATCTTATTTATTGCGAATATTGCGGTCAGCAGGTATCGCAGTTCTATGACGTCGCACTTTCGGTGCTTCCGTATCATCACACGTATGAAGCGGTCTGCGGTCTTTTGGTCGGTCTGCATCACGGAACGACGGCTTGTATCAACGAAAATCTCCGCACGGTCGTGCGCAACTTTAAGGTCTATCAGCCCGAGATCGTCATGCTCGTTCCGCTTTTCGTCGAATCGATGTATAAAAAGATCTGGAACGAGATCGACGCCAAGGGCAAGACCGAGGCGTTCAAAAAGCTGATGAAGTTCAGCAACACCATGTTGAAAGCGGGCATTGACCTTCGCCGCACGCTCTTTAAATCGATCCACGACGTGTTCGGCGGCAAGCTTCAGAAGATGGTCTGCGGCGGCGCTCCCATCCGCAAGGAATTGGGCGACTTTTTCGACACGATCGGCATTACGCTTATCAACGGCTACGGCATTACCGAATGCTCTCCGCTCGTCGCCGTAAACCGCGATTATTTCTATGATTTTGCCTCGGTCGGTGTAAAGCTTCCGTGCGTGGAAATCAAGATCGATCAGCCGAACGAAGACGGCGAGGGCGAGATCTGCGTCAAGGGCGATACGGTCATGATGGGCTATTACAAGATGCCCGAGCTTACCGCCGAAGTGCTCGAGCCCGACGGCTGGTTCCATACGGGCGACTACGGTAAAATCGACGATATGGAGCGCCTTTATATCACAGGACGCAAAAAGAACCTGATCGTTCTGAAAAACGGCAAGAATATCTATCCCGAAGAGATCGAGGAATATATCGGCGGCATCAAGATGGTCTCCGAGGTCATTGTCTCGGCAGAACGCAACGAGGACGGCGAAGAGGTCGGTCTCCGCGCCGAAATTTATCCCGACGAAAAGCTGACCGAGAATATGAGCCGTGATGAGATCTTGGAAAAGCTCAAGAAAGAGGTCTCCGCCCTGAACGACAAACTGCCGCAGTATAAGGCGGTCCATCACGTCGTTCTGCGCACCGAGCCTTTTGAAAAGACAACCTCCGGAAAAATCCGCAGAAAATACAACGCATAAAAATTCTTTCGTCACAGAATAAAACAAGCCGCAGCGAACGCTGCGGCTTCTTTATCATCGGAATATTATGAAAGGTTATGCCATGTAACGCGACTTGATGTAGTCGGCGCTCATCTTGAGGCTGTCCATCGGATCGCCGGGACAGGTATCCTGCTCGACACAATAATAGGAAACGCCGGTCTTTTCGGCAACCTTTACGATGCTGTCAAAGTCCATATTACCGTTGCCGATCTCGGTGATCATCGGGAGGACTGCGCCGGTTGCGTCACGGTATACACCCATATCCTTGAGATGAAGGATATCGATACGACCGGCAAGCTTTTCGATCCAGGTCGTGGGGTTTCCGCCGCCGCGCTGTACCCAGTGGGTATCAAGACAGAAGGAAATGGTTTCGGGGTTGAGCTCTTCTACAAGATAATCCATATAGGTCTTGTGTTCGTCTGCTTTATCAAATTCGAAATGGTGATTATGATAAGTAAACTTGAAGCCGTATTTCTTGATCTTGTCGCCGATCTTGTTAGCTTCGTCGATGAAGCGGAAGAGCCCTTCTTTGGATTCTCTGCCGTAGCCGGGCATGCCGCCGATACCCATGATCTTGGTCTTTAAAACTTCCTCATGCTTGCGCATAGCTTCATCGGTATCGTTGAGAATTTCGTTGTAGTCGTAATGCGTACCGACAATGTCAAGACCTGCCTCGTGTGCCAGTCTTGCATATCCTTCGATTCCGATCTTGCCGAAGCCTGCGGTCTGGATCTCGTCGTAACCCAACGACTTAATGGTGCGGAACGCCTTGCCCAGCGTTTCCTCGTTTGCGTTTTCGCCGTCGTATGCGTTGCGGAACGTATACGCCTGCACGCCCAGTTTCTTAAACATATCAAAACACCTTCCTGTTCTGCTGTATTCGGGAGCTTTTTTGGTCTGCCCCGTCCGTATTCAGTATAGCATATCCGAGCATCGTTTGCAAGCATTTTTCACAAAATTTCCCTTTTCCGTGACAAAAGATCGGCAGACGCTCTCGGATACGAAGAAAAAACAATGACGAAAAATGTGACGAAAAGCTCTTGCAAAATGCGATGAAACGGAGTATAATGGATACTGTGTTCCGAGCATATCGGACACATACTTTCTCACGGGGGCGTAAAGGTTTCGACGGGGAAGTTGATATACGATAAGCGAGCAGAGGTTCGGAAGCTCTTTAAAACGCCGAAATTTTTAAAATTAAACGCTAACTCTAATAAAGTAGCTCTCGCTGCCTGACTTACGGCAGCCATCGCCTCGGGGACGACTGCGACCCCGAACGCGGTGTCACTCAGCAGTGAACGTGAGACGGCTTAAGCTTTGCGGCTGTCCATGACTTATGAAGCTACCGACGCGCACCGTTTGTCCGCTGATGACGCGCGCCGGGAATTTTAACAACGGACTGCGCTCGGAGAAAGTTGTGTAAAGATTTTTTCGGACAGGGGTTCGACTCCCCTCGCCTCCACCAGAGGAGAGTCAAGCGAACCCATTTACCTTATTCATGGTAAGCGGATCGTTTGTTCTTACGTTTTTTCTCAAACATGATTAAGCAGATTACCGTTGTCCTTTTCGGATGACGGTTTTTGCTTTACAGGGAGAACTTTTACACGATAAAGCAATAAGCCCGAGGCGATCGCAGAACCGCCCCGGGCATTGTTTTCTTTATTCGTCCTCTTCCCCGTCATCCCCGGCGGAATCGTCGCCGCTTTTCTCGACCGACTGCTTTAATTTTCGGGTCACCTTCCGAAGGAAGCCGGGGACGGGGACGCCGATGCGGTCGAGGTTTTCGAGGATGCTGATGATTTCGTTTAAGATAAGCCAGACGGTGACGAGCAGGCTGAAAAAGTAGGTGTTGCTATGGATACCGACGCCGTCGAGACCCGAAGCACAGATATAATCGATCCCGATGCCCGCGGTGACGGCGAACATATAGCAAAGCTTTTTTATCACGCCGCGAAAGCCGACCTTGCTCGAAAGCTCGCCTTTCATATAAGCGGCGGTCATGCCGGTTATGTAGTCGGTCACCATAAAGGCGAGCAGTACGATAATCGGCATGCCGACGACGTTAAAATACGAAGCGACAGCCGCGATAAGCGCGGCGGCGAAGGTTTTGAATGCGTTTTCATTCATCGTTTTTGATTCCTTTCTCATTTTAAATTCAAGAACTTTTCCGCGTCGAGGACTTTTCCGCTGCGTCCTTTGCCCTCATAAACGCCGAAATGCAGATGTGCGCCGAAGCATTTTGTTCCCGTCGCGCCCATCACGCCGAGTTTTTGTCCCTGTATGACCGTCTCTCCCGCCCTTACGGACAGCGTTTTCATATGGCAGAAAAACAGCGTGCGGCCGAAACGGGTGTAAACTTGCATTTGATTCCCGCATTCCGTACCGTATCCCGCCATTATGACCGTGCCGTCAAGCGGTGAAACAATATCCGTACTGTCAACGCCGACCAAATCGACGCCGTTGTGAAAGTCTTTTGCGCCGTTCAGCATGCGCCATCCGAAAGGTGAGGTCACTCGGACGCGCCCGCGAAACGGCATTACAGTTTTTTTTCGTAATGCTCCGCGATATATGCCTTCATGCGCTCCCATATGACCGCTATTTCCTCGCGCGTAAGGCTCTTTTCGGGCGCAAAGCTTCCGTCGGGATACCCCGCGACAATGCCGTCGTTTGCGGCCGTTTGAATCGCTCCCGCAGACCATCTTTCTTCGTTTACGTCGGTAAATTTGATTTCTTCCATCGGTATAATCCCCCATATTTCAACAAGATCGTCGAACCGCAGTTTCGGGCTCGGACAGTTTTTGTCGCCCCACGAATTACGGCAGATGTAAAATTTATCCCATGTGTATTCGGTTAAGATCAGCGCATGATAGCCGTCCGAACGGATCAGCGGATTGACCTTCCGCATGGTCGTATTGACAAAAAGCGGCACGTCGTAGCGGCACAAAAACGCCTTCGCTTCCTCCGCGTCGTAAATCCGCACGTACCCTTTTATGAGCTTTCGGGCGGCGCCGCTCACCGCGTTGTAAGCGCTCTCGAACGCGTTTATCGCCTCGGGCACCTCGAGATTGTTGTCCCACACCGAAGCGGGCACATCGCCGTATTTGTGTGCGCCCTTGACCGCGTCGCGCATGATCTGTCCCGCGTCTTTGTACCACGTTTCGCGGCGGTTGCCGTAAAGAAAACCCGTCGAGAAGCGGGACATACCTTTCGTCTGTTTGTGTCGGATACACTCGAAAATGTACGACAGCGCGAACGCCGTGCAGGAGTTTACGTGCCCCTGATCTTTGATTTCGGGAAGCCACGAGACGCGATAGGAACGCGGAAGGACCGCCCCGCCCGCCGGCATATCCATACAGCGCGAAAG